>Ga0070730_10003511_pt1 | contig 14029 bp, 14 predicted proteins | sample Coa_R1_3_FD_66447 | JGI IMG/M metagenome (GOLD analysis project Ga0070730, IMG submission 66447) | Surface soil microbial communities from Centralia Pennsylvania, which are recovering from an underground coalmine fire - Coalmine... | ecosystem: Environmental > Terrestrial > Soil > Unclassified ...
GATGTCTTGCTGCACGACCTTGATCCTCGCTACCCCGAGCCGGACCAGATGGCGGCGGTTTTCAAATACCGGCTCGAGAATGCTGCCGAATGGCTGGGCACGGCCTTCGCGCAAATCGACGTGCGGCGGCGCGTGGATTCGCTGTGGGTAAGCGACGCGGCGGCATTGGTCGACTATGCTCAGTCGATGTCCAGCGCGGCCACTTCTATCGACGGGGAAGGGGCCGCCGCGCTGGGGCAAGTGTTTCAAGATCGGATCGACGCGGATGGCGGCATCCACATCACCAAAGACGCCGGGGTGGTGCTCGCCTGGCTGGCATCATAGGAGAGTGGCATGAGTTCTTCTGAACATGATCTGCGGCCGTTGGGCCGTGTGGTCCGGCTGCAAATTCAACGCTCCAAGCTCAAGTTGGGCGAGAAGCCCAACCGCTGGTACGACCCGGCCCCGCTGCTGCCAGTGAACGAGCTCACCCTGACTCCCGAAGGGGCGTTGGCGCGCCTGACGGATGGCAGCATGGTGGTGGACGTGCATCACCCGGCGCACCCCGAGACGCGCAATCTGGACCGGACGAACGACCTATCGGTGGGGTTTACCGGGCACTATGCCGCCATGCGCGAGCGCTATGGGGGGCACCTGGTTGATGGCTGCGCCGGCGAGAACATCTTGATCGAGGCGACGGGCCGCGTGACTCAGGCTGACATCGCCGGCGGGTTGTTCATTCAGCCGGCGCAGGGTGGTCAACCAGTGCGGCTCCAGGTGGTACGGCACGCACCGCCCTGCCGCGAGTTCAGCGGCTATGCCTCGCGCAGCAGCGCGCCGGCAGCCATTAAAGACGCGCTTCAGTTTCTTGACGACGGCTTGCGTGGTTTTTACTGCGCGTTGGACGAGGCGGCGCCGGTGGTGGTGCAACTGGGGGATGAGGTGATGGCGCGGGTATCGCCAGCATGACGTGAAGGCGCTCTCAAGGTGTCGTCGATCGCATCGTTTTTCTTGGTGCCAGAAGAACGGCTGCCAGCATTGCGGGCTTTGGCCGGAGAGTCAATCCAAATCGGGAAGCCTGGCCTGCTCGGCCCGGGCAAATCCGCCACGCGCGATCCGTGGTGGGAATACCTGCGAGAACACGCCACCGAACTGGAGCGGTTCAACTGGTCGGGCTCGGTGATGTGGGCGGTCGAGCGCTACTTGGACGCGCGGCGGGTGCGCCTGCGCGCCTTTGCGGACGAGGCGGTAACCGGGCCGCTGTCATCGGCACGGGGCACCGATATCCTGGTGTTCCATGCCGAGGCCGCAGGACGCCTGGCCCAAAGTCTGGTTGGGTTGAGGCCATCGCCGGCAACGGCGGCGAGCTTCGTCGCCCAAGACTCCGGCCACCCCAACGAATTGCAGGCGCAAGCCTTGCTGGCCGGCTTCGGCACGCTGCGCCGCTGGTTGGCCGCCGTCGGAGGGCGGCAATGCGGCCTGCTCATCATTGGCTAAGCGAGCCCGGCTAAGGTAAACCAAATGCCAAATGTGCTCACCGCTGATAAATCCGCTCTGCTGTCCGATCTTTCGCCCTATATCTATGGCACCGGCCGGCTGGGCGACAACAAAATCCCGTTTGATGAGCGTGTGGCCGTGGCGCGCGCCGCCATGGACGCCGGCGTCTGGTTTCACACCAGCCATACCTATGGCGAAACCCTGTCGGTTCTGCGGGCCGCGTTTGACCAGGCGCGCGCGCAAGTGCCCAAGCTGATCGTCAAGATTGGCTGGAGCAGCCTGCCCGAACTGCGCGATATCATTCGTCAGAATCTAGAGCCGCTGGCCATCGACAGCCTGGAGCTGGGCCAGTTGTGCCTGAGCGGGCCGCTGGCCGAAGACTATGCCAACGGCGGAGATTGCTATGCCGAGTTCGCCCGCCTCAAACAGCAAGGCCTGGTCCATCGCTTCGTGCTCGAGGTGTTTCCCTGGACCTCGCCCGTAGCGCTCAAGGCCCTGCGCGGCGGCTACCCGCAGGGCATCGTGGACGGCTACATCTTCTACTTCAACCCGCTTCAGCGTTTCGCCTCCAACGAGCTGTGGGCCGAACTTCAAGCACGCGCCGAGCCGATCCTCGCCTTGCGCACCGTTGGCGGCGGCCCTGTGCACCGTCTGCGCGATGTTCCAGGCGCCGCCTGGGCCGCATACATCCACCAGCGGGCGGTGGAGGTGGCCCCGGTCTTCGAGCGCTCCGGCATCCAAAGTTGGACGGAGTTCTGCGTTCGCTTTGCGTTTAGCTATCCGCAGGTGCGCGCCACCATCGGCGCCACGCGCCACCCGGAGAACCTAAAGGACTATCTAGCCGCGGCGCAACATATCCAGCCGCTGCCCGCTGACATTCTGGCTGAGATCGAAAAATTGCAGACCCGTTGGTCCGACGCAGTCGACCTGCAGGCCGAACCCTGGACCATGTGACCCGTGAAGTCATCTAGCAAGCAGATTGGAGGCTGTCCGAAATGTCCGACCCATCCATCCCCGCCGGCGCCCGCATCGGCCACGTGCATTTGAAAGTCGCCAATATCGATCGTTCAGTCAAGTTCTATCACGAGCTGATGGGGTTCGACATCATCACCCAGCTTGGCAACCAGGCCGCCTTTCTATCGGCGGGCGGCTACCATCATCACCTCGGGCTCAACACCTGGGAGAGCGCGGGCGGCCATCCGCCTGCCGCCGGCACCACCGGGCTGTATCACTTCTGTGTGCTCTATCCCACCCGCAAAGACCTGGCCACGGCGCTCAAGCGCTTGCTGGATGGCGGCTGGGGCATCGACGGGGCCTCGGACCACGGCACGCACGAGGCCATTTATCTGCACGACCCGGACTTCAACGGCATCGAGCTGGCCTGGGACCGCGACCCCAGCGAGTGGCCGCGGCGAGATGGTGCTATTAGCTTTGCGGGCCGCAAACCGTTGGACTTCGCCGGCCTGCTGGACGAGCTCAAACCAACCAACAGCGCCGAATATTTGCCGATGCTGGCCGAATACCAGTAGTGAGCGCCAGGAGTTGAGCTATGCGCGCTCGTGAGCTAGGTGTAACAATCGGCCATGGGCAGCCCGGCCCGCATAACGCCATCACGGACGTGGCCGGCGTGCGGGTAGGGCACACCACCCTGATCGAAGGTCATGGTCCGCTGGTGGTGGGCCGCGGACCCATTCGCACCGGGGTCACCGTTATCCTGCCGCATGACGGCAAATTGAGCGCCGAGCCCTTGTTCGCCGGCTGCCACCGCTTGAACGGCAACGGCGAGATGACCGGCCTGGAATGGCTGCGCGAAGCCGGGCTGCTGACGACCGCCATTGCCATCACCAACACGCACAGCGTGGGGGTGGTGCGCGACGCGCTGGTCAAGTACGATATCGACCACCACGCGCCCTCCGATCGCTTCTGGAGCCTGCCGGTCGTGGCCGAAACTTATGATGGCCTCCTCAATGACGTAGGCGGCCAGCATGTGCGCGCCGAGCATGTGAGCCAGGCCATCGAGCGCGCGGCCGGCGGCCCGGTGCTCGAGGGCAACGTGGGCGGCGGCACGGGCATGATCTGCCACGGCTTCAAAGGCGGCATCGGCACTGCCTCGCGGGTGGTGCCCGAGGCGGCTGGCGGCTACACGGTGGGTGTGCTGGTGCAGGCCAACTATGGGCGGCGCGGCCGGCTGCGGGTGGAGGGCGTGCCCGTGGGCGAGATGATTGGCCCGTCCGTAATCCCCTTGCCCGGCGCCCCAGCCGCTGCCCCGGCGGAGGCGGCGCAGGGCGCGGGCTCGATCATCATCGTCGTGGCCACCGATGCGCCCCTGCTGCCGCACCAGTGCACCCAGTTGGCCCAGCGCGCCGGCCTGGGCGTGGCGCGGATGGGCGGCGTGGGCGAGCACTCCAGCGGCGATCTGTTCATCGCGTTTTCCACCGCCAACCGCGGCGCGATCCCTCCCGAGTTCGGCCCTGCCGGCCCGCTCACCAGCCAGGTGACGGTCTATTCCAACGCAAATATCAATCACCTGTTCGACGGGGTGGTGGAAGCCACCGAAGAGGCGATCCTCAACGCCCTGTTGTCGGCCGAGACCATGATCGGCCGAGACGACATGGTGGCCTATCGGCTGGAGCCGGACCGGCTGGTTGCGTGCCTCAGCCAGCACACTTTTTGAAATTTTGGCCGGGTGGGCAGCTATGCTGCCCACCCGGCCAAAATTTCATTTAAGTTTCTCCCAATCTATGATTCGCTTTGGCTTTAGTATCTCGCCCGGCGAGCCATTGGGGGTGGCCCAGGAAGCCGTGCAGGCGGAAGTCCTGGGCTATGACCGCATCGGCATCTGGGATTCACCGGCGCTGTTCCGCGAGCCATGGGTGACGTTGGCCGCGGCGGCGCGCGACTGCCGGCGGCTGGCCCTGGGGCCGTGGGTGACCAACCCACTCTCGCGACACCCGGTAGTGACGGCCAGCGCGGCGGCCACGCTGGATGAGCTGGCGCCCGGGCGAACCTATATCGGCATTGGCTCGGGCGACACTGGGGTGCTGCATTTAGGGCTGGCCGGCGCCAGCCTGGCGCGGCTGGAGCAGTATGTGCTCACGGTGCGCCGGCTGCTGGAAGACGGCCAGGCCGAGGTTGACGGCCAAACGCTGCGCCTGAATTGGGCCCGGCGGCACATCCCGATCATTATCGCGGCGCACGGCGCCAAATCGCTGCGCCTGGCCGGGCGCATCGGCGACGGCGTGGTCGTCGGCCTGGGTGTCACGCCCGAGGCGGTGCAGGGCGCGCTGGCCCTCCTGGATGAAGGCGCGCGCCAGGCCGGCCGGCGGCTGGCAGATATCGAGGTCTGGTTCACCTGCTTCTGGTTTGTCGACCCGGTACCTGGCGCCGCTCAACAGCAGGGCGCCTGGGCCGCGGCCTCGTTCGCCTCGCACTTTGCGCGCGCCGGGCTGGAAGGCAAGCTGGTGCCGCCGGAATATCACGCCGCGCTGCGCGACCTTGGGTCGGCCTATGACAAGCTCACCCACGGCGCGGTGCCCGACGAGCAAAAAGACGCCTACGCCGCCCTGGCCGAGCGGTTGGGGGTGCGTGAGTATTTTCAGCGCCGCTTTGTCTTCGCTGGCACGCCGGATGAGGTGGAGGCCCAGGTGCGGGCAGCGGCCCAGGCCGGCGCGGCCAATTTTGATGGAGCCATCGACGCACGCTTGCCCGAGCACCAGCAGCGCATCGCCGCCTGGGCGCGCTGGGTGCTGCCACGCTTCCAAGCCGGCGCCGGAGGCTGACGAAATGCTTGACCTGATCCTTCGCGGCGGGTTGGTGGTGACGCCCACGCACACGCGCCTGCTCGACATTGGCATCCAGCACGGCCAGATCGCTGTCGTGGCCGAGCCCGGCTTGGCCGGGATGGAAGCGGCCCGGATCATCGACGCGACGGGCCGGCTGGTACTGCCCGGCGGGGTGGAGGCACATGCCCACATTGCCGAGCCGATGTATAAGGGCTGGACCCGCGGCGAGGAGGTGTGGCTGCAATCACCCGAGGCCGCCACGCGCGCGGCCATCTTTGGCGGCACCACCACCGTGGTCTCGTTTGCGTTCATGGACGTGCACACCCGCAAGGTGGAATTTGATGCCAATCAGGCGGTGCAGGACCGGATCCATATCTTCCGCGATCATGCCTTCGCCGATTTCGCCTTCCATCCGGTGCTCACCGGCCACCCCTCACCCGCCACCATCGCCAGCATCGCTGACGCCATCGCCGACGGCACCGCCTCGTTCAAGGTGTTCACCACCGACGTAACAGGCGGGCAGGCTGGCATCAAGATCGACGATGGCTCGATCCTGGACGTGATGCAGACGGTGGCGGCGCACGGCGGCATCGTGATGGCCCACGCCGAGAATGACGAGCTGGTGAAGCATATGGAGGCCAAGCTGGCGCGCGAGGGGCGCGACCAGTGGTACAACCTGCACCTGGTGCATATGAACCTGTCGGAGCGCATTGCCTTCCACAGCATCATCAGCCTGGCGCGCGAGGCTGGGGCGCCGCTCTACCTGGCGCACGTCACCGGTGTCGAGGGCGTGGCCGCCATTGGCGCGGCGCGCGCGCCGGGGCAGCCGGTGTTTGGCGAGGTGCTGCACAACTACTTGTGCTACACCGCCGACGACTATCAGCAGCCGGACGGGGGGAAATACCAGACTTACCCGGCGCTCAAATCGGAGGCCGACCAGCTGGCGCTATGGGACGGCCTGGTGCATGGCTCGCTCTCAGTGGTGGCCACCGACGAATACACCACGTCGTACCAGATCAAGACGCAGGGCAAGACCATCGCCACGGCCTGCGGCGGGCATGCCGGCATCGAAACGCGCGGCCTCATCGCCTTCTCCGAAGGCTATCGCAAGGGGCGGTTTAGCCTGGAGCGCTTTGTGGAGGTCTTTTCGGCCAACCCGGCCAAGATCCTGGGCCTGTATCCGCAGAAGGGCGCGATTTTGCCGGGCAGCGATGCCGACCTGGCGCTGTGGGACCCGGCGGTTGAAAAAACTATCGCGATGGCGGACCTGCATCACGACTCGGATTACAGCATTTGGGAGGGCTGGCGGGTGCAGGGCTGGCCGGTGATGACGCTTTTGCGCGGGCAGGTGGTGGTGGATGGCGGCCGGCTGTTGGGGCGCCCGACCGATGGGCAATTCGTCAAGCGCAAGCTTCAGCCGTCGATGCTATCCGCGGCGGGGGCCTTCTAAAACATATCCGAAAAAGCGTGTCCTAAGCGGGCACAAAATGCTCGCCCGGGCCACGCCGATAAGGGAGCCTCTTCGGTTGGTAGCCCCATTTGGGCATATCTCCCCGCGCCATCAATGCTAGAATAGCCTGCACATCGGTTTGTCGGTGACGTAGCGAATGGGCCGTTGGTCGAAGACCGACGGCCCTCATGGTCGCTGGCGTCCGCGACCCTGGTGTCGGGCCGGAGGTTTGGCTGCCGCTTATCAATCGTAAGCTCATGGAGGCTTCGATGCGCAAGCTGATTTCGCTGGCACTCACGCTCGGGTTGTTGGCTGCGGCCGGGGTCGCCTTGTGGCTGGACGCGGGCGCGGTGGCGGCCTCGCCGTTGTTTGCCGTTACTGAAACACCCACTGCCTCCTCAACTCCAAGGCCAACGCCGACCCCATCGCCGACATCCACCGCAACGCCCACGGCAACCGAAACCGCTACGGCTGGCCCACGCATCGGCGATCCGCTCATCTCCAAGGTGGCCAATTTGCGGCAAGCCGGCGCCGGGGCGGCGCTTCAATATATGATCGTGGTGAGCAATTCCAATAGTAGCGCCTTCAACAACGTGGTGGTCACCGATACGCTGCCGGCCAGCTTCGACATGCTGTCGGCCACGACCGTGCAGGGCACATTCCTTTTCGTGACCGATACGCGCATCTTGACCTTCACACTGGGCGTCATGCAACCGGGTCAGGTGATAACGATCATCATCCAGGGCCGGCTCAACAACAAAGTGCAGCCGCCCAATCCGGTAAAAAACGTGGCCATTGTTTGCGACGACGCCAATCACTGTGCCCAAAGCGCGTCGGCGGTGACGACGATACCGGGCAGCCTGCCGGTCACCGGCGAAGGGCCCGGGCCGAATGAGATCCTGGTCATGGTCCTGGCGGCCCTGGTAAGCCTGGTGCTGTTGGCTGCCCTGGGGTTAGGCGGCTGGCGGGTCTGGCGGCGCAGCACAGTTCGCCGCTAAAGCGAATGGCCGTTGTGCGCGGGCGGTGCCGACGGTTCCTCCTCGGCTTGCTGTTCATGGGCACCATCGCTTGCGCTCAGGCCCCCACGCCGGCCGGCGGCCCAACCCTGGTGGTGCCCAATGCCAGCCAGGCCTGGCTGCGCGATTACGCCACGGCCCAGGCCGCGGCCGGGCCACCTCAGGCGGGCAGCCCGGAGGGTGCGCGGCTTTTGATCCCCTCAATAAAAATGGCGGACGATATTCAGACCGTTTCCATTTCTGCTGGGCTGTGGGACCTGGCCTCGCTCCACTCGGAAATCGGCTGGTTGTTGACGACCGGCAACCGGCCAGGCGGCGACCTGGCGATGGCCTTCGTGGGCCATGTGACCGTCGCGGCTGGTGTGCGTGGACCTTTGACCGACTTGTGGAAAACGAGCCTTGGGGACGAGATTATTTACCGCGCCGGCGGCACCGACTATATCTATTCGATTCAGGCGAAATATGCCGTTCAGCCCGACGACGTGCAGAAGCTCTACGTCAAGGATGGCCAGCGCCTGATCCTGGTGACGTGTACCGACTGGAACTATGTCGCTGGCCGCTACTCGGAGCGACTCCTGGTGCAGGCTGAGTTGGTGCGCACGCAGCCGTCACCTGGCACTTGAACTTTTGCCCGAGCGTCTTACTCGCCCAGTTCCGCTGGCGCGCTCTCGGGCATGGCGGAGTTGTGGGGGTCCCCGCCACTCGGGGCGCGTTTTGGAGTCACATGGCTCCAGACGATAAACGCCAGGGTGGAAAACAGCAGCAGTAAGAATCCCCATTGCAAGCCGGCCGAGATCCACGGCTGGATCATGACGGCAGTACCCAGCAGGATGCCGGCCACGATGGTCGTCTCAACCCGCGAATATAGCCTGGGCGACACGACCGGCCCGAGCCGGGACGAGGCGACCACAATCAGGCTGATGAACGCCCCCAGCACAACCACGAATCCGATGACGAAAGTGACAGCCGACATATCGACGATATTCCTGGCGTTGTGGCCGTCAGGCCCGGTTGATAAACTCGCGGTCGTGGACCTCGACCGGCACCTGCATCAACTCCAGCACGCCGCGCGCCACATGGTCTGAGTAGCGGCGCAGGGCCTCTTCGCCCTTGGCGGCGGTGGCCCGCAGCGGGTTGCCGATGGTGCCAGACTCGATGAACTCATGATGGTCCATCGGGAACGTGAAGTACTTGTAGCCGTCAAATTCCACGTCCGGCAGGCCGTCTTTTTTGGCAAAGGAGCGCGGCAGGAAGGCGGGAATGTGGGCCAGCGTTTTCTCAGCGCGATCCATCCGCACGTAGTTTGTGCCCTCCACGGCGTCATGCGCTAACATCTGCGAGGTCTCCAGCTCGCTGGCGTGCCAGCCGGGCGTCTCGTCCTCTGGGTTTTCCATCAGCCCCTTCATCAGGCCGACGTAGTTTTCCATATACGGTTTTACATAGGCGATCAGCGCGCCGGTTTCGTAGCGCAGCCGGCGCAGCACGGGGTCCACGACCTTGACATTTGAGCCGTGCCCGGCCACAAAAATGATGCGGTTGAAGCCGTGATGGATCAGGCTGCGAGCAATGTCGTACAAGATGTTGTTGAACGTCTCCGCGCGCACGGTGATGGTGCCGCGGCCCTGGCCCGGCTGGTGCAGATGCTGGGGCGAGTAGCCCATCCAGACACATGGGGTGTAGAGCACTTCAATCTGATGGCCCGCGCGGCGCGAGACCTCCTCGGCCGTGACCGTGTCGGTCTTGAGCGGCAGGTGCGGCCCATGCTGCTCGGTGCTGGCCACCGGAACCAGGACGGTATCCTTCTCCTGTAGGTACGCCTGAATGTCGGGATAGCACAGGTCGGCGAGGTTGTATGAGCGAAACTTTTCCATTCGCACTAGCCTTTCTGCTCCATTAGCTTCAAGAATTCGTCGGCCACGCGCTGGGCGAAGCCCGCATCGTTGATGTGCGCGGCCACCGTGATCAGCGGGATGTCGCGCCGCAACCCGTCTTGCAGGGCTCGCAGCAGTGCGGCATCGGCCTCGGGGTCCCAAAACACGCCGCCCGGCCGGTTAGGTTGAGACAGCCCGCCGGTGGGGACCATCACCACCACGGGCCCCTTTGACTCATTCAACTTGCGCGCCATGGTCGCCCCTATCGCGGCCATCTCGTCCTTCAGCGTGCGGGCCAACGTCATTTCTGGGTTGTGATAGTACAGGGGCCGGTTGCGCATGGCCTCCGGCAGGGCGCTGGGCGTGCCGTGTGTGGTCAAGTCCACCACGCCCGGCACCACGACCTGGGGCAGCCCCACCGCGCCGACGCGCTCCAGCCGGTCAGGCGGGGGGACATGGAAACCGCCGACCTGCAGGCAAGCCAGCTCGTTGGTGGTGTAGTCCACCACGCCCACGAAGGTGCCCAGCTCAGCAAATTTCTCCATGGCCGGCCCGCCGACCCCGTTGGCATGAAAGATCACGCTCTCGTAGCCGTGCTGTGCCAGCCGGTCGCGCAGGGCCATCACCCCCGGCGTGGAGACGCCGAGCATCGTCACGCCCACAAAGCGGCTGCCAGCTGGCGCGGGCTTGAAACGCGACCCGTGCTGGGCCATGCCCCAGACCGCGGCGCAGGCGTTGTCGTAGACGACGGTGCTGACCGGGTTCAGGCCCAGGATGTCCACCACGGAGTGCATCACCGTGATATCGAGGTCGCCGATGAGCATGCCGAAATGACGGCGGCCGGAGGCAATGGGCGTGACAATCACCTTGGGGATGCCCAGCGGCAGGGCCCGCATGGCCGTGGAGCCCATGATGGCGCCTTCGGCGCCGCCCAGGCACAGCACGCCGTCCAGCCGGCCCTGGGCCAGCAGGTCCAGGGTGAGCTGCCGGACACCCTCTTTCATAAGTTCCACAGCTTTGCCCCGCGAGCCGGCCTGGCGCAGCTGCTCGATGGAATAGCCGGCGGCCTCGGCGACGGCCTGACGCGGAAAGTCAGCCGTGATGCCCAACGCCTCGCCCAGGATGCCGGAGTCGAGCACCAGCACCTGCGCGCCGAGCGAGCGCAGCCGGTCGCGGCAATAACCGATCTCGACGCCTTTGGTGTCGAGCGTGCCGATGAGAAGGATGGAAGGTGTCGGCAAGTTACTTATCCTAAGCTGAGGCAGGAAGCGTTGGATAGCGGCGCCCCGCCTCAACGCCGCGGGACTATTTTCGCGTTTTCTTGGCTGATTTTTTGGCGGATTTCTTAGCCGCGGTCTTCTTGGCCTTGCCACGTGAGCCGCCGTTCGAGGCAGCGATAGCCGCGTGTAGTGTCTTGGCCGATAGCTCCACCAACCAGGAGTAGAACTCGTCCGACAGCACGCCCGAACCGTGGTCCTGGATGAACTTTAGCTGCGCCGGCGTCAGCTCGGCATCGGCGGCGGCCATGGCGTTCTTGTAGGGGTTGGCCGGCGTGCGGTCGAGCGGCGCCACGAACTCCACGGTCAGCGCATCGTTATAGCCCGCCTGGCGCAGCGTCTTCACCAGCTTGACCCAGTCGTAATCGCCCTGGCCGCAAGCCATGCGGTTGTTGTCGGCCACATGGAAGTCGACCAGCTTCTTGCCGGTTTCCAGGATGGCTTTGTGCAGGTCGGCCTCCTCAATATTGATGTGGAAGGCATCCAGGCACACGCCGCAATGCGGCCCGACCTCGGCGGCCAGCAGCAGCGCCTGGTCGTGGCGGTTGAGGAAATTGGTCTCGAAGCGGTTGAGCGGCTCGAGCGCCATGAGCACGCCGGCCTGCTCGCTGTGGGGGTAGATCTCGCGCAGACCCTCCACCGCCCACTTCCATTCTTGCTCGGGCGTGTCCATGGCCGCCACCTTGCCCACCTGCGACGGCACAATCGTCATCTCATGGCCGCCGAGCTCTTTGACCATGGTGATACAGTCTTTGATGTACTTGACCGAATTCTCGCGCACCTGCGCCTCGGCGTGGATCAGGTCGCGCCCGGCGAACATCAGGCTAACCGAGCCCCAGCACCGCAAGTGGTTTTCCTTGAGCAGCCGGTTGACCTCCTTGGTGTTGTACTTTTCGGGTTCACCGCTGATCTCGATCGAGTCGTAGCCGTACCTGGCCAGACGCCGGATGGTGATCTCAATCGGTTCTGCGCGCATCCAGTTGTGCATGGAAAGAAACATGGGTGTCGTCTCCTGGTGATTGAGTGCTAAAGGTCAGGACAATGTTGCAGCGCGGGTGCTGGGTATCGGGTCGCTGGGCAACGAGCACCTCCTGTGTGCGATCAAGCCAATTGTTCGGCCAGCAGTTCAAATAGTCCGGCCAGCTTGATCTTCGCGCCGGCCAGATGCTGCTCTAGATAAGCTAACGCCACCGGATCCTCCGTCACCAAGATTTCGGCCCCAGTCGCGGCCGCTTCCGCCAGCCGGTCGTGCGCCATACGCAGCGCCAACTCGGGATGGGTAAACTCCAGCCCACCAACCGCGCCCCCCGGGGTCGCGCGCTCTGCGCGCCAGAACATTTCGCGCACCGGCTGGCTGAAGAGAGCAGCGACCACCCGCCGGGCTTGCGCGGCCCGGCCCGGGAAATGCGGCGTATGCGCCGGATCGTGATAGGTTGCTGAACCTGTCCGCGGGTGAACGGCCAGTCGTCCCGCCTCCAAGCCGGCCGCGAGTAATGAAGTCAGCTCGACCAGGGCAACGCCATCGGGGAGCTGCAGGCCCAGTTCAGGCAGCGCGTCACTAAAGGCGCGGGCATCTTCGGGTGTGAGGACGATCAGGCGTTGGCACCCAGAGGCCGCGATCTCGGACAGGGCCGCCTGGGCCAGCCGCGCGGCCGTTTCGCGCAGGCCCAGGGCGAAAGGCAGGTAAGCGGACGACAACCCCTGCCCGATAGGCACGTATTCAACGCCGAGCGCGTCCAGCAATTTGCGGGCGCCAGCGAGTGTTTGGGGGCGCAGTCGCTGGGCCGCCGCGCCAACGAATAGGGCGGCGGGGGCCGTGCCGGACGCGGGCAGCGGCGCCGATTCCTGGTAGGGGTTGCCCCACTGCCGCAGGCGCGCGTCGAGCGTTCCCACCGATTGCGGCGCCAGGCCGGCCGCCACGACGTGGGCGCGGGCAGCGGCGATGGCGGAGGGCAGCGGCTGATCGGTAACGCAGTTGGAAAGGCACAGACCGCACTGCGCGCATTGATAGAGCGTGTCCACCGCCCCGGTATCCCACTGGAGTTGGCCGCGGTCCACGGAGGCGATGAGCAGCGCCCAGCCGTGTGGTGTCGTGGTTTCGCTCTTGGTCGTGCGTCCCACCGGGCAGACGTGCCGGCACATCAGGCAGTAGCGGCACAGCTCGTAGACCGGCGCGTGGTCGGCCAGGCTCATAGGCTAAAGCCTAGCTTTCCGGGATTCATGATCCCGCGCGGGTCCAGCGCGCGCTTGATGGCCTCCAGCGTTGGCCAGGCCGCTCCGTATTGCTCGCGCATCAGCCGGCCGAGTTTCAAACCAATCCCGTGATGCTCGTTGAGCATGCCCCCGTGTGCCAGCGACGTGCGGGCCGCCGTGGTCCAGATGCGGTTGTGCAAGCGCAGCGCTGCGTGCGGGTCCGCCGGCGGCTCGTCAATGATAAACCGGTCGTAGACCATCACCCCCCACGCAAACCAGTGCGAAAAATGCGCGATGTAGCGCACCTTCCACTCGGCAAAATTGTCTTCGATGGCTGCTTTCTTGGCATAGTACAGCGGCCCGATATTGGCGTAGGTGCACACGGTCTCGATCGTGCCGTACATTTTGGGCAGCGACAGGCTCAAGGGCGGGTAGTAAAAGTCGTAGCGGTGCTCCCACCATTCTTCGCCGGGCGCGCGGCCCAGGTCGCGCGCCCCCAACTCGGCGCAAATGCCCATTGCGCGCTGCTCCTGCGCTGCCGCAATCTCGGCGAAGCCATCAAAGCCCAAGATCAGGTAGGCGCCCTGCACATCCAAATTCAGCACACGTTTCACCAGCGTGGCCGTCGAGTTGGGATCGTAGAGCCGCAGCACCATGGGCTGCAGCCGGGAGAGCATGATGCGCCGGCCGGCCTCCAGCGCCCGCGAGAGATCGTCGAACAGCATGGCCCGAAACAGGCGCACCTCGGGCAGGCGCTCGATTTGCATCGTCGCTTCGGTGATGACGCCCAAAGTTCCCTCGGAACCCACCAGGAAATTGAGCAATCCGGGACCGGAGGCGTGGCTGGGCACCGGCGGTGTGCGAATAATCGTACCTTCCGGCATAACGGCTTCGATGGATAAGACCAGGTCCTCAGCCTTGCCATACTTGGTGGAGATGACGCCTGAGCCGCGGGCCGCGAGAT
>Ga0070730_10003512_pt1 | contig 14024 bp, 9 predicted proteins | sample Coa_R1_3_FD_66447 | JGI IMG/M metagenome (GOLD analysis project Ga0070730, IMG submission 66447) | Surface soil microbial communities from Centralia Pennsylvania, which are recovering from an underground coalmine fire - Coalmine... | ecosystem: Environmental > Terrestrial > Soil > Unclassified ...
CACAGCTTCCTACGTGTATGACACCGCGGGCCGCCGTGTGCAGGGCCCCCAAGGCAAATACCTCTATGATCTTGACGATAACGTTATTGCCATCATCACGCCAACCGGGGCCCTCAACGGCGAGATTTATGGCTCAGGGAAACACCTGGGAACCTATTCCGGAGGCACAACCAATTTCCTGCATACCGATTGGTTGGGCAGCAAGCGGGTCATGACCGGAGTGAATGGGGCAGTTTCACAGACATGCAGCAATCTTCCCTTTGGCGATGGCGCCAACTGCTCCGGAACTAATTGGAGCCTTAATGACTTCACCGGCTTCCTTCACGATCCCGAGACCGGCCTGGAGCACGCATGGTTCCGGAAGTACTCGGGCATCCAGGGGCGCTGGACCACGCCAGATCTCACACTCGATAGCATGAATGTTATGAATCCGCAGTCGTTGAACCGGTATGCCTATGTTGAGAACAATCCTCTGATCAACCTCGATCCGCAGGGGCTCAGACTGGTCAGGATTGATCTGGACGATGGCACGAGCTTCCTTGTTGACAGTGATGATCTTGTCGCCCTGGGATTTACGTTCGAGTTCGGTGATGATGGCCGCATCAAAGTTTGGTCGGCGCCCGCTGACTTCAATATTGCTCTCGTTGATGCCAACGGAAACAGAGTAGCGACCCTTACTCCGAACACTGACTACAGCATCAGCGTTGTCACCGACTCCCAGACCGTGACCGTAAGCGCCAATGGATCAACCAGCGACGTTGCATCGGTTTTAGTCATCGCGCAGGTGGTTTATAGCGATGGCTCCTCTGAGTCGAATCACGAGGCGGCGGTTGCCATATACAACTCGTTTTCAAATTTCCCCAATATTTGCTCACTCACGTTCGGAGCCACCGCGACCCTGCCTACCCAGACCCCGATTCAGAGTAGCTTTGGTGTGCAGTACAACACCGATACCGGATTTGGGGTAAGAAATCGAATGCAGTTGGATCCAGCCGGCGGCTACTTTGTAGCGCGGGCTACATCGGTGAACGGTGGTAAGCCGAAACTGAGCTTTCGTGCTGGAGGAAATCTAGGACTAACGATGGGCATCTCAGGACCTCATGGTGAATTTCTTGGACACAATATCACCTCCATTGGAGCAAGCTATAGGCTGGCACCGGGCGTCAGCGTTGGCGTCAGCGGACAAGTAGCCCGTTTCTATGCATGCCCACATTGAGGAGCGGTACAGGTGCAGCAAACTAAAACGGTGACCGATGGCCTGTGATGATCGGCTACCGGGTAAAAGACAAGGACTCCCGGAAGAACGGCATAAAGTGGGGTTTGGGAAAGGCAACTATGCCAAGCTTTCCGGTGCCTTCAGCGCCCGACCATAGGTTGTCGGCCAACACAGGTGCTGGACCGCTTACACGCACGGTGCAGCACCTGCATTCCATTCCCAACAGCTCCGCTAGTCTAAGCATTTCGGATTGGTAGCAGCTCCCTTTCGCGTTTTTTTTGCGAAGGGCGCGGTCTTTCCCTTTTCCCAGCCCAAAATCCGCGCAATCCGTGTAATCCGTGTAATCCGGCTGAGCTTCTTCAATGCTCGTGCATCAAGCGCGTGTAGAGACAATTGATTGTGCGGTAAAAAATAGCCGTTAAATATCAATCACTTGCAAAACATCTGGAGAGATTCTTTGTAACACTTTGCGATTTGCTCTCATATCTAATGAGTAGAAGAAAATTCACAGACTTTCTCGGGAACCGCTACCGACGTTCGAGCCTGTGGCCTGACCGGTGTAATGCAGACTGGCGGCTCTGAAGGCAATGGAAGAGATGAGATCAGGCCGGGTTCAAGAAATTTGTTCAGACAGCTTGGTTCGATGAGAGTCGAAGCTGGGACGTAAAGATTGAATCATCTTCAAGGAGAGTCATCTTGTCTAATTCCCGTTTTTCTTATGCTGTGTTCTTGCTAACTCTTTTTTTCATGTTCGTAACGGCCCAACCGGGCGACGGGCAAATAGACCCAGTGGGAGGGGGTTGCGATACTGACTGCGATCCACCGCCACCGCCACCGCCCGACCTCACGTTCAATATAGTGTTCTACGAGAGCATCTATCCCGATATCCAGAACGTGTATGGAAACAACCTGGCTGGCGCTGCCAACCACTACTATCTCTTCGGTTTGCCGACCGGCCGGCGGGGCGGCATCATCTTCGATCCGGTATTTTATTTGAAGACCTATCCAGACCTTGCCCAGGCGTTTGGTCCAACCGGCTATCAGGCGGCTGCGCAACACTTTATCAATCAGGGTTTGCCCATTGAAGGCCGCAGGGGAAGTCTGGAATTCGATGTCCAATACTATCTGGCTAACAATCCCGATCTGCTCGCGGCTTTCGGCAGCACGGGCTACATAGCGGCGGCCCAACATTTCCTGAGCACGGGACTCCCCACGGAAGGCCGGCGCGGCAGCGCCGATGTTGATATCAAGGCCTATATCAACAACTATCCGGACGTCGCTGCTGCCTTTGGCGGGACGGCTCAGGGGCGCTACATAGACCCCATGTTGCATTGGTTGCGCCGAGGGAAGCAGTTCGGGCGCCAGGCAACAGGCACATTGGTGACGACAAGCGACTGCACTTTGCCCAATCCGCCCGTTGGGCTTCCGCGGGTGTACATTGGAATTCGCACGGATGGACTTGACGGATCAGGCAACTCCGCCGCCGATCCGCGCAATGGGGATTTGTTTGACAGCATCCTGAGGTCGTACACGCATGATCCAGCAGCCGGAATACCGGCCACAGACGGCCTGATTATCTGTCTTGGTCCTGGAACTTTTCATACTGACGGATCCTACAATTGGGTAATCAACATCCCGCACAAAGACCAGAAGATCCAGAACAGGGGCTTTGCCCTGGGACCCAACTGGCGCATTCACGGCGCTGGGATGAACCAGACAACCGTGCAACTCAACTCCTACTATCTTCCCCCGCCAGGAGGAGAGCCCGGAGTTGTTCCGACAGGTTCCAATGTGGTTTTCACTACCAGCTCAGATACCAATCCGGGAGACGAAATCTCCGATCTTACGATTGATGACAACTTTCCGGGCCTGAAAGCACAAGCGGGGACGTTGCCTTTGCGGCTGGAAGCCATTCACCTGCGCGATAACATTGGACAGCACCATATCCACCACATCAACGTCATCAATGCAGCCGGTGAAGACCCGTTGGGAGAGGCCTTCCCGGTCCAGATTGCATCGGTGGCCTATAACAACCAGGGACAAGACCATGCCCACCCCACGATCCCTCCCTCCGAAGACAACACGATTGAATTTGTCACGATGAGCCAATGGCACGGACACTTGTGTACGGCCATCACCATGGTGTACGCGACCGGGGAGGTTCGTAATAACGTCGTTACCGGTTACCAGATCGGCTATGGAGGCTGGGAGATGCCGTTCGTTCCTGAAACCCCGGGAATCGGTTCCAGTCCAGATATTCAAGCAAAGTTCGTCTACATTCACGACAACGTTGCCTTCAACACTCAGTACGGCTTCAATATTGACAGCGAATATAACGACGCGGTCAATATCCAGTTCAACTGGATCGACAACCCATCGCAGAACGGGATGGTGGTTGGCGGCGGCAGTAACTCGCGATTTGACGGCTTCGCGTTCCTCTATAACACGATCGAAGGCGGTAACACTTCGTTGAACGGCATCCTGTTTCAAGGCAATGTAACCAACGCCGTCGTGACCAGGACCGACTTTCTGAATGACGGAGCGGCGTCGGGCCATGCCTTCGTGACCTCCAACACCAACAACCCCTTCAACATCGGGAATGTCTACCAATACAACCAGATCGACAGCGCTTCTGGTTTCAGCTTCAATGGGTCCTTATCGAGCTGCGTTTTCGGCAACTGGGATCAGAATGGCACCGGACGTTCCGACTTTCCGAACACGCAATCAACACCATGCCGTCCGGGTCTGTAAGGGGAGCAACCCGCACGCGAATTGGTGGCTACAGAACGCTTTTTTCGGGCTGCCACGCAGTCGATGATTCTTCTGTTGCAAGCAAGCAACATGTGCTTGGGCGGAAGAGCGCACAATCAATGAAAGGAAAGGTCTGATGGCGAAGTCAATTTTGAAAACCTGCATTCTTACAACCTGTGTTCTGCTGACAAGCTTGAGCGTTTCAGCCCAAACCGGTCAACCCTACTACAACGTGATGGCGCCGCCCTATAACGCAACGTGCAATGGCAACCCTGCGAGCGACGACACAGGCGCGATTCAACATGCTCTGAATGACGCCAATGCCGCGGGCGGCGGAGCCGTCCTGATTCCGGTCACCTCCGGAGCTTGCATCATACAAAGCTCTCTGAACCTGGACCACTTCTCAGGAGTTAGTTTGACCGGGCCGCGGGCAGGCAATACCGGTCTAAGTTCGCGGGCCAACCCTATGCTGCTGTTTACCGGAACAGCATCTCCGCTCCTGAGTATGAAGTCCACCCTCGGCGTATCCATCAAGAATCTAACCTTGCAATATAACAATCCAAGCTTTTCGGGGACATTCATTGATTTATCGCATGCGAGTACGCCCCCAATGAATGATTCCGACATGGACTACATCGCTGACTGCACTGTTCAGGGAACAGGGAATGCCGTCAGCGGCGCCAATCCCTTAGTTTCACTGGACAAGACCATTGACGTAACGATCGAGCGAAACATATTTGAATGGGCAACCAATGGAATTGTGGGACCGGCAGCCAGCGGAAGCTATTCCAACGTGGTCCGCATCAGAGACAATTTATTCAGCGGCTACGGAACCAATTCGATTTGGGGCAACATGATTCTGAACCTTGGTACTGCGTGGATCATTGAAGGGAACACATTTGAGATGGATGGCGCTTCTCCCGATCAACCTATTCCCATCAATGCCAACAGCGTGGGATGCCTTGGTGGCTGTCAGATCACGGGCAACTGGATTGGCGACGTCCATTCGCAGTTCAGAGGAGCATTGATTACAGGACATTTCCAAGGGACATCGATGACTGGCAATCTGATTTCCGGCGCAGTCAGCACCGCCGCGACGGGGATACTCTTGGGAAGCGATTCCGCTGGGGTCTCTATTACTGGGAATGACTTTTCGGGCTTGGCCAGTGCGTTTAATTTTTTTGGAGGCGGCCAATCCAATATCGTCATTTCGGGGAATCAGTATTCAGCAGTCAGCGCGTTCTCTACGAGTTGGTCTGGTGCTCCGGCCAGCGGAATTGTCACCGACAACTCCGGTCAGACTCTGGTCTACGGCCCGGCCCAATTTACCGGCCAAGTGGTTTTTGATAACAGCGCGATCTTTTTGGGGACAATCTACAAGCCGGCAGGATCGTTCCGAATTGACCACCCCCTCGATCCAGCAAACAAGTACCTCTCTCACTCCTTCGTCGAATCGCCGGACATGATGAATATCTATAACGGCGTGGTGCTCCTCGACTCTCGTGGAAGAGCCGAAGTCAAACTGCCGAATTACTTCGAAGCCCTCAATCAGGATTTCAGGTACCAGCTAACCTCGATTGGAACTTTTGCGCCTGTTTACGTTGCTCAAAAGATCAAAGGGAACTCCTTCCGCATTGCCGGCGGTAAACCGGGAATGGAGGTTTCATGGCAGGTCACCGGAATCCGGCACGATGCCTACGCCAACGCCCATCGGATCGTCGTCGAAGAAGATAAGCCTGCCAAGGAAAAGGGGCACTCTCGTCCGGAGTAACTGACCGAGGACTGAAGGCAGAGAACACACACACTTCCGAACGACTAACTGCCCTGGCGAGATAGGCTCTTTGTGGACAATCTTGCAGAGAATGGTGGCGACGTTGTCGCCGACGAATGGTTTTGTTCCGGCCACCATCTCGTAAAGAATCACGCCGAAGCTAAACCCTTGGCCGTACTTTGGCCATTATCCGTGATTTTGCCCGGTGCAGGCTCGCCCCTGCCAAGCCCCATAAGATCCATTTTTGTGCCCAGAGTAGTCAGAGATTTATTCCGAATATGAAGGATGATGGGGCCTATGTTATTTCGCTCGGCAAGTAGCAAGAGAGCGACCCGCCAAAAAGTCTTCAGGTTTCGACAAGGAAAGCTACCGTGCCGTAAACGTGCCGTGCGCTTCGCGCCACTATGCGCCAATATGGGCTTTTTTGATTCTTCCACAAATGCTTCCGTGCGGGCTGAATCTAGTGCAAGTTATAGAAAACATTGGTGAGCGCGGAAGGAATCGAACCTTCAACCTACTGATAAGAGTCAGGTTTCCCGATTCGGCTGCGTACGCACTAACTGCAGCCTGGACAATAACTTGACAACGAAATGCCCGCATGGACGGATTCCAAAACGCGTTGAAAAAGTTGGGGAAATCGAATGGAGTATGACTGCGAAGGACACAAAAAGGACACAATTCCGTATCTCCAGGGAACCATCTGAGGTTGTCCTTACCTTATATATAAGGTAGTCGCAGGTGGGTTAGACCTCTGCCGGGGGCGCCAAAATGCCAGCGTAAATCTTTGGCAGCTCATGCCCAATCAGTTTTCTTAGGAGCCAATACAATCGGTCACAGAGCCGGTGCAATTTCTACTCGGCGGTTGAGAGCACGGCCGCTTTCCGTCGAGTTATCGGCAATTGGCTGCTTCATGCCGATGCCCTGGGGAACCAACCGATTCGCCGCGACGCCATGCCCAGTCAGCCAGGTCACGACGGAGGCTGCGCGCGCCTCGGAGAGCTTCTGGTTGAGGGCGGCAGTACCCTGATTGTCAGTATGTCCGGCGATGATCCAGCGCGAACCCGGCTTACTGTTAATTAAGGTGAGAATTGCCTGAAGCGCGGCTGCGCTGTCCGGCCGTAGCGTGGCCGAAGCGGTGTCGAAATGAAGTCCATAGATCGCCGCCGATCCTCTTGTGGCGATGGCACGCTCCAAGTCAGCTGCCTTTTCCTGGTGCTTGTGCAACTCGAAGTTGGCCGTGCCGCCCTTGCCCGCGGCCAAGTCGACCGGCATTACGCCATCGTCATAACCGGCGGCGCTCGCATTCGCCACCACCAAGCCTGCCGGTACGCCGCTCAGAGTGTAGTGGCCAAGGCGGTCGGCGACGCCCTTCACCAGCGCGGCACTGACGCTGGCCCCGGCAATGGGCGAGTGAGTGTCGGCATCTACCACGGATCCGGTGATCGAAACGGCATACTTGAAAGGACGCGGGTTGACCAGGATCCTCACGAAATCGATGGCATAGCCGTCCGGTGCGTGCGTAGTGGGGTCATCAATCAGAAGCTTAACGTCGCCCGACCGCAGGAGCGGCCAGTATTCGGGAAGGAGCTTGAGCGTCACAAGTTTGCCGATGGGGCCTGTTTGTTGCAGAGCGTTGACCGCTTCCTCGAAAGAGGGGACGCGTGTTCCATTGAGCGACACCTGAAAACGAGAATGCCAGACAGGCGCTTGAAAATCGTCAAGGAACATCTGAACGACCACTGCGTCAATCTTGGTGGGCAGATTGCCCACTACAAGTGTGACCGGCTGGGGCATTGTATCGGCGCGCTTGGTGGAGCCGGCGTAGCCGTCGCCGGGCCGGCTGCTCACGTCCTGCGGCGTCACCGCCGAACCAAGCATGATACGGTCCGTGCCGGCAGGCGCTCCGGCGGGCGGCTTCCACGGATAGCCGTGAGATGGTGTCGATTGCCCAGAGAACGGATCAAAGCCCTGTGGCCAGCCGAAGCCCAGATTATTAATGTCACCGGTGCGCACCACCAAATCGGCTTCCGGGCCGCCCACCGTGCGCTCGGATGTTGCCGACCAGGGCGCAGGTTTGGCGGTCTGCGCCATCAATTGTCCGACCAGGGCTAATACCACTGAAGCGAATCTAATCTTTGTCCAACGCATTTTTCCGTTCCTCCGGCGTGAGTGTGAAGGGCGCCAGTCGATGTTAGAACATCCCGCGCAATAGATGGCGGAAAACAGTTTCGGCGTGGCTGGGATGAGTGACGACCAAGACGCCATACTCGAAGGATGCAGACTTCATCTTCCCGTCGCTTAGAGCGGGGGAAAGAATGCGGCTCTGCGCTTCCACGTTTGTCGCTGATTATCTGCGTCCGGCCGCTATCAAGGCTGGAGTCCATATCGAGGACGGTCAGCGGTTCGGTCTCCACAACCTGCGTCACTCGCTGAGCAATTGGCTTGTGAATAAGGCGAAGGTCGAGCCAAAAACTGTACAGGGGATCCTTCGGCATTCGAAGATTCAGACCACGCTCGATCTGTACACGCAGGAAGACAGCGACGAGACACGGGCAGCGCAAGGCGAATTCCTTGCGGCTGTGGGGATGAATACCACGGTGCACTAAAATCTGTGGGTTGGATTGTGGGTTGGAGTTTTCGGTGTCACGTCCGATAACTCCTTGAAAAGAAATGGCGGGGACGACGAGACTCGAACTCGCGACCTCTGCCGTGACAGGGCGGAACCCTGAGGTAATTAATTGATATTAAACGGTGTCGGCGGACGTCGTTTGATCCGGTATGGTACCGCAAGGGCGCTCATATTGTCCCCTTATTGTACCCAGATTTTCTTGACAGCACTCCTTTTCGTTCTAATCCTATGATGGCCAACGGACGGAATCGGACCGCCGAGGCCAGCACATCCGACCAGCAAACATGCCGGCACTTTTCGAGCCTTCTCCTCGTACGGCCCGAGGTTACTGAATTTCGTCGCTAGATGGTTGTGGTCCGCAAAAACCTCATCGGCAAGGTTTACAATACGGGCGAGTTAACAGGTACTCCTTTTGATCCTTCGGATCAGTGGAGTGTCAGTCAAAACCTAATGAAGTGTTGCAAGGGAAATTGTCTCAATGGAGGAGTTCTCCCCATTGACCTGTAGATAAAATTGAAGCTGTCAAAACATCCGGATTCAACAAATTTCAACAGGTTTCAATGAGGGTTGGAATCTGGTTTGGGACCAGGGGGGTGGATGTTCAAATCCTCTCTCCCCGACCAATGTTATCGGCCTTCCAGTTCAGTGGCTTACAACGATTGTGGCTACCAAAAACTCCGTTCTGATTGAAAGCGTTGACCTTATCAGTTGCGGGCCTATAGGCTGATTCGTTCTATGTCGACCATCTTATGGGTTTTCTTTTGCTTCCTGCGGAGTTCGCTTCGCTCCCGCGCTGCGTTGCAAGCTGAGATTTTGGCCCTGCGCCATCAACTTCTGGTACTGCAGCGCTCTGCCCGTGGTCATCGCCTGCGGTTGCGGCCGGCAGATCGTATTTTCTGGATCTGGCTGTCGCGTTGGTGGCGAGATTGGCGACTTCCCTTGCAGATCCTCAACCCGGAAACCGTCGTCGCTTGGAGCCGCAAGGGCTTCCGGTTGTACTGGAGTTGGAAGAGCCGGGCAAGGAAGGGACGGCCGCCGACATGCCAAGAGATTCGAGATTTAATCCGTTCGATGAGTCTCGCGAATCCGCTCTGGGGCGCGCCTCACATCCACGGGGAACTGCTGAAGCTAGGCATCAAGGTTGCTCCGGCGACGGTGGCCAAGTATATGGTCCGCCATCGGAGGCCGCCCTCCCAGACCTGGAAAGCCTTCTTAACTAACCATGTAAAGGAGTTGGTTTCGGCTGATTTTTTCGTCGTCCCAACAGCAACGTTCCGATTACTCTTCGTCTTTCTTGTGCTGCGGCATGATCGCCGCCGAGTCGTGGACTTCGGCGTTACTTCTCATCCCACGGCAGAATGGACGGCGCAACAACTGCGACATGCTTTTCCCTGGGATACAGTTCCGCGATACCTACTGCGTGACCGCGATGGAAGTTACGGAGAGCGGTTTGGGGAGACGGCCCAAGACATGGGTATCCAGGAAGTGCTGACAGCGCCAAGATCGCCTTGGCAAAATGTTTATGTCGAAAAGCTCATTGGTTCGATTCGGCGTGAGTGTCTCGACCATGTCATGATCTTCAGCGAGCGTGGCCTGCGCCGAATCTTGACATCCTATTTTGAATATTACGAGAGGTCGCGAACCCATTTGGCGCTCAAGAAAGATGCACCGATCCCTCGGCCAATTCAACCTCCAGCATGGGGCAGAGTGATTGCCTTGCCGCAGGTCGGGGGATTGCATCATCGTTACGAGCGGCGGGCTGCCTAAAAAAGGGCGTGCCCGGATTCGATGCCAAGGCAGGATGAAACAGGCACTCTGGTCTGCTCGTCTCCCAGTTGTGTCTCCGGCTTCGTTCCAGTCGCTACAACGGATCAAGCCCCCACCATCAAAATTGCACTCGGCGTTTCCGATTTCCAGGCGCTTCGAGTCAATCGTACCCTCTGCGCTCATGCCAAATGGGGCCAGATCGAGTTTTTGGTAATGACAGCCAACGCGCTGGAGCGTATTTCACTAAATAAAATATTTCATTATTTAAAATTCACATTTTCTATATTGAATATTTAGAAAACCTAATGTATGTTTTGCCCGGCCACAGCGAAAAAGGGGCCCAAAGACATCAAGCAATCAAACAATTGTATAGTGAGAGGATCTGTGCCATGCTCCGCATCACGAGTAAAGCAACAAGGTATTTACTGTCCGTTCCATTCCTGATAGCGCTGGCCGCGGGAACCGCCGTAGCCCAAGCCAGTCAATGGGTCTTTGCCGGTTCTGACGGCAAGCTGCAATACAAGATCCTGCCCAATCCCGACAATCCCTCCACCACTTACGGCGACCACGTCATGGATTTTTCCTGGGCCGGGTACATGGGCGGGGGTGTAAGCCTGCCGACAGTCCCGGTGAAGCAAAACGTCGGCCCCTCAGGAGGGGATGACACCAGCGCCGTCCAGGCTGCCATCAACGCAGTCGCCGCCCTCACTCCTGATGGAAACGGATTTCGCGGCGCAGTCCTGCTCGCCCCAGGAACCTTTAACATCAGCAGCACGCTGAATATCAACGCCAGCGGTGTAGTTTTGCGCGGCAGCGGCTCGGGCAACAGTGGGACTATCCTCAACCTGACGGGAAGCACGGGTTTTTTAGCCATCAGCATCCAAGGCTCGGGTTCCTACTCCACCTGGCACCATCGCCAAGTACACCTTTGCGGGCAGAATCTCGCAGGATGGGCTGGAGCATCTCAAGGTGCTGGCCCCTGCAGGCACCACGGTTTACAGCGCCGTTACCATGAATAACATCATTGACGGCTGGATTCAGGACGTCGTAGGCCAGGAAACCCAGAACGCCTTCAACGTAGATAAGAACGCCAAGCAGGTAACCGTGGATCACGTCATCAACAACGTTAGCGTCATCCAGACCCAGACGGCCAGGACGGCCGATTTCTCCATCACGGGCACGGAGATTCTCGTCAATCAGTGCCAATCCAACGGCACCGGCGACTGGCCGTTGGTAACGTCAGCCATCGGCACCGGGCCGATTGCCATTCTGAACTTCACCAGCACGGAGAACGGAGGGATTTCTCCGCATCAGCGTTGGACGACCGGCATACTCGCAGATAACGGCAGCCTACCCAACGCGCCCTCAGGCGCTCCCGGCATCTCGTACAGAGACCGAGGCACGGATGGCTCCGGTCATGGTTGGACCAGTGGCTGGTCGGTGGCATGGAACGTCACCACTCCTGATCTCCTGGTGCAGCAACCGCCCGGAACAGAAAATTGGTGCATTGGCTGTATAGGAACGGAGGTGAGCGCCTCCGAACCAGGCGGAAATGGCACACTGCTGCCCAACGGAATCTTCGATTCCACCGGCACGATGGTCACTCCCTCCAGCCTGTATCTGGCGCAATTGTGCGAACGCCTGGGTGCTGCCGCGCTCGCCAATATCGGTTACGGCAGCAGCTTCTGCGTAACCCCGCCGCCGGACTTCTCGCTTTCCGCATCACCCAGCTCGCAGGCAGTAACAGCCGGTGGGAGCACAAGCTATACAGCGAGCGTGAGTCCGAGCAATGGCTTCAATAGCACGGTCAACCTGAGTGTGAGCGGGGTACCCAGCGGAGCAACGGGAAGTTTCAATCCGGCTTCCATCAGCGGTGGCTCTGGCTCCTCCACGCTCAGCGTTGGGACCGCACTCTCAACGCCCGCCGGCACTTACACTCTCACCGCGACCGGCGCCAGCGGCACACTTAGTCATAACGCCACGGTAACTTTGGTCGTGAACCCGCCACCCCAGGTGGCCGCGCCAACGTTCAATCCCGCTGGTGGTTCGTACACGGCCGCGCAATCGGTGACCATCTCGACGACAACCAGCGGCGCTTCCATCCGGTACACAACCGATGGCAGCACGCCCAGCGAAACTGCCGGCACGCTTTATTCAGGCCCAGTGTCGATCAGCAGCACGGCCACGCTCAAGGCCATCGCATACGCCAGCAACATGACGGATAGTTCGGTCAGCAGCGCAACCTACACGATCAATGTGCCGCAGGTGGCAGCCCCAACATTCAATCCGGCGGGTGGTTCATACTCCGCTGCTCAGTCAGTGACCATCTCAACGACGACCAGCGGGGCTTCCATCCGCTACACGACCGACGGCAGCACGCCGAGTGAAACTGCCGGCACGCTCTACAGTGGGCCGGTGGCCATCAGTAGCACCACAACGCTCAATGCCATTGCCTACGAGAGTGGCATGGCGGACAGCTCGGTCAGCAGCGCCACGTACACCATCACCCTTACTGGACTGCCCAGCGGCTGGACGGATTCTGATATCGGCAGCCCCAGCCTGGCAGGCAGCGCTACGTATAGCTCCGGGGTATTCACGATCAACGGCGCCGGAGCGGATATTTACGGCACCTCGGATCAGTTCAATTACGCTTATACATCCGCCAGCGGCGATACGACGATAACCGCCCGCGTCGCCAGCCAGACGACTACAAACGGCTGGGCCAAGAGTGGAGTGATGATCCGGGAAACCACGGCCGCAAACGCGGCCTATGTCGGCATTTACGTCACGCCTTCGAACGGCGTCGACATGCAATACCGCTCCGCGACCGGCGTCAGCGCCACCGACCTGGCGCGCGCCAGCGGCATCGTCGCACCGTATTGGGTACGACTGGTGCGCGCCGGAAACACGTTCACCGGCTACCGCTCGGCCGACGGGGTCACGTGGACGCAGGTGGGATCGATCAGTGTCACGATGGCAAGCGACGCCACCGCAGGGCTGGCAGTGTGTTCGCACAACACCGCGGCGCTGAATACCTCCACCTTCGACAACGTTACGGTCAGCGCTCCGCTCAGCCCAGCGGCAGCGCCAACGTTCAATCCTGCCGGCGGCACCTACACCGCTGCACAATCGGTAACGATATCGACGACAACCACTGGTGCATCGATTCGCTATACGACCGACGGCAGCACGCCGAGCGAAACTGCCGGCACGCTCTATTCAGGCCCGGTGACTGTCAGCGGCACGACGACGCTGAAGGCTATCGCCTACGCAAGCGGGATGGCGGACAGTTCGGTCAGCAGTGCGACCTACACCATCAACCTGCCACAAGTGGCCACGCCGACGTTCAATCCTGGCGGCGGCTCCTACACGACGGCACAGTCGGTGACCATCTCGACCACGACCAGTGGAGCCTCGATTCGCTATACCACCGACGGCACCACACCCAGCGAAACTGCCGGCACGCTCTACTCCGGTCCGGTGGCCATCAGCAGCACGACGATGCTCAAAGCCATTGCCTACGCCAGCGGCATGTCCGACAGCGCAGTCGCGAGCGCCACGTATAGCTTCGGCCCTGGGCCGTTGGCGATTGCGGCAACATCGGAAAGCGGCGATGACGGCGGCGGGCATACGGTGGCGATGACCATTGACGGAAATTTCGGCACCTATTGGCAATCCACCACAAACGGAACTTCAACCGCGTTTGTGCAGTACGACCTCGGCTCCAATAAGACGGTCAGCTCGGTGAAGATCGCCTGGTACCTGGGCAACACGCGTTCGACCTGGTTTGATGTTCTGACGTCAACGGATGGCACGAACTGGACGACGGTAGTGAACGGAGCCAACAGCAGCGGCACGACCACGGCGTTTGAAACCTACAGCTTCACCGC
>Ga0070730_10003513_pt1 | contig 14018 bp, 10 predicted proteins | sample Coa_R1_3_FD_66447 | JGI IMG/M metagenome (GOLD analysis project Ga0070730, IMG submission 66447) | Surface soil microbial communities from Centralia Pennsylvania, which are recovering from an underground coalmine fire - Coalmine... | ecosystem: Environmental > Terrestrial > Soil > Unclassified ...
GCTTTGGGGTCGGCAGAATAGCGCTCCACATCGGCGTAGTCCTTGCGCCCATGCTTGATCAAGTCCAGCGCGGACTTCTTCACCATGTGGTACGGCATGATGTGAACGTGGATGTCTATGATCGGTTGCAACGGTTCTTCACCTGGCTTTGCCTGAGCCGCGTGCTTGCAGCGTGCGAATAGCTGCGGCTACATCGGCCCCCTTCCCACCATCGGGCCAAGCGCGGCCCCCAACCTATTACAGACCTTCTCAGGGAGCAAGTTGCGGCGCAACGCCCACGTGGTCCAGTTGGATGGTTCTCCGGCTGCGTACTTTGTACTTGTACGGAAAACGTCCTCAGGGCAAGATGTCACTGCCTTGACCAATGGTCTGTTGAATCGCCGCAAGCTCTTGCTTTTTCTGGTCTTCTTAATGGCCGCCGCCATCTATCTCGGCGGCGTGCTCTCCCCGCCTTCGCTCATGGATGATGTCGACGCCGTCCAGGCGCAGATCGCCAAGACCATGCTCACCGGCGGCGACTGGGTCACGGCACGCCTCGACGGGGTGCTCTATCTCGAGAAGGCCCCGCTCATCTATTGGCTCATGGCCGTTTCCTACAAAGTGTTTGGTACCGCCGATTGGGCTGCGCGTCTTCCGGTCGCCCTGTCTTCCATCGCTCTCGCCCTCCTATCGGCCTCCTTCGGTATGTGGGCTTTCGGCGAGCAGGCCGGTTTCTACGCGGGCTTGGTCATGTCAACCTGCGTTGGATTATTTCTTTTCACGCGCATCCAAATCCCCGATGTGATGCTCACCTTTACCATCGCCCTTTCCCTGTGGGCTTTCTTGCGCGCGCTGGATGAAAACGAAGCGCGCCCGCGTCTTTGGGCCGCTGTGCTCGCTGTCAGCCTCGGCGCCGGCCTTTTGCTCAAGAGTCTAGTGGGTGTTGTGTTCCCCGTGGCGGCCGCCCTGATTTATCTTTTTCTCTCCAAACAATTGTTCCGTCGCAAAACCTGGCAGCGCTTGCATCCCGTCTCCGGTGCCCTCATCGTCCTGCTGGTCGCCGCTCCCTGGCACATCCTGGCGACTCTTCGTAATCCTCCCTATTTTGCCTGGACTCTGAAAAGCGGTCCCGGCCTGTATCACGGCTTCCTATGGTTCTATTTTGTCAATGAACAACTGCTGCGCTTTCTGAATCTCCGCTATCCCCGCGACTACAATACCGTCCCGCGCCTGTACTTCTGGCTGTTTCATTTCTTGTGGCTTTTTCCCTGGTCGGTGTACTTGCCTGCGCTTGCCAAGCTTTCCTTCAAGCCTCTCGATCGTGCCGCTCAAACCCGCCTGCTGGCCCTGTGCTGGGCCGGCTTCATTCTCGTCTTCTTCACGTTTTCCACCACCCAGGAATACTACTCGATGCCATGCTACCCGGCCCTCGCGCTGCTCCTCGGCTCGGCGATGGACGCGGAAGGGAACTGGGTTCGCCGCGGAACCCGCATCTTGGGTGGCGTTGCCGCGCTCGCTGGCATAGCCGCCGTTGCCATTGCGTTTGCCGTGCGCCATCTCCCCACTCCTGGGGATATTTCTTCCGCCCTCTCGTCTCACCCTTCCGCCTACACGTTGTCCCTCGGTCACATGCTGGACCTTACCTTCGATTCCTTCGCGTATCTTCGTGGGCCTTTATGGCTGGCCGGCTTTGCATTTTTGGTAGGCGCCGCAGGCAACCTGAAATGGTCCGGCCGACGCGCTTTTCTGGCATCGGCACTTATGATGGTTCTCTTCTTTCATGCCGCCCGGCTGGCCCTCATCGTCTTCGATCCCTATCTTTCCTCTCGCCCCCTGGCCAACGCGCTGCTCTCGGCACCCCCGGGAAAACTCGTGGTGGATCGTCATTACTATTATTTTTCTTCGGTGATTTTTTATACCGGCCAGGACCCGTTGCTCTTGAACGGCAAATTCAACAATCTGGAATACGGCGCGGCCGCCCCCGGCGCTCCTCCGGTCTTTCTGGATGATGCCCAATTCAAAATCCTATGGGCCTCACCCAACCGGTACTATTTGGTGGCGTCCCAGGAAGCGGGACCTCGCCTCGAAGCGCTGGTGGGCAAATCCGGTCTCCATACCGTGGTGACCAGCGGAGGCAAGTTCCTGCTCACCAATCTGGCCATTCCCAACCCTTCCGGCCAGCCGCGGTAGCGCAACTCCAAACCCTATTTTGTGTTCATCAGCAGTAGCCTTGTACGCTTAATGTTCCGCCGTTGTACCTGTTGGGGATGGGTTCTGCCGTCTATCACTATGAACCGAAGCCTGCTGAATTCTCAGCGTGGGGAATTGTAGGCAACCCCGTAAATTCCCTAAACGACGGGGTAGCCGATTTCTTAAAAGGCAGTTAATCTGGATATGTCCTTCGTGGGCGGGGAATCCGTTTTACTCGCGGGGAAAGCCTTAGCGTGGCAAGGTAACTCGAGCCAGGATTGCCTGGAAACCGAACAAAAGGGGAAGCTATGAAGGTCATCGTTCTGGGCGGAGACGGTTATTGTGGCTGGGCCACTGCTCTCTATCTTTCGGCCAAAGGCCACAGCGTGGCGATTGTGGATAATTATGTGCGCCGCCAGTGGGATCACGAACTCGGGGCTCAGACTCTAACCCCTATCCTTCCTCTCAGCGAGCGTCTCCGGGCCTGGAATCGCCTCACCGGTAAAAACATAGACCTTTTTGTCGGCGATGTCATGGACTATGACTTTTTGCTCTCCACCGTCAAGCAATTCGAGCCCGAAACCATCATCCATTTCGCGGAGCAGCGTTCCGCTCCCTATTCCATGATCGACCGGAAGCACGCCGTATTCACTCAAACCAATAATGTCATCGGCACGCTGAATGTTCTCTTCGCCATCCGCGAGGTGCAGCCCGATTGCCATCTCATCAAGCTGGGCACGATGGGCGAATATGGCACTCCCAACATTGACATCGAGGAAGGCTACATTCACATCGAGCACAATGGCCGCCGCGACGTTCTTCCTTACCCCAAACAGCCCGGCTCGTTCTATCACCTCTCTAAAGTCCATGACAGCCACAACATGATGTTTACCTGCAAGATTTGGGGGTTGCGCGCCACCGATCTGAACCAGGGCATCGTCTACGGGACCATGACCGGCGAAATTGCATTAGACGAGGCTTTGATCAATCGGCTCGATTACGACGAGGTCTTCGGTACCGTCCTCAACCGTTTCTGCGTACAAGCCGCCATTGGCCAGCCATTAACCGTATACGGCAAGGGCGGCCAGACTCGTGGATTCCTGGATATTCGCGACACCGTTCGCTGTATCGAACTCGCCTGCCTCAACCCCGCCGCTCGCGGAGAGTGTCGCGTCTACAATCAGTTCACCGAGCAATTCTCCGTCTTGGATATCGCGCTTAAGGTGCGCGAAGCGGGAAAAGCTCTCGGCATAAAAGTGGAGGTGGACCACATCCCCGATCCGCGCGTCGAGGCCGAACAGCACTATTACAACGCCAGGCATTCCAAGTTGCTCGATCTCGGCCTGCATCCCCACTTTCTTTCCGAGTCTCTCTTGGATTCCCTGATGAATATCGCCATTAAATATCGGGACCGCATCGATCCTACGATCATTCTGCCGCAAGTGAATTGGCGCGAACCGCGCAACGAGCGCCGCATGCAAGCTAACCTTCCCGCTGGAATGTCGGTCGCTGCCGGGCAAAAATAGCTTCCCCGCGCACATGACTCGTGGGCGCCCGCAAAAATTCTAGGAGTCGCCCTTCCCGGAGGATTCCGCAACCAGCCGTTCGGTGCTTCGCACAAATTGCCCTTTCTGCAATTGGTAATCGACGCCTCGCCAGCGGATCGACGTACGCAGGAAACTCACCAGCCAGATCAGGAACGCCAGCGCGTCCCACACCGGAATCAGCGCCATCTTTCCCCAAATCCCCCGCTGCCTTAATCCTTTGATTCCGATCACCCAGGTCATCGCTACCCGGCAAACCAGGTATGCGCCCCAATAGGCCGCCGCCACACTCAGCGTCGGATGCAGTAGAACGGCTAGGCTGGTCCACGGCAGTCCCCAGGTGAAAATCAGCCCAAAGTGGCCCCACGGCCGCATGGCGCGCATCACCGTCATCCAGCGCACTCGCTTGGTCAGCAATTCTCCGATGCCCTGGTAATCCGGCACCGTTTCCACTGCCTGCGGCAGCAGCCGTACCTCCACCCCCTGTTCCGTAATCAGCCTCCCGAACAACAGGTCGTCCGCAGGCCGGTTCTCCAGCACCTGAAATCCTCCGAAGCCCTTCACCCGCTGCTTGGTCGACACCATCGTCGGTCCCAGCGCGAAGTGCACTCCGTCCAGTTGCCAGGCCACCAATACTCCCGCGTAAAAGTCGGAAATCATCCCGATGGTCTGCAATCTATCGACAAACGTTTTTTCCTTGGGGGACACGTAAAAGCAGGTCACTCCTCCTACTTGGGGATCCCTCAGCGGCTCAACCACCCTTCGCAAGTATTCGCCATCGACCCGCACGTCCGAATCGTTGATCACCAGGTATTCGTGCTGCGCCTCGCGTTCCATCAGCCGCAGTTTCGCCACTTTGTCGTTGATTGCGGTGTGCCCGGTGCTGTACAGCAACCGGATTTTGCGCTCGGGGAAGTCCTTCATCAATTTCTGGATTACCGGAACCGAGGGATCGGTCTGGTCGGTCGCGCAGAAAATCAGTTCGTATTCCGGGTAGTCCTGCCGGCAGAAACTCGCAAAATTTTCATACGCTTCCGGGTCCAGGCCCCGCACTGGCTTTAGATTGCTAACCGGAGGCGTGAAATCCGCATTCCGTCCGCTGTCTTTGCGCGTTTGGCGGAAGTATCGTCCCGAGCTGTAGATGGCCAGCAGGTAGAATATGAACGGGATTGCCGCTGTGAAGAAGACCGCGAACTCGAACACGCTTACGGGCACGTCACCTCATTCCCGATTCTGGTGCGCCCCATCTCGATCGCCGGGTACCCGCCAGCCCTGCAACGGCAGGCTCCCCGTTTCCAGATGCCGCACGTCTGCTTGGGATTCTATCCTGATTTAATTCCTGAATCCCATCCGAGTTCATTCCCGTTGACCGCCTGCTTGCCTTACCCGTGTTACTTGCGAGGTTCTTCTTGTCGGCCTCTTGCGTCGATTTTGCTATCCTGAACCCGGACAACTAACTACACGTGACGCACACTCGCCGGCTTCATCTCAAGACTCTCCCTTTGATCCTGGTTAGCATCGTCCTGGGCCCTTTGGGAAACGTCTTTCTGGGCAAAGCCATGAAAGGCTCGGCCATTGCCCATTTCTCTAGTCTTTCCGATCTGCTGGCCATCGCCCTCCGCGTGCTGGCCTCCGGCTATCTATGGCTGGGCATCGCCTGCCTGCTCGGATTCTTCATCGTGCACATGCTGCTGCTCACTTGGGCGGACTACAGCTATGTGCAACCCGCAGGTTCTTTGTCCTACCTTTCTATATCCGTCCTCAGTTACCTGCTGCTTGGGGAGGTAGTCTCCCCTTTACGCTGGCTGGGCGTCATCGTTATCTGTGTCGGCGTCTTTGTCGTCGGGCGAACCGCGCCCAGCACCACGCCAGCCGCTACGGGAGTCTTATAACTTGCTCGAAGCCGTCCTCTTTTTTTTCATCGTGGTGGCCGGTACCGGCGGCGAGCTGTGCGTCAGCCGCGCCATGAAAAGCGTCGGCGAGATCCATGATTTTCGTCCTCGCGCGCTCCTCCGTTTTCTGATCCAATCCGCGCGCTTGCCCTGGATGTGGCTGGGCATCGCCCTCATGACCCTCGGATTCTTCTCCCTTCTCACCCTCTTGTCCTTTCAGGAGGTCAGTTTCGTCGTTCCGGTCAGCGCCCTCAGCTATGCCGCCGGAGCCTTCGGCGCTAAAGCCTTTCTTGGCGAGCGCATCAGCGCCCATCGCTGGCTCGGCATCGCCATAGTCTGCCTCGGCGTAACCATAGTCTGGTGGAGCCGAAAGTAACCCCTGGAGCGCCAATCTCCGCATTTGGCGGCGGTCCGAAATCTAACTTCTCTCCGGGCCCCAGAAGTCGGTTTTACGTCCGGGTTTTTCCTTTGAGTCTGCGGCAATGGTCAATCTTGTGTTCTCTTATCAAGGCCGCCGGCGGGCAGAAAATCGCTGAGTTTTTCTGAACTCAACATCTGCTGTGTGAGTTTCGGCGGAAGCAATTCCAGGACCCTACTAAATAATGATAAGGCAGCCCCCAGTTCCAAGATCGGCAGAGAATAGTTGAACAAGGTTGTGGTGTCGTTTGCATTTTCGGGTGGGCTTCGCACACCGGGTATTCACCTTCGACCTTCTCGTCTCTGCGCGATGACTAAACCCCGCGGCGTTGGAAGCATGACAACGGAAAGGAGACCCTCTTGTTCCATCCGCAGCGCTAACTCACGCACGATCTTGAAATGAGAACTGGCGTCGTGAATTGCAATCAAGCCTCGCGGACTGACCTGCGAAAGCAAACGGCGGATCTCCTGCTCACGAAGGATAATAGCGCTGTCACTGAAGAGCAGGTCAATTGTGCCGCTAATTGTGATTTCCGTGCTCGATTCATTGCGGCATTCGACCCAATCCGAAAGGCCTGCAGCTTGGATGCGTTCCTTCGCCTTGGCGCAGATGATCGGGTCGTACTCGATCGTGATGATTCGTCCGAAGCCGTTTGCCTTCAACCCCTGTGCCAACGCGATAGTGCCGTATCCGAGAAAGGTACCGGTTTCCACGATCAATTGAGGCTTGACGGTGGTAACCAATACCTTGAGGAAATCGAGCACCTCAAGTTCCGTTGATTGCGAGTCCGCCATATGCCAAAGGCGCGGATTTGGACATTCAGCAGTTGGCGGCGTGTACTCAACCTGCACCGATTCACCTTGCTCTTGAATATGGGCGAGAATGCGATGATATTCGGCCCCCTTCTTCCTAAACGGCGGAATGATTACAAACAGAATGCCACAGCCAAGCAGGATAGCTGATATTGAAAGAACGGCCGTGAGCGGGGCAATGGCCACTCCTGGCAAGGTGCGAAAAAGAATTGGGGTGAGTGCAGCAAGTACGCCCCCGAGGATGAGCGTCTCCGCGAACAGAATGCCGCGGGGCCTCTGGAACTGCACTTGGCGCAAGCCCTCTCGCCATAGGAAGACAAATACTGCGCTACTGACGAAGGCGCCAAACGTCGAAGAAAAGTGCGCCGAAACAATGGCGTCGGGAATTGCAAAGCGAATTAGCTGCACGAGAAGCGCCGCGGCGATGGCAACCGCGAGCGCAGTGGATGCTATGTCGAGGGTCGTCAGTATGTGCCACCCAGTCCATCGCGTCATCGCAAGCCGACGGCGGCGGAGATCGACTCGCAGAGTAACGAACCCGGAAACAATTCCCGCTAGAGCAATGTACACCCATGCAGACGCCGGAAATCGAAACAGGGACGGCTCCTTTATGAGAAGTATCATTCCGGCCGGTGCAAGCCCTCGCGCACAATGAGTCGTTCTCTTCTGACTAGGTGGTTTGGGCGCAAGAACCATTTCCGGCATTGAAATGTCCCAACAACACTCAGGGGAGTTCCTTCAACGAATCGCATTTCACATTGTCCGAGAAAAGCCGGTACGTGAAACCTTTAACTTCCATTATCGGGACAACAAATGATTGGTCAACCGGAATTTGCCACCGCTCATTGCGACATCGACCAACTGCGGTTTGCCCTTGAGTTCCATAAGATAGGGCTGTAATTCATCGGGAGCCGCCAGATAGTACCGCTGCGGGGTAAGCCAGAGTTTGCGAAAGGCCGGGTGGCCCGGTCATTGTTTTCTTGTTAGTTCCTCTGCGGCTGACGTACGATGCGTACGATACCACACCTGTATTTCAAGGTGGCGCGACCGAAGAGGGTGCCCTCGGTTTTTTTGAGGGTGGGGGGGTTCTCTTGCCACTTTGCCGGTCACCGGTCTCCGGCGCCACCTTGCATACTCGGCCTGAGCCGCTTTAGCTTCCCCGTTCGCTGCGCCTAATTCCCATTCAACCCCCAAATTCGACCGTTTAATGCTTTTCGATTTACTTTCCAGTTAGATCCGCGCGACCCTCCACCATGGTCGCCCCGGTTCTCGCCCATGTTTCTAATCCGGACGTCCGCCCTCCCGCCGAACAAGTTCGGACATTCCCCAGGCCCGTGATTCATGAGCTGCTCGCCGCTTCCGTTATAACTCTCGATCTTTCAATCGTTTGCCGCCTCTTGTTTTCTCTTGCTGCTTTTTTCGCCACCGCAATCCTTTCTTTTCAATGCTTTACAGCCTCTTTTTGCAAAACACCCGGGGTGGGTATGCCCCACAAACCGCCACCAAGCCACTCCCTTTCGCCCTCTGTCATGCACCGCCCACTGCCAGTGGCTCACTTTCCTTACCTTTGGCGTAAAATGGCACCGATGAACCGTCCATGCCGGATTGGACTACTGTCGCAAGGCGCGCGCGCGGCCGCCATCGTCCTCCTCAGCGCCGCCGCGCTGGCCACCCCTCTGTCTCTCTCGGCACAAACCCCTGCCGTGCCCCGTCCCGCCATCACCGTTTCCGGTACGGTGCGTGACGCAGCCAGCAAACGGGTTGCCGGCGCCGCCGTCTTTTTTGAGGAAAAAGCGACTTCCGCTTCGGCCGAATCCAAAACCGGAGCGGATGGAACCTTCTCTTTCCTGGCACTTCGCCCCGGAACTTATACCGTGCGCGCGGAAAAGGCCGGAATGCGTTTAGCCGCGCCTGTGTCGCTGTTGCTGTCCCTGGGAGATAAGAAGCAAGTCGACTTGGTCCTCCACGCCATGCACGCCGATCCGGCGGCATCTTCTGCTACGGCGAACCCTCCATCACCGGCTGGCGTGGAATTCGACGACAAGCCCAGCTTCAGCGTCGCCGGCGTCACCGATTGGACCAATGTCGGAGGACATGGCTCGGACGCCAAGTTGCGCGCTAGCGAATCTCTGGCTCGGGAAACCGCCGCTCTGAAAAACGGGGAGTCTGCCGCCGCATCCGCCAACGAGCCGGAAGCGGCGCGTAATGCCGATGCGCATCGTCTCGCGGGCGATCGCGCCGAGGCTTCCGGCGATCCGCTCGCCGCCGTCCACGAATACGAGCAAGCCGTGCAGTTGAATCCCAGCGAACAAAATTATTTTGCCTGGGGCACGGAATTGCTCCTCCACCGGGCCATCCAACCTGCCGGGGAGGTTTTCACCAACGGATCCGCTGCCTATCCGAAATCTGCACGCATGCTGGCCGGTGTCGGGGCCGCGCTTTACGCCGCCGGCTCCTATGCCAGCGCCGCGCGTCGCTTGTGCCAGGCCTCCGATTTGCAGCCGGCCGATCCCAACCCGTATCTTTTCCTGGGCAAAATGGAAAAAGCCGCTCCAGATACGCTTCCGTGCGCCACGGAAAAGCTGGCCCGCTTCGTGCACGACCAGCCCGCTAACCCGCAGGGCAACTATTACTACGCTGTCGCGATATGGAAACAATCGAGAGATTCCGTCGACGCCCCGGGATTACCGCAAGCGGAGGCCCTGCTTCTGAAAGCGGTGGCCGCCAACCCCAACTTTGCGGAGGCCTACGTGCAACTGGGCGCCGTCTATACCACCGAGGGAAAACTCCCGCGAGCCATCACCGCCTACAAGAAGGCCGCCGAAATAAATCCGCGGTTCGCCGAAGCGCACTTCCGGCTCGCGCAAGCTTATAAACGCTCAGGAGAGAACGAAAAAGCGGTGCAGGAGCTGCAACTCTACAAACAAGCGGATAAAGCGGAAAATGCTGCCGTCGAGCGGCAGCGCCGCGAAATCCGCCAATTCCTGATCGTCTTGAAGGACGACCAGCCGTAAGGAATAGCGGGCTGTCCAGTTTCAGCAGTTCTGCTTGAGAAGCAAGCCGTAGCCTCGGACGCAGGGACGCTCACTTTGTTTTGGGCGCAAGCGCGGCCACAATGCCGCTGCCTTCGCGAATGGTAAGAATCTGATTGGGCTTCACCGCCGTGAAGCGTTCTACTTTTTGGGTGGTAGGCCATTTCACTTCGATCACGTCGATGCTCTGCGCTTTGCCCACCCCAAAGTGCAGCCGTAAGTCGCTTTGCGACATCACGCTGCCGCCGCTGTGCACTTCGTCGATCTGCGCGTGCGTTCCCGTCACCACTCGCACCCGCGTGCCAATCGCGGTGCGGTTGCATTTTGTGCCAATCAATTTCAGCTTGATCCAGTTCTGCGCGTTCCCGCCCTGGTTGCGCAGCAGCGAAGGGATGTCGTTCATGTTTAAAATCAGCGCGTCCATCCCGCCATCGTTGTTGTAATCGCCAAAGGCCGCGCCGCGGCTGGAAAATCTCTCGGTGATGCCCGGACCCATTTCCGCGGAGACATCCTTGAACTGCCCTTTGCCTAAGTTGCGATACACCAGCCGCGGATTCTTGTACGTCTGCCCGACGTCGTGTCCTTCAATCTCGGGATAGACGTGGCCGTTGATCTGCATGATGTCGGGCCAGCCATCGTTGTCGTAATCGAGAAACGCGCAGCCCCATGCGACATATTGATTGTTGATACCGATGCCGGAGGCAAACGTCACATCGCTGAACGTGCCGTCGCCGTTGTTGTGATAGAGATTGCAGGTGTCGTCGGCAAAATTGGTTTTGAAAATGTCCAGCCAGCCGTCGCAATCATAGTCGGCCACGCCGATACCCATGCCGGCTTGCTCATGGCCGTTTTCGCTGTAGGCCACGCCGGCAATCACCGCTACATCGGTGAAGGTGCCGTCGTGATTGTTGCGGAATAGAATGCTGGGCTGCGAATCGACCGCGACATAAATATCCGGCCAGCCGTCGTTGTCGAAATCGTAAGAGACCGCGGTGATGGAATATTTCGGCCCCGGTTTCAGGATGCCGGCTTTTTCGGAAACGTCGGTGAAAGTGCCGTCGCCGTTGTTGTGATAGAGAACGTTGGTGTCGCCGGGCATGCCGCGCGGACCGCACATCACCGGAATGCCTTTCCACTGGCAAAGCGGATCGGTGGGCGACGGCGCTTTATCAGGGTCGAGGTGGATGTAATTGCAGATGAAAAGATCGAGATGGCCGTCGCGATCGTAATCGAGAAAAGCACAGCCCGCGCCCCAGCGATATTTTTCGTCGTAGACGCCGGCTTTTTTGGTTATGTCGGTGAAAGTACCGTCGCCGTTGTTGCGGAATAAAATGTTGTGGCCCCAGAAGCAGCAGAACAGATCGTCCCAGCCATCGTTGTCGTAATCGCCGACGCACACGCCGGTTTGCCAGCCGGTGCGCGCGAGTCCGGACTTTTCGGTGACATCGGTAAACGTGCCGTCGCGATTATTTTTGTAGAGATGCGAAGTCGGCGCTTGTCCTTCCGGCCACTTGGCGTCTAGGCGGGTTCCGTTGGTGAGATAAATGTCCAGCCAGCCGTCCTGGTCGTAATCGAAAAAAGCCAGGCCGCTGCCTTTCGCTTCGATGATGTAACGTTTGTGGTTGACGCCGCCCCAGACGTTGGGAGAAGTGAGGCCGGCTTCTTTGGCGACGTCGACGAAGGTTACTGGAGAGACTGGGGATTGCGATGCAGGAGCGGAGGACTTCTGCGACGCGGCTTCGGACGGGCACGGGTGTCCCGTGCCCCTACAGTCGAGGATGGCGGTGCGGTTCCATTTCCAGAGCGGGGTGGCTAGGGCGTCCAGCAGCGTGCCGCCGAGCACGACGGAAGAAGACCCGAGGAACTTGCGACGGGGGAAATTCATTGGGCGGCCTTGATCGCGGTCTTGGCGCGAATTACTGGAAACGAGTGGGGCACGATTCCAGCGCCTTCTTTTACGGCAATGATTTTGTCGATGGGCACGCTGGTCAGTTTTTCAATCAGCCCGCTGGGCCAAGTGATTTCGAGAGAATTGATTTTGGAGCGTTTGCCGAGGCCGAAAAAAATGCGCGGATCGCTTGCGGACATATAACTCATGCCGCCCTTGGATTGTTCGACGTGGGAGGCACCTTCGGCGGTGAGCTTAAGGGAGGCGCCGATGCCGTCGCGATTGGATTTGGCGCCGATCAGCAAAATCTCCAGCCAGTGATTGGCGTTGCCGCCGTCGTTGCGCAATAGGGAAGGGAAGTCGCCGCGATTGTTGGTGACGATGTCGATGTCGCCGTCATTGTCATAATCGGCGGTGGCCAAGCCGCGGCCGGCGATGGGGCGAATGAAATCGGGGCCAAGCGAATCGGAAACTTTTTCGAATTGGCCTTGGCCCAAATTGCGAAACATCAGCAGCGGCTCTTTGTAGGACACCTCTCCGTGGTAAAGCTGCACATTATCCAGCATGGAGCCGTTCAGTTGCAGGATATCGGGCCAGCTGTCGTTATCGTAGTCGAGAAATTTCATGGAGACGCCGCTGAGCAGGATGGCTTTGTTGCCGATGCCGGAATGATAGGTGTCGTCGTCAAAGCTGCCATTCTGATTGTTGTGGTACAGGCGGTTTAATTCGAAATCGAGATGCGTGATGTAAACGTCTTGCCATCCGTCGCCGTCGACGTCGGCGGCGTCAATGCCCATGCCGGCTTCATAGCGGCCGTCTTCGCTGGCGGCCATTCCGGAAACGAGGGAGACGTCCTGGAATGTGCCGTCGTGCTTATTGAGAAATAAAAAATTGGGCCAGGAATCGTTGGCGATGGCGATGTCGGGCCAGCCATCGTTGTTGAAATCGGCGAGGACCACGCCCATGCCTTTGGATTCGGGCTTGCCGACGCCGGACGAATCGCTTACGTCGGTGAAGGTGCCATCGTGATTGTTGTGGTACAGCTTGGTCTTCTGGCCTTTGTAATTTCCGGGATGGCAGTAGGAACGGTAGCCGGGGCGGTGTTCGCCGCAGTACAGATTATTTTTAGGCGACCAGTCGATGTAGTTGGTGACCACTAGATCGAGCCAACCGTCTTTGTCGTAATCGAACCATCCGGCGCTGGTGGACCATCCGCCCTGGTCGGCGACGCCGGCTTTAGCGGTGACATCGGTGAAAGTGCCGTCGCGATTGTTATGGTACAGGATGGCGCGGCCGTATCCGGTGACGTAGAGGTCGGGGTAGCCGTCGTTGTCGTAGTCGCCGACAGCTACGCCCTGGCCGTAATGTCCTTCGCCGCCGAGACCAGATTTATCGGTTACGTCGGTAAAGGTGCCGTCGCCGTTGTTGTGATACAGCGCGGAACGTAATGGATGCGGAGGCTTGTAAATATCGGTGGCGGCCGATTGCACGAAAAAGAGGTCCATCAAGCCGTCCCGATCGTAATCGAGCCAGGCGACTCCGGTGCCCATGGTTTCCAAATAAAGTTTTTCCTCGGTTTGCGTAGCGTCTTGAAGGAAGGTGATCCCCGCCTCTTTGCGAACGTCAGTGAAACGAACGGGAATAGCAGGATTCAGTGGTTTTGGAGTCTGGGTAGCGACGAGGAAGTTTGCAGGCGTTGCGAAGAGTGAGGCTATTCCAAGAATTACGCCCCATGTGATTCCGGCCGGTAAGGCGTTTCCTCTAGCTATTTTCAATGTGCTCCCGTTCCCCAGGGGTGTGCAGAGGAAATTCCTTCCATACGAGCATGCAGGCACGCAGAACTTCACGTATTCCGGTCGGATCACAGATTGTATCGCCTGGGCACGCGGGGGCTCAACGGGAAGTTTTCGGATAGCCGATCGACGAAGAGCGTCCCGATGTCAATGTCGATGCATCGTATGGATGCAGGGAATTTCCGTCTGGCTGCCAAACGTCAGCGATAATCGCGGTCACAATGCCGGCACCACCATGATTGGGTATGCCACAAAGGTATTAAAGGGTGCGCTCGGCGAGAGACAGGGCGAGCTGCAGAAGTTGCTGGCGGGCGGGAAGGGGCAGCGGTGCGGTGGCGGAGGCGGTCTGGGTTGGGGCGCGAGACAGGGCTTGCTCGATGCGACTTACGTCCAAGCCGCCGGCATTACTGCCTTTGAAACGGTCGAGAACTTCGCGGGCTTTTTCGATTTGGCCGGTCTGGTAATAGAAA
>Ga0070730_10003514_pt1 | contig 14007 bp, 13 predicted proteins | sample Coa_R1_3_FD_66447 | JGI IMG/M metagenome (GOLD analysis project Ga0070730, IMG submission 66447) | Surface soil microbial communities from Centralia Pennsylvania, which are recovering from an underground coalmine fire - Coalmine... | ecosystem: Environmental > Terrestrial > Soil > Unclassified ...
GACGAATTGCATTGGGACACGCTGATCTCCGCGGACACCACGGAGACGTGGAGCGGGCCATTCCAGCACTTCGAAATAACCGGGACGATGCAATGGGTTTCGCCGGACAGTGTCGCGGCGGGGCATATACCGGTGGACGGCGATTGGGAAATTCGCTACCGCTATGATCCAGAGACTTTGACGGTAAACAGCGGTGAATTTGAGACACCGGCGAGCCGGGGGACGGTGAGCGGTGTCCTGGCGCCGCGCCGCACGCAAATGGACGTGAAGTTTGAGACCGGGGCGCTGGAAAGTTATCGGGATTTCATCAACGCGCTGCGTGAAGCGCCGGCGAATTCGGCGGATGCGATCAAAGTGATTAACGGAAGCGCGAGATGGGAAGGGACGATCAGCGGGCCGTCCGGGGGACCGACGTTCGCGGGGCACGTGCGAGGGGAAGCGGTGCATTACGACGATTTGGCGTTCGATTCGTTGGAGGGCGAACTTTCGTACTCGCCGGACGAATTGACATTTTCGCACGCGCACATCCGGCGGGGGCCGATGGATGCGGTGATGGACCTGGCGTTGGGGCTGCAGGAATGGAGTTTCTTGCCGGATAGCACGTGGTCGGCGGACGTTAACCTGGAAACGACGCCGATGGACGCGCTGCAGAGACTACTGAATACAAGCTACCCGGTGCGGGGAGACTTATCGGGGCAGTTTCACGGGCGGGGGACGCGGCAGGCGCCGGGGATTACCGGGCTATTCGATGTGGCCAACGGTGAAGCGTATGGAGTGACATTTAACCGGTTGAGGGGGCAACTCAACTTGATGCCGGACGAAGTACGCATAGCGAATGCGGAACTGCGATTGTTTCCGCCGGAGAAGGAACCTAGCCACGGAGCGGGCATCGTGACGGGCACGGCAGCGTATAGTTTCGCGGAGCGCAGCGCTTCGGTCGACCTGGTGGGCGCGTCCCTTCCGCTGGCTAACTTTCAGAAATTACAGTCGCCACGATTCGGGTTGGACGGGCAAGTTTCGTTCCGGCTGAAGGCGAGCGGCGCACCGCTGGCGCCCACCGGCGAAGGAACGTTTCGGGTGGTGGATTTGCGAGTGGGACAGTCGGTGATCGGGAGTGTGGATGGAACGTTGACTTCCGATGGGCATACGGCGCGACTGGAACTGGGATCGGCGATGAGCGCTGGAGAAATCTCCGGAGGATATACGCTGGCGCTGACCGATCCGTACAACATCGAGGGCAAGGTGGCGGTCAAGAGCATGTCTCTTGACGCACTGATTTTGGGGGCGCTGCACTTGCAATCGTTCAGCGGCCACGGCAATGCGGACGGCGAAATCGGATTGAGCGGTTCGCTGAAGAAACCGGAGAGCATCGTTCTGGATGCGAAGTTCTCGAAACTGACGTTCAACTACGCGAACGTGCAGCTTGAAAACGTGGGGCCGGTACACTTCCGTTCCTCCCGGGATAACCTGCAGATTGAGCCGGCGCAGTTTCGCGGACCGGACACGGATATTCGCGTGGATGGGAATGTGGGCTTCGCAGAGCAGGCCAATGTAAGTTTGCGGCTGAATGGGGCGCTGGATTTGCGGCTGCTGCAGGGAATTTCCCCGGGGCTGACGATCGGAGGGCCGGCGGAGATCAACGCGGCCTTCGAGGGCAGCACGGAGCGGCCACGCATCACCGGACGGATTCACATCGACAACGCAAATGCGCGGGTGGCGGATTTTCCCACCGGACTGAGCGGCATCAAAGGCGATTTCATATTTGACGACACTCGACTCTTCTTCAACGACATGACCGCGCAAGCCGGGGGCGGCACGTTACACCTGTCCGGAAGCGTGACATACACCGAGCGGCCACTGCGATACGACATCACGGCCAGGAGCGAGGGCACGCGCATCCGGTATCCGGAAGGGATGAGTTGGCTGACCGGAGGATCCCTGCGACTTACGGGAACGACGGAAGCGGGCTTGCTCTCCGGGCGGGTGACGGTACAACGAGTTACGTTGACGCAAGGGCTGGAAGTTGCGGGGGTGCTGGTATCCAGCAAGGAGGGAATCAACGCACCGTCGACCAATTCCACTTTTTTGCGGAACTTGCAATTCGACGTGGAGGCAGTTTCCGCGCCGGACGCACGGATGGAATGGCCGGGTGCCGAGTTGGATGCGGAGGCCAACATCCGGGTGCGGGGCACTTGGGAACATCCCATTCTGCTGGGGCACATCCACGTCCTGTCGGGAGACTTGCTGTTTCACGGCAATCGTTACCGGGTGGCGCGGGGCGATATCAATTTTGCGAATCCGTTCCGGCTCGATCCGGTGGTGAACGTGGAGGCGAGCACGACCATTCAGCAGTATGAAATCACGCTGAATTTTAATGGGCAGGCGAGCAAACTGACCCTGGCATACCGATCGGACCCGCCACTGCCTGCCAACGACATCGTTACGCTGCTGGCGCTGGGGCAGACCAGTCAGGAGTCCACGCTGCGCAGCGCGGCGGGAGCGCAGAGCGGAACGACGGGGGCTTCGGCGCTATTGTCGGAGGCAGTGTCCAGCCAGGTGGGGGGACGGTTGGAAAAACTGTTCGGGATTACGAATTTTCGAGTCGATCCAGGACTGACTTCGGTGGGCTCGACGGGAGCGTCGCAAAACGCGGCAGCGCGAGTGACGGTGCAGCAGCAGGTGACGCGGAATTTGACGGTGACCTACGTATCGAACGTGGGGACCACGCAACAGCAAGTGATCCAGGTGGAATACAACGTGAACCGCAATGTGTCGATCGTGGCGCTGCGAGATTACAACGGAACGTTCGGCATCGACGTGAAGATCAAGAAGCGGTTTCCATAGATGCGTCCATCACTTCCGGTTCGAGTCCCCGCCCTGGCGCTTCTCATTCCTCCTTCGCGCCGGTGAATTCGGTAAACATCCGCATGGACCGTCTCCCGTCCTGATAACGGGCAAAGATCATGAATAAAGATGATCACGCAAATGCTTTTTCGCGGCTGGCGTGCAGCAAGGGAAGAGACACGATAAGGAGCGCTATGGTTGTGACTTAGCGAGCTGGGACTGCCCCGATGGAGTGCCACGCTTGGCGATATGCGCATGGGCAGCCATGCCAGGATATTGCTTGCGAAGATCCTGCATCACTTCCCTGGCAATGCGGGTGCTGAACGCGCGGCTGGCGGCTTGCATCTCGGAATTGATCTTGGGCATTTCGGCGGCGAATCGTTGGCCAAGTGGCGAGCCATAAAATTGCAGGAGACCTTTAATTTCATCCTGGCTGAAATGGCGGTCGTAAATGGTCACTAGCTGGACGGTAGCATCGTCGGTGCTGAACCTGTTTTTATAGTCGGCGATAAAAGCGTCGACAAATTGCTGGCCGCGATCATTGACAGGAACGGACGCGAGCAGATTCTCGCGAAGCTGATCGGCGCCGCGGGCGGCGGAATCCTGAACAGCGTCGCGGGCGCCCACGAGCTCCATGAGGGAGCGAATATCGGCTTCCTTGGCGGGGTCAACGGAACGGGAAGCTTGGCCGGTGGCGTCCTGCGGTGCAGCCTGCACGGAATTAGGGGACGCGCCTTGGATGGCGAGAAAGAACATGGCCACGTAAATGATGATCAAAGCCAGAACCGCTTTCATGCACTGCCTCCGCGGCGAAGAGGTTTCTGGTTTCGCCACGAATGCGATTGTAGAGATTAGCTGGCGATGGATGGAGAGCTCTGAAGTACAGGATTGTCGCGTCGCTTACTGTCCGTCCTTCGCTGTACTTTGGTGCAGGCACGAGCGCTGGGACCCGGCTCGCCGGCAGAGACCTTTGGCGGAAGGCGAACGGTCTGTTAGGATGCCGCGCCATGATGAAAACCGGATCGGCGATGGAGACAGATGGCAATGATGGTTTGGCGATCATCCAGCGCGAAGCTGGACTGCATCGCAACCTGACTCCGCCGCAGCTTTCGATGATTGCGGTGGGCGGAGCGATCGGCACCGGGCTCTTTCTGGGCAGCGCGCTGTCGGTGAAGCTGGCCGGACCGGGCGTGATTTTGAGCTACACGGCGGCGGCCGGGATTGCCTTGGCGCTGATGTGGGCGCTGGGAGAAATGGCGATAGCGCACCCGGTGGCGGGTTCGTTCGGAGTTTACGGGGAAATGTATGTGCATCCGTGGGCCGGGTTCGCGATGCGGTATTCCTACTGGCTCGGGCAGGTGATCGCGATTGGCAGCGAAATGGTGGCGGCCTCGATTTATTGCAAGCACTGGTTCCCGGGGATCCCATCTTGGATTTGGATCGCGGGATTTTCCGCGGCGATGATTTGGGTGAATGCCAGCTCGGTTTCAAATTTTGGGATATTTGAATATTGGTTTGCGATGCTAAAGGTATTAACGATTGTTGTTTTTCTGATTTTGGGAGGCGCGCTGCTTCTGGGCGTGGGATTTCCGCGAATCGGTGCGACGAACTATGCGGCGCATGGCGGATTTCTGCCCAACGGATGGACCGGCGTCGGGCTGGGCATCGCGATGGCGGTCTTCAGCTATCTGGGAATGGAAATTGTGGCGGTCACGTCGGGGGAAGCCAAAGATCCGGGGACGGCCTTGCCGCGTGCGATGCGCTGGACGTTTGCACGGCTGGGCATCTTTTATATTGGAGGACTGGCGGTGGTGGTTGGCGTAGCGCCGTGGACGCAGGTGGGGCTGGGCGAAAGTCCGTTTGTACGGGTGTTCGAGTCGGCGGGAATTCCGGCGGCGGCCGCGGTGATGAATTTTGTGGTGCTGACAGCGGCGCTGTCCAGCGTCAACTGCAATCTGTACCTGACGGCGAGGATGCTGTTTTCGCTGGCGCGCGGCGGATATGCTCCGGCTGCACTGGGACGACTGAGCAAGCGCGGGGCTCCGGTAACGGCGCTGCTGGCGTCCAGCGGGGGCATGGTAGCGGCGTTATTTCTGGAGCGGCGTTACAGCGGGACGGCGTACGTGTATATGCTGGGGTCGGCGTTCTTCGGGGGAATTTTTGTATGGCTGATGATATTTGTCACGCATTTGATGTTCCGAAGGCGCATGGCGCAATCCGGGCGAGGGGTGCGGAGATTTGGGCCACGCGGGCCGTGGAGCTCCTTGTTTGGACTGGCCGCACTGGGGGCGGTGCTGGTTTCCACGTGGTGGGTGCCGGGGCTACGAATTACACTGACCGCGGGGTTGCCTTGGCTGCTGTTTATAACGGTGTGCTACCTTATCTGGAGGAAAACCCATCTCGATACCGTAACCGCTGGAGCGGATACCTATGGATGATCTGCTGAAATGGCGCGGCGAATTTCCGATACTGGACCGCACGACTTACCTCATCAGCAACTCGCTGGGCGCGATGCCGCGCGGTGTGTACGACTCGATGCGGGAGTATGCGGATTCCTGGGGAGAGCGCGGGGTGCGGGCGTGGGAAGAGGGCTGGTGGGAGATGGCGGTGGCGGTGGGCGACAAGATCGCGCCGCTGATCGGGGCGAAGGCCGGGGAAATTTCGCTGCATCAAAATGTGACGGTGACTCAGGCGATTATTGCTTCGTGTTTTGACTTTCGGGGGCGGCGCAACAAGATCGTGATGACGGATCTGGAATTTCCTTCCATACAATATTTTTATCACGAGCAGCGGCGCATGGGAGCGCGAGTGGAACTGGTGGAAAGCAGCGATCCGGTGCGGATTGATTTGGACAAGTTTCTGGCGGCGATCGATGAAACCACGCTGCTGGTACCTATTTCGCAGGTGCTCTTTCGCAGCGCATACATTGTGGATGCGCGGGCGATCATCGAGCGTGCGCACCGCGTCGGCGCTCATGTCGTCCTTGACATTTTCCAGGCGGCCGGTGCGATTCCGATCGATGTTCGCGAATTGCGAGCCGATTTCGCCGTGGGCGGCGTTTTGAAGTGGTTGTGTGGGGGCCCGGGCGTGGGCTACCTGTATGTACGCGAGGATTTGCGGGCCCGGCTGCGGCCGGCGCTGACGGGGTGGATCGCCCACCGGCGGCCGTTCGGCTTCGAAACGGGAGAAATTGATGCGCGCGATGATTCGTTCCGGTATCTGAACGGGACACCGCATATTCCGGCGCTGTATGCTTGCCAGCCGGGACTGGAGATCCTGAATGCGGCGGGCATGGAGGCGATCCGGGCGAAATCCATGCGCATGACCGCGCGTCTGTTCGAAGGCGCGAAGGCACGGGGGTGGAACGTGAACACACCGGAAAATCCCGCGGAACGAGCGGGTACGGTATCGATCGATTGTCCCCATGCTTACGAAGTGTGCCGCGAATTGCTGGGCCGGGAAATAATGGTGGACTTTCGACCGAAGGCGGGTGTGCGCTTCTCGCCGCATTTCTACAATCGCCTGGAAGAATGTGATTTTGCGCTGGAGCAAATCCAGGTCATTCTTCGCACGAAGGCCTGGGAAAGGCACGCGAGCGCAATCGCTCGGGCGTGAGTGCATGGCAGCCGACGGCAAGTTCAGTGGCGGGCCTGGGGACTTCGCGAAAGCGCGCCAGGACATGGTGGAAATGCAAATCCGGCGGCGGCGAATAGCGGATAGCCGCGTCTTGGCGTACCTGGAACAGGTCCCACGCCATGAATTCGTGCCCGCACAATTCCGAGATCGAGCTTACGAAGATGCCCCGCTGCCGATCGGCGGGGGCCAAACGATATCGCAGCCATACATCGTAGCCGCGATGACAGCGGCGGCGCGTCTCCACGGGGACGAACGAGTTCTTGAAATCGGGACGGGGTTGGGCTATCAGGCAGCGGTGCTGGGCAACCTGGCGCGGGACGTCTTCACCGTGGAATTCCGCGCGGAACTTGCGACAGAGGCGGCGGAGCGGCTGTCGCGCATGAGTTATACCAATGTTCACGTGCATTGCGGCGATGGGACGTTGGGATTGCCGGAGTTTGCGCCATACGATGCGATTCTGGTTGCCGCGGCGGCGCCTTCCGTTCCTGTACCGCTTTTGGCGCAGCTGGCGGAGGGCGGCCGCTTGGTGGTCCCGGTGGGTGGGATAGAAAATCAGGATTTACTGCTAATCGAGCGCTTCGGCGATACCTTCCCCAGCAGAGTGCTGGAACCTTGCCGGTTCGTTCCGCTGGTCGGCGCGCATGGCTGGAAGGAAACGTCGCAGCGATGACCTCCGTTCCGCCAGAACTGTCCATTGTGATCCCAGCTTTCAACGAAGAGATGCGCTTGCCGGTAACACTGGCGGACATCTCCGCGTATATTCGGGCCAGCAAGAGGGAGACAGAAGTGATCGTGGTGGACGACGGGTCGAGCGACCGAACGGCGGACATCGCCAACTCGTTTCGCGGCGAAATACAGCGGCTACGGGTGGTGGCTAACAAAAGAAATCGCGGCAAAGGATACAGCGTGCGGCATGGGATGCTGGAGGCGCGGGGACGCATCGTACTGTTCACGGATGCGGATCTGTCCGCGCCAATCGACGAAGCGGACAAACTGCTGGCGGCCCTGGCGGATCACGATGTGGCCATTGGATCGCGCGCGCTGAACCGCAACCTGATTTCCGTACGCCAGTCCGCCTTTCGGGAGTATGCGGGGATTATTTTCAATTTCATTGTGCGCGCCATCCTGCGCTTGCCGTTTGTCGATACCCAGTGCGGGTTCAAGGCGTTTCGGCGAGAACGCTGCCGGATCATCTTCCAGCAGCAACGAATTGAACGTTTCGGTTTCGATCCGGAGCTCTTGTATCTGGCGCGGCATCATGGGCTGAGTGCGACGGAGATCCCGGTGCGTTGGGCGCACTCGCCGGCCACCAAGGTCAGCCTGATGCGCGATAGCCTGCAGATGTTCCTGGATGTGTTTGTCATTCGGTGGAACGCGATGACGGGACGCTATCCGCGTTCCGAATCGTCGATGGCCAGCGCGGCTTAAGCTCCAGCTTCTACTTTGTGATACAAAGTACTTGACATCTCTCCGCGTTTCCAGTACGTTCTGTTTATGGCTTTCCTGAGCCCTCTCCGCACCGCCGAGCGCCAACCTATTCCCATTGACGCGCGTGCCGCCGATCATTTGCGGTACATCCGCGAGACCATGGAGCGCGCCGCGGAATTTACGGCCGTGCCGGGATGGGGCGGAGTGGCGATGGGCTTAACGGCCATAGTGGCGGCTTGGGTGGCGGCGCATCAACGCTCTCCGCGCGGCTGGCTTACGGTTTGGCTGTTGGAGGCATTCGTGGCGGTGGCCATCGCCGCGTCCTCGGCGGCAACCAAGGCGCATCGCGCCAATGGCAAGCTTTTCTCCGGACCGGGGCGCCGATTTCTCCTGAGCTTCACCCCGCCGATCCTTGTTGGAGGGCTACTGACTTTTGCGCTGCCGCAGGCGGGCGTGCAAGCGGCGCTGCCCGGCGTATGGCTGCTGCTTTACGGTACGGCGATCGTGACAGGCGGAGCCTTTTCGGTGCGAGTGGTTCCGGTTATGGGGTTGGCCCTGATGGGACTCGGAGCATTTGCATTATTCGCGCCGTCCAGTTGGGGAGACGCGTTTATGGCAGCGGGCTTTGGCGTGCTCCAGATTGGATTCGGCTGGTGGATTGCAAGGCATCACGGAGGCTAGCGCAGCGAAAGGGATTGGCATGACGAAGTCGTCGACAGCACGGGACGAGCGGTACCAACGAACGCGTGAGCGCGACACGGCGCCTTCGACGCTGAACGTCACAGCGCGCGAACCGCTTCCCTCGGACCTGGACCGGCTGATTCACGAGCGAGTGCGGCTAGGAATTGTGAGTGCGCTGGCGGTCAATCGGTCGCTGACATTTAACGAGCTGAAGGCCATGCTGAAGACCACCGACGGAAATCTGAGCGTGCATGCCCGGAGGCTGGAAGAAGCGGATTACATCGTATGCACCAAGTCCTTTGACGGGCGGCTACCTAAGACGGAATACCGGCTTACGGCGGGGGGGCGCAAGGCGTTGGAACGCTATCTGAACCACATGGAAGCGCTGATCCGCGCGACCCGCGAGGGTTGAGGGGATTTTTTTTGGCTTTATACTTTGCAGTACAGAGTAGTTTGTGACTTTGGCGCCGGAGAAAAATCATGCACACCTCGCCCCTAGTTCTTCATGAGCCCAGAGCGATCCTCCAGGAAGCACCTGGGAAAAGGTCGCTTCACGTGGCCATCATCTCCGACGGCAATGGCCGCTGGGCGACTTCGCGCGGGCTGCCTCGCTCCGCCGGGCATCGCGCCGGAGCGCAAACGGCTCGCCGTATCATCGCCGCGGCTCCCGGAATGGGGATTCATACGCTCACGCTGTTCGCGCTTTCCTCGGCGAACTGGAAGCGCCCTGCGGGCGAAGTGAAGGGCATCCTGCGCTTGCTGCACGAATATCTGCTGGCGGAAACTTCTAACTGCATGGCGGAAGGCGTGCGCTTGAGCATAATCGGGCGCCGCGACCGGCTTCCGGCCGTGCTAAGGGATACCATCGTCGATTCAGAAGCGGCTACTGCCGGCGGCTCGCGCCTGCATCTGCGGCTGGCGATTGATTATTCGGCTCGCGAAGCCATTTTTCATGCGGCTTGCCGCTTTTACAAAGTCACAAAGCTCTCGCCCGACTCTTTCGGAAACGTGCTAGCGGAAGTGCTGCGGGGCGGTTCGACGGATGTGGACCTGTTGATCCGCACCGGCGGTGAGCAACGGCTGTCCGATTTCCTATTATGGGAGTGCGCGTTTGCCGAGTTCATTTTCATGCCCAAGCGTTGGCCGGATTTCACCTCAGCCGATCTGGAATCCGCATTGCAGGAGTTCGGGCGGCGCGAACGCACGCGCGGTGCGCTGCCCGATGCAATCGCAGGGTGAACTTTTAGAGAAAGAATCAGAGCAAGAAAGCTCGTAGAATTCATGCCCGAAGCACGGACCTTCGAGGAACGGCTAGCCGGACGGGTACGCTGCATAAGCCCTGACAACCAATAATCCTTAAGCCTCTGACAATTAGTGACTTAAAGCACCTGACGTTTGGGCCTTCCTCGGCGTCTTTATCCCAGGAGCATCCCATGGGAATTATGGGACTTGCGGTGGCCTGGGAGACTAGAATCCCTGGCGCAGCGCTACGGGAGAGGCGGGTGGAACCTTTCCGTGAACCAAAACCCGCTCCGGAAGGGGCGGAAACAGGCCGAACAGAGGACGCTGGGCTGGCAGAAGCATGCCGGTCGGGGGACCTCCGGGGGTACGAGCGCCTGTATTCGCTGCAAGGGGCGCGCATGAAGAACCTGGCGCGAAACATTCTAGGCAGCGCGACCGACGCGGAAGACGCGGTGCAGGAGACGTTTCTGAAGGTGCAGCGCAGCATCGCCAGCTTTCGCGGACAATCCAGCTTTGTGACCTGGACCTTTCGGATTCTGGTGAACACCTGTTACGACGCGCGGCGCAGCCGCTTACGAAAAAAGGAAGTTGCGGCCGAACACGAACCACAACGGGAAGACGCGGTTCCGCACCCGGAGCCTCGGGCGGCGGTGGCGCATCCGTCGCTGCGTTTGGCGCTGGAACGCGCTCTGGCGAAATTGACGCGGCATCAACGGGACGTGTTCCTGTTGTATGAAGTGGAAGGATTTCGGCATGCGGAAATATCGTCGATGCTGGAAATCAGTGAAGCGGCATCGAAAAACACGCTTTTCCAGGCGAAGAAAAACCTTCGCCAAATGCTGGAGCCTCCGCGCGCCAGCGGCGCGGAAGCAAGGTGACATTGATGAAGATAACGTGTAAAGAACGGGATCGAATTTTCGAAGAGGGCACGGAGGCCGAGTGGGCCGCGCTGGAAGTTCATGCACAGAGCTGTCCATGGTGCGCTGAAGAGCTGCGCGCATGGAGATCTCTCAGCATGGCGGCTTCTGCTGAGCTGCGTGACTACACCGAGAGCCCGACGCTTTGGCCGCTGATCCGGCAGGCCCTTGTTGAGCAGCAAGAACTCATGCTTGCGAAACGGGTGCGTTGGAACTGGCAATCGCTTTTCGCGGGATTCTCCTTGCAAAGTGCGGCGGCCATCGCGTTGGTGGCTTTGCTGCTGCTCTCCGCTGGGTGGATTCTGCGGCCCCGCAAGACCCTCATTCCGCAAGGCAGCTTGCTGAAGAGCAAAGCGCTTACGGAAGTGGAGCAGGCGGAATCCACTTACGTGCAGGCCATCGATAAGTTGGCGGCGGATGCCAAGCCTCGCCTGGATGACCCGGGAACCGGGCTGATGGGTAATTACCGCGAAAAGCTGCAGGTGCTGGACAGCGCGATTGATGACCTGCGCGCGCAGGCAGGGCAAAACCCGTCCAATGCGCACCTGCGCTACGAATTGCTGGCGATGTATCAGGAAAAGCAGCGCACTTTGGAAGAGATTTTGGAGGAAAAGCGATGAGCGGTTGGATTTTGAAAAGGGGGAAACGTGCGCGGCACGGCGGTGCGGGCACGAGGCGCGCGCTGCTATCCGCGGCACTGTTGGCAACAACCAGTTCGTCGGGCCGGGCGGCGGGGCCGGGACAAGAGCAGGTGACGCGGGACTTCCAAAAGACGCTTTCGTTGGGGGCGGGGCAATCGTTCCGGATTGAGAACAAATTTGGCGAGGTGCAGATTCACGGGCAAGCGGGACGCGAACTGAAGATTTCCGCCACCATTCGCGCGCAAGCGGATTCGCGGGAACAGGCGCAAAATTTTGCCGATAAGGTGCAGATCGATGTGCAGCAGACAGCCCAGGGCGTTGAGGTGCGCACCAATTATCCCGAAGCGAACCGCAACTGGCTCGGCCGCAAGAACGTTTCGTATTCAGTGGATTATGAGATTGCCATGCCTGCGGACGCGGCGCTGAACGTAAAAAACAGCTTCGGCAGCGTAACATCCACCGGTGTGCGCAGTAAATCGGAGTTCGAAAACAGTCATGGTTCGCTGAACGTGCGGGACACGGGGGCGGCGCGGCTCAGCAATTCCTTCGGGAGCATCGAACTGGACGGCGCCGCAGGCGACTCTTCGGTGAGCGACAACAATGGTTCGGTGCAAGTTTCGCAAGTGAAAGGCGCGCTGGAGGTTAGCAATCGTTTTGGGAGCATCACGGTCCGGCAGGTGCAGGGGGCTGCGAACATCACGGGAGGCAACGGCGCGGTGAACCTGACCGATGCCGGCTCGGCCAATATCACCACGTCCTTTAGCAGCGTGGAGGCGCGAACGATTCGAGGGGATTTGATTGTTCACGACAACAACGGCAACGTCGACGTTTCGAACATCGGAGGAGGCGCGGACATTACAGACAGCTTTGGCAACGTTACCTTCTCGGACGTCAAGGGACGGGTTAACTGCACCACCAGCAATGGCCGGGTCGCCGGAAGCTCATTGTCTGGCAGTGCAGTGACGATTCGCGATTCATTCGGGAACGTGGAACTTAGCAGTATTGCCGGAGCGCTGGATGCGGAAACGTCCAATGGAAAGATTACAGTGCGCGCCGCGCACGGCGCGGTGGAGCTGAAGTCTTCCTTCGGCGCGATTGAAGCGTCGGACATCAGCAAGGGGATTCGCGCGATCACCGGAAACGGCAGCATCACCCTGACCGATATTGGCGGCGATACCTTTGCCAAAACAAGTTTTGGGAGCGTGTCCACGGAGCGAATCAACGGCAATCTGCGGGTGGAAAACAGCAATGGGTCGGTTACCGCGCGTAACGTCAAGGGCGACGCGGAGGTAACCACTTCGTTCGGGGGCGTAACTTTGGAATCGGTGGGCGGGAAGATTACGGTGAACAATCAGAACGGCGGGATCTCGGTAACGGCGTCGCGGCCAGCCAGCGGATGCCGGGATATTGCGCTGAAAACTTCGTTCTCTTCCATCCGGCTGGCGATTCCCGAGGGCTTGGGATACCGGGTCAGCGCGCGTACGTCCCTTGGACGCATCTCAAGCGATCTGCCGATCACCACCACCGGCAGCCTTTCGCCCGAATCGCTGAACGGGACAATCGGCGCCGGGGGTTGCCAGCTACAGCTGACGGATGCGAATGGCAGCATTGAGATTAACAAGGCGCCGTAATCTCGGTGCGATGCGCGCTGCTTCAGCGCCGCATTCGCTCCAATTCGAAGGCCTTTTTTAGAATGCGGGTAGCCGTTTCCGTTAAGTTGTATTTCGCAAGTTCTTCTTCGCTGGCAAAAGCCACGTCCGTAACATCGCTACCGGCCACCGCTTCGCCCGCCAGCCGCTCGCACAAATAGTCGACAATTACGTAATGGAATCGCGGCCCTTTCTTGCCCTGGTTCGCACCAGCGGTGCTTTCCATGTAAATCCGGTCGAACACTTCGATCAGCTCGATGACGCGTACGGTTAGGCCGGTTTCTTCCAGCAGCTCGCGCGCTACACCTTCCTCCAGGGTTTCGCCCAATTCCAATGTGCCCCCAGGGATGGACCATTCGCCGAGGAGTGGCTCGCTGCCGCGACGGATCAGCAGCGCGCGGCCGCGGTCGATGATGACGCCGCCGACCCCGACCATGGGACGTTCCGGATACTCCCGCGAATACGCCATTTATTGGTTACTGCTCCCCTTCCTAGTTCGCCGATGTCACACCCGGCTGGGTGGGGTTGACTTCACGCCGGTATATAATACGCTCGACGGTGGTGCTCGCGGTGTTCGCGGCGCCGACATTTGACGCGTACGGAGGATGGAGCCCGTGATCCGCTGCCCTGAATGTTCCGCTGAAATCGACGTCGATGAAGACGAGGTCGAAGAAGGGGAAATTCTCAGTTGCCCTGAGTGCGAGTCCGAACTGGAAGTCTCACAGATCCATCCTGTGCATTTGAACGTCATCTCCGAAGATATGGACGATGATGATGACGAGGAAGACGAAGAGGGCGAGGCTGCAGAAAACGGCGATCTTCCCGAAGAGGAAGAAGAGGATGAGGAAGAAGACGAAGAGTAAATTTATCGCGATGACCTTAAGCATCTTCTTGGGCGACAGCCTTCATCTAATTCCCTAAGGGGTGGAGCATGCGGGTTCGATGGATTCTTCCCTTGTGGGCGGTCGC
>Ga0070730_10003516_pt1 | contig 14005 bp, 8 predicted proteins | sample Coa_R1_3_FD_66447 | JGI IMG/M metagenome (GOLD analysis project Ga0070730, IMG submission 66447) | Surface soil microbial communities from Centralia Pennsylvania, which are recovering from an underground coalmine fire - Coalmine... | ecosystem: Environmental > Terrestrial > Soil > Unclassified ...
TACCGCGGCGTTCGTCCTGGCGGTCGCCGTCCTCCTCGCCAGCTGGCTCCCCGCCCGGCGCGCCGCGAAGATCGACCCGATGGTGGCGCTGAGGTACGAGTAGGGGATACCCCTCCCCACGTCATTCCCGCGGGCTGAGAGCCGCTAAAGCACAGGCCGCTCTCGGCGCGAGCGCGCCCTGAAGGGCTTGCACAGCCGACTCGACCGGGCAGTGGAGGTCTTCAGACCGCGCCCGGCCGAGAGCGCCCTATCAGGGCGCGGGGAACGAAGGGCCGTTCCTGCGCCCCCCTCTTCCCTAAAGACTTCCTCATCCCCGCTTCATGATTCCCCCCCCTCACGCGACGGAAAATTCCGTCGTAACGAGGGGGAATCACAATGTCCGCCAACATCACCAATACGCCTGCCGACGAGGCTCCGGACGTCACCGCCACGCCCGGTCCGGAACGCCTCGCCCAGGCGCTCCGGGCTCAGCACCGCGCCCGCATCGCCCATGACGCCCCCCTCGTCCTGGGTGCCCACCTCTTCCTCATCGGCGTGGTGCTCACCCTGGTCTGGAATCACGGGCACGTAACCGCCTGGGAGTGGTGGTGCCTGGCGATCGCGGTGACGACTGCGGCGCGCGCCGCGTGGCAGCGGCAGGCGCGCCTGGCCAGCGTGCGCGACGAGGACGTCCTCATCGGCACGCGAACGCTGGTGTTGCTCCAGGGACTGGCCTGGGGAATCGGCGCCGCATTCCTGGTGGCCGAGCTCCCGGTCGAGCACGCAGCTATCGTCCTCGTCGGGATGGCGGGCCTCATGGCGTGCGCCGCCAACACGCTGGTGGCTGATCCGGCGAGCTTCTACCTCCTGATCGGCTCCGTATACGCGCCCGTCCTGGTCAGCCTCGTTCTGACGGCATCCGACCGGGACGACATGATCACCGCGGTCATGACAGCCGCCTACGTGTACGTCCTGCATACCCTGCACCGGCGCGCCTACCGGGCGCTGCGCCGGCAGATCGAGACGAACGCGGCAGTGGAGGAGAAGGCTGCGCTCCTCGAATCCCAGGTGCGGGCCAGCGCCGACGGGCTCCTCATCGTGGACGGCCGCGGGCACAAGCTTCTGCAGAACCAGCGTTTTCTCGACATCTGGGATATTCCTCCAGAGATCGGGGCCGACTTGAGCGACACCCGGACGCTGGAGACCGCGCTATCGCGTCTGCGGGATCCGAAGGCGTTCGCCGAGCGGGTGGCGCATCTGTACGCGCACCCGGATGAGGTGTCGCACGACGAAATCGAATTGATCAATGGGCGGGTCTACGACCGATTCAGCGCCCCGGTGATCGGGGCCCGAGGGATGTACTACGGACGGATCTGGTCCTTCCATGACGTCACCGAGCTCAAACAGGTGGCGACGGCGATGCGGGAGGCGAAAGAGCTGGCGGAACAGGCGGCCAGGACGCGATCCATGTTCCTCGCGAACATGAGCCACGAGATCCGTACGCCCATGAACGCGGTGCTCGGTCTCGCCGAGATCCTGCTGGACGACGAGCTGCCCGCCGAACAGCGGCACTCCGTGGAGCTGATCCGGAGCTCGGGAGAGTCGCTGCTTTCGATCATCAACGATGTGCTCGACTTCTCCAAGCTCGAGGCCGGCCACCTGGACGTGGAGTCGATTCCGTTCGATCTGGCACATCTGGTCTACACCACCGCCAGTGTGCTGGCGGTCCGTGCGGCGGAGAAGGGCGTCGAGCTCATTCCCGATCTGGATGGGACACCCACCTGGGTGCAAGGGGATCCCGGACGCCTGCGGCAGGTCCTCACGAACCTGATCGGAAACGCCGTGAAGTTCACCGAGCGGGGCGAGGTCGTGGTCCGTGTGGCACCGACATCCCTCGCCGACGGACGCCCGGCGGTCCGGTTCGCCGTGCAGGATACCGGGATCGGCATCGCGGCAGACCAGCTGACCAAGATCTTCCAGGAGTTCACCCAGGTCGACGGGTCGAGCAGCCGCCGCTACGGCGGCACCGGGCTTGGGCTCACGATCGCGCAGCGCCTGGTCGGTCTCATGGGCGGGCACATCGACGTCACGAGCCAGCTGGGCAAAGGCAGTGAGTTCACATTCACCATACCCCTTGCCGCCGTGGCGCCCCCGGCCACCGCCAAGCCCGTCGTTCACATTCCCCTGGTGGGCCGCCGTGTGATGGTGGTCGACGACAACTCCACCAACCGGCGGATCTTCCGGGAGATGCTCGCCGCCGACGGCGCCCGGGTAGATGAAGCGTCCAGTGCCAGCTCGGCCCTCGCTACGCTCCGCTCGGCGGTCCGGACGGGGGATCCGGTTGGCTTGGTGATCATCGACGCCCGCATGCCCGACCACGACGGATTCGAGCTGGCAGCCCAGGTGCGCCAGGACTCCGCGCTCAAGACGTTGCCGCTCTTGATGCTGACCTCCGCCGGACAGCGCGGGGACGCGGCACGCTGCCGCGCGCTCGGTGTCGCCGGATACCTGACCAAGCCGATCTCACGCACCGATTTCTTCCAGGCGGTGGCTGCAGCCCTCGGGAAGGAACGTTCTGAGACGGTCGAGGAGCTCGTCACCCGGCACACGCTCAGTGAGGCGCGCCGGAATCTGAGGATCCTCCTGGCGGAGGACAACGTGGTGAATCAGGAAGTGGCGGCCACGATGCTCCGCCGCCGTGGGCATCAAGTCGACGTGGTCGGCGACGGGACGGAGGCGGTGGCGGCGGTCGAGAAGTCCGCTTATGACGTGGTGCTGATGGATGTGCAGATGCCGGAGATGGACGGATTCGAGGCCACCGCGGCCATCCGCAAGCTTCCGCAGGGTGCGGGGTTGCCGATCATCGCCCTCACCGCGCATGCGCTGGCCGGTGAGCGCGAACGGTGCCTCGAGCATGGCCTCAACGGGTACCTGGCCAAGCCCGTGAAAGCGCAGGAGCTCTTCGCGGCGGTCGAAAGCTGGGGGGGCGGTCGCAAGGCCGCGTAGTGCCCTAAGCTGGACACCGCGACGTCCCCCGCGCAGTTTGATCGAATGACGACTGCCCGTCGGCACTGGCTCGCCGAGACGCTGGTCAAGCAGGGCACGGCCGAAGCAGCAAACCTCACCATCCCGAGCGACGCGACCCCTCAGGGTGCCTGGGACGCCGCGGCGCACTTCGTCCGGATCACTCCGGACGAGTTGGCGAAGCGCGTCGCCGCCAGCTCGCGCTATGCCGTCGCCAACCTGGATGCCACGGAGTCCCGCGCGGTGTCCTTGGTGCCCGAGTCGCTCGCCCGCAAGCATCTCGTCTTTCCCCTGCGGGAAACGGATCGCGCTCTGGTGGTGGCGACCTGGAACCCCACCGATCTGGACGCAGAGCAGGCCTTGGGCTTCGCCGCCGGTCGGGCCATCACGTTCGAGGTTGCCCCACCCGCCGCCATCGCCCAGGCCATCGATCTCCGCTACGCGCCTGACGATGTCGTGAGCCAGCTCCTGGACCGCACCGGACTCATGGAGGAGATCGACGTCACCGTCGTCGAAGAGCAGGGGCCCGAGGCCGTCGTCGCGCACGATCTCGAAGCCGCTCCGGTCGTCAAGCTCACGGGCATCATCCTGTCCGATGCCGTGAAGTCGGGGGCGTCGGACATCCATCTCGAGCCGGGTCGTGACGGAGGGCTGGTCCGGTTCCGGGTGGATGGGGTGCTGCGAACCTACATGCGGATTCCCATGGTGGCGCTCAACCGCGTCATCTCACGCATCAAGGTGATGGGGAAACTCGACATCGCCGACCGCCTGCGCCCGCAAGATGGGCGCGCTCGCGTCCAGCTGGCCGGCAAAGTGGTCGACCTCCGGCTCTCCACGGTCCCGACCCGGGAAGCGGAAAAAGCCGTCATCCGGATTCTCGATCCGACGAACAGCAAGAAGCTCGACGACCTGAACGTGCCGCCGCAGGAGCTCCAGCGCTTCCGGAAACTCTTGCTCAACCGGGACGGGATCGTCGTGGTCACCGGGCCCACCGGATCCGGAAAGACGACGACCCTGTACGCCGCCCTCCGGGAGATCGCCACCGGTGAAGTGAACGTGATGACCGTGGAAGATCCCGTCGAATACGAGCTGCCGGGAATGACCCAGATCCAGGTCGAGCCCAAGCGGAACGTGACCTTCGCGTCGGCCCTGCGCTCGATTCTCCGGCAGGATCCGAACGTCATCTTCGTCGGCGAGATTCGCGATCTCGAAACCGCCGAAATCGCCGTGCAAGCCGCTTACACGGGGCACCTGGTACTCGCCACGATTCACGCCAACGACGCGGTCGGTTCCATCGCCCGGTTCGTCGACCTCGGCCTCGAGCGTGCCAAGGTCACCGGGACTCTCCGCGGAGCACTCGCCCAGCGCCTGGTGCGGAAGCTCTGCGACGCGTGCGCACAGTCCGTGGACCGGTCCCTCACGTCCGCCGAGCAGAAGCTGGCCGAGCGGTACGGCGTGCGGCCGGTACGGCGAGCGGTGGGGTGCGAGGCCTGCGGACAGACCGGCTACCGGGGCCGGATGACCGTGATGGAAGTGATGACTGGTGGTGCCTGGCTCGAGGCCATCCCGAACGAGAAGGCGACCCCGGTCGAGCTCACCAAAGGTGCGGTTGCCAACGGGATGCGGCCCATGCGTGTGGCGGCTCTCGGCCGGGTCGCCGCGGGGGAGACCACCCTTGAGGAAGTGGAACGAGTGCTTGGCGACGGGGGCATCGGGGATGTGGCACCGGCGGCGGCCCCGACGGCGCCCCACATTCTCGTAGTGGACGACGACAATGTGAACCGCGTCATGGCCAAGGCGGTGCTGGAGAAAGGCGGGTTCCGGGTGACCGAGGCGAAGGACGGCGTCGAAGCCCTCGATCAACTCCAGCACTCACCCGACGTTCAGATGATGGTGCTGGATCTCGACATGCCCCGCATGGGGGGGGCTGAGGTGCTCGAGAGGGTCCGGCACGCCAAGGCGACGGCCGCGTTGCCCGTCATCGTGCTGACGGGGTCCGAGTCGAGCGATACCGAGGTGCAAATCATGGATCGCGGGGCAGACGACTACGTGCGGAAACCGATCGATGGACCGCGGCTGGTAGCCCGGGTCAAGGCGGCCCTCAGGCGCGCGGGGAGCTAAGGCGCTCGCGCACCATCTTGAAGGACACCAGCCGGCGCGCTTTCTCGTCCCACAGCGTCAGCCCGACGCACCGCAGGCTCCCCCACAGCGTGAGGGGAGGCACCGCCGCCAGCTCCGGATGGTTGCGCAGCACCAGGTCCAGGCGGTAGTTGGGAATGCGCGGATGCAGGTGATGGACGTGATGAATCCCGATGTTGCCGGTGGCCCACTGCAGGATCTTCGGCAGCCGATAATACGAGCTGCCGTGCAGGGCCGCGGCGTCGTACGACCAGCGGTCCTCCCGCTCCCAGTAGGTCGGGTCGAACTGGTGCTGCACGTAGAACAGCCAGACGCCCATCACGCACGACAGTACCATCACGGGGACTTGTACCAGCGCGAATTCCCGGTATCCCACCAGCGTGCCCATCACCAGGATGAACACCGCGAGGCCCACGTCCGTCCAGAAGATGCTCCGGCGTTCCCGACGCCACGTCTTCGGCACGATCGTGGGAAGCCGATGACGGACGAAGAAGTGCAGCACGGCCCCGACTCCGAATAACACCGCGGGATGCCGGTAGACGCGGTACTTGAACCGCTCCCAGCGGGGGCGGGCCAGGTACTCCTCCACCGTCAGCGTGTCGATATCACCGAAGCCCCGGTGTTCGAGGTTGCCGGACGTCGCGTGGTGAATCGCGTGGGTCTTTTTCCAGTAGTGGTACGGCGTCAGAGTGAGCACGCCCAGGATCGAGCCGACGGTGTCCGACAGCCAGGCCGAGCGGAAGAACGACGCGTGCCCGCAGTCATGCTGAATAATGAAAAGCCGCATCAGGAAGAATGCGGCCGGAGCGGCGAGCAAGAGGGTGAGCCAGTAGCTCACCGAGAGACTGAAGTACATCAGGGCCCAGGTCCCCGCGAACAGCACGACGCCTGTGAAGAGCTGCAGGCCGCTGCGGAGGTGGTTTGGCCCCTTGTAGCGGGCGAGGAGCGAGGACCAGGATTCGGGAGTAGCCATAGACTCAATATGGGCTGATGGACCTCCGGCTCAAAGGGTCACGCAGCCGTCAGGGCACAAGGTATATTGACCCCGCCCATGTCACCCATCTCCGCCCCCGAGGCCCTCGAACGTCTCCGTCAGGGAAACGCCCGCTTCGTCGCCGACGTCGCGAAAGCCAATGCCGGCCATGACCGCCGCGCCGAGCTCGTCAACGGCCAGGCCCCCTTCGCCATCATCCTCGGCTGCTCGGACTCCCGCGCGCCCGCGGAGTTCGTCTTCGATCAGGGCCTCGGCGACCTCTTCGTCATCCGCGTCGCCGGCAACGTCATCGCGCCGTCGCTCGTCGGCTCGGTCGAGTTCGCCGCGGAAACCTTCGGCACGAAGCTGGTCGTGGTGATGGGCCACACGCAGTGCGGCGCGATCAAGGCCACGCTCGAACAGCTCCAGCGGAAGTCGGGTCCGATCTCTCCCAACCTGCAGGACATCGTCGACCGCGTCCGGCCCGCGGTGGAGAGCATCGTGCTCACGCGTCCCGATCTGAAAGGTGACGAGCTCTCGCGGGAGGCGGTGCGCGCGAACATCCGCGCGTCCGCCGGGCAGCTCCGGCATGGCTCGCGCCTCCTGGAGGGTCTCATCAAGAACGGCGGACTCATGGTAGTGGGTGCGGAATACGCACTTGAGACGGGTGTAGTGGAGTTTTTCGTCTAGCCCAGTAGGTTCCTTCCCCTATATGACTGGATCACCGGAGGGGTCTACACCCCCGCTGTCGCTGCCCCTGCCGCCCCGCATCGCCGGACTCGCGGCGCTCACCCGGAACCTCGATTGGAGCTGGAGCCAGGACGCCCGGCAGCTCCTCCGTTCCATCGACCAGACGCTCTGGCATCTCACCAGGCACAACCCGATCGAGCTGCTCAAGCGCGTGGATCCGGCCCGTCTCGCGGCCCTCGCCGCCGACGCCGATTTCCTGAAGCGCTACGACCAGGTGATGGAGCAGGAAGCGCATCGGACGTCAGGGCAGGGTACCTGGTTCAGGCACGAGCACCCGGAGCTGCAGGGCCCGGCCGCGTATTTCTGTGCCGAGTTCGCGTTTCATAATTCGGTGCCCATCTACTCGGGTGGCCTCGGCATCCTGGCCGGCGACCACTGCAAAGCCGCCTCGGATCTCGGCGTCCCGCTGGTCGGCGTCGGCCTCCTCTATACGCGCGGGTACTTCGATCAGCGCGTGCGGCTCGACGGGTGGCAGGAAGACGCGGACGAGCACTTCGACGCGTCACTCACCCCGCTGGAGCGCCTCCCCACCGTCGTGAAGCTCCGAATGGGTGGACGGGAAGTGAGCGTCGGCGTCTGGCGTTTGATGGTAGGCCGGGTCCCGATCTACCTGCTCGATACCGACATCGAACCGAATACGCCGGCCGACCGCCAGCTCACGCACCGGCTCTACGTCGGCGAGCAGCACATGCGCCTGTCACAGGAATGGATCCTGGGCGTGGGGGGCGTACGCGTCCTGCGCGCACTCGGCATCAACCCGGCCGCCTGGCATTCGAACGAGGGACATGCCGCATTCATGCTTCTTGAGCGGCTCCGCGAGCTGACGGCGGACGGCGTTCCGCTCGCCGAAGCGACGCGGCAAATCAGGGCGAACAGCATCTTCACGACGCATACGCCCGTTCCCGCCGGGCACGATGCTTTCACCTCGGCGGATGTCGAAACCAATGCCGGCCCGATCTGGGAAGAGATGGGCCTTGACCGTCAGACCGTGCTCGGATTGGGGCATCACCCCGTCCATGACCACGGGCTGTTTCACATGGCCGTGCTCGCGCTCCGGCTCTCCGGCCGCGTCAACGCGGTGTCACGGCGGCATGGCGAAGTGTCGCGCGGATTGTGGAAGGATCTGTGGCCCGACCGTGACGCGGGGCAGGTACCCATATCTCATGTGACCAACGGCGTGCATCTCGAGACGTGGATGGCGGGGCAGGTGAGCGCCCTCCTCGACGGCCACCTGAAGCACGGGTGGTTCGACCGTTCCGGTGACGGGTCATGGGATGCGGTGCTGACGCTGAATGACGCCGCGCTCTGGAGCGCCCACCGAGACCTCAAGAGCAATCTTCTGTCGGCCATCCGCGAAGCCGCGCGGCGCCGCTGGGTGGAACAGTGGAAGGGAGAAGGGCAGCACCTGGTCGGCTCCGGCATCCTCCTCGAGGAGCGTGCGCTGACCATCGGGTTCGCGCGCCGGTTCGCGACCTACAAGCGCGCCGACCTGCTCTTCCACGATCTCGACCGGCTGCATCGCCTGCTCGTGAACCCGTGGCGGCCGGTACAGCTGGTGTTCTCGGGGAAGGCGCACCCGGCCGACGAGCCCGGGAAGCGGATTCTGCAGCGGGTGTACAACCTGACGCGCGATCCGCGCTTCGAAGGGCGCATCGCGTTCATCGAAGACTACGAGATGCATCTGGCCCACCGGCTGGTGCAGGGCGTGGATCTGTGGCTCAACCTCCCGCGGGTCCCTCTCGAGGCGTCGGGCACGAGCGGGATGAAGGCGGCGCTGAACGGCGTGCCCCAGCTCAGCACGTTCGATGGGTGGTGGGCGGAAGCGTACAACGGACGCAACGGGTGGGTCATTCCGCCGGCGCCGGAGGGCGGGGACGTGGACCTGGCGGACGCTGCTGACGCCGATCAGCTCTATCGCCTGCTGGAGTCGGAGGTGGTACCCTTGTTCTACGCCCGGGACGAACAGGGCATTCCGCGAGGGTGGGTCGATCGCATGAAGCACGCGCTGCAGGTCGCCGGCCAGGGATTCACGGCCCGCCGGATGGTTCGGGAATACGTGGAGGGGTTCTACGTCCCGGCCATGAGCGAGGGCTTCGTCGATCTCGATCCGGTGGCGGCGGGGTGACCCGCGTGGCCCCCTCCGTGGACGCACGTGGCGCGAGACGCCGCGCGGAACCGCGGAAGCGGCCGAAGGCACCGGGTGTGGTGCATCTCACCGCCGAGTACTGGCCGCTGGCGCGGACGGGTGGGCTGGGTGAGGCGGTGAACGGGCTGGCGACCTACCAGGCGGGGACCGGGACCCGGACCGCCGTCGTGATGCCCCTCTATCAGATGGTACGGGACAAGGTCCACGCCCTCGAGCGCGTCGGGCCCTCGTTTCTCGTGAACTTCGGCTCACGCGTGGAAGAAGCATGGCTCTATCGCATCCCCAGTGATTCGGGCCCCCAGGTCTACCTCATCGAGCATCCGGGGTACTTCGACCGCGCCGCCATATACGGCGACGGTGCCGACTATCCGGACAACGCGCGCCGCTTCGCCTTCTTCTCGCTGGCCGCGATTGCCGCATTGCCGCAAATCGCGCCGGACGCGAAGGTCCTCCACGCGCACGACTGGCACACGGCACTGGCGATCGTCTATCTCCGGACCCGCTATGCCGACCAGCCCTTCTTTCGGGATCTCGCCACCGTGCTCTCCGTCCACAACGCGGGCTTCCAGGGACACTATCCGCCCGAGACCGTGGCCGACGTGGGTCTCCCGGCGGAGCTCTTCGACTGGCGCGTGTTCGAGTGGTACGGGCAGATGAACGTGCTGAAGGGCGGGCTCGTATTTGCCGACGCGGCGGTCACGGTGTCCCCGACTCACGCCCGCGAGCTCCTCACCCCTGAAGGTGGATTCGGCCTGCATGACGTCTTCACCGGTCTGGGAGAACGCCTGCGCGGCGTCCTGAATGGGATCGACGCCGAGAAATGGAATCCCGAGTCGGACCCCGGCGTCCCCACGCACTTTTCGTCCACGGACCTGACCGGGAAGCGCGCCTGCAAGAGGGCGCTGCAGCGCGCCTACGGACTTACCGAGGATCCCGACCTCCCGCTCTTCGCGATGAGCGCCCGCCTCGTATCGCAGAAGGGCCTGGATCTCGTCCTCGGGGGCACGCTCCTCCATCGCCCCGACGCGCAGTTCATCTTCCTCGGCGCCGGAGAGCGGCGGTATCACGACCTGCTCGCGGCACATGCCGACCGGTTCCCCGACCGCGTGGCGGTGGAGTTCGCGTTCACCGACCGGCTCGAGCATGGCCTTCTTTCGGGAGCCGATCTGCTTCTCATGCCGTCCCTCTACGAACCGTGCGGACTCACGCAAATGCGCGCCCAGCGGTATGGCGCCATTCCCGTCGCACGGCGGGTGGGCGGACTGCAGGACAGCATCGAGGACGGCCGCACCGGCTTTCTGTTCAGCGAGTACACGCCGGAGGCCCTTGAAGCAGGGGTCGAACGGGCCCTGACGGTCTACCGCGACAAGCGCGCGTGGAACGCGATGGTGAAGCGTTCGATGGAGCTGCCGTTCGGATGGGGTGGAGCGGCGGAACGATACCAGGAGATCTACCGGATGGCGCAGACGCACCGCGCAGGAGCCCTGTGATGGAGTTCGTGCTGGCCCTCCATAGTCATCTGCCGTACGTCCTCAACCACGGGCGCTGGCCCCACGGCTCGGATTGGCTCTGCGAAGCGGCGATCGACACGTATCTCCCCCTCCTCGAGCATTTGCGGGCCCTCAAAGAGGAGAAGACGCCGGCGCCCGTGACGATCGGCTTCACGCCGGTGCTCGCGAATCAGCTGGCGAGTGACGACTTCCGGAAGGAATTCGAAACCTTCATGAACCAGCGGGAGACGGCGTGCAAAGAGGCGCCGGCATCCTTGGCGAAGACCGCCGACTCCAGCCTCCTGCCGGTGGTGGGATACTGGAAGGAGCGCTTTTCACGCCTCCGGCGGCTCTACGACGAAGCCGATCGCGACCTGGTCGGGGCGTTCCGTGCGCTCCAGGATTCGGGACGTCTCGAGATCATCGGATCCGCGGCGACGCACGGATACCTCCCGCTTCTCGCGCGCGACGAAAGCATTCAGCTCCAGCTCGCCATCGGGCAGTCGGAGCACAAGCGGCTCTTCGGGAAGGCACCCGCCGGGTGCTGGCTCCCCGAGTGCGCCTATCGCCCCGGAATAGAGAAGCACCTGGCCGACGCCGGCTTTCGGTTCTTCTTCGTCGACGCGCACCTCGCGCACGCCGGCACGCCCCTCGGCGTCGACTACGACATTCCGCTGGGTGCCGAACGCTTCGATTCGGAGCGCCACGGCACACCGCACCCGGTCGAGGCGAAGATCGAGCACACGCCCTATCGGGCGTATCGCGTGTCCAGGGGGCGCCGGGCCGTCTCGGCGTTCGTCCGGGACCCGCAATCCTCCCGCCAGGTCTGGAGCCGCGATCTCGGCTACCCCGGTGACGCGGCCTACCTCGAGTTCCACAAGATCCGGTGGCCCGGGGGCCTCAAGTTCTGGCGCGTCACCGGTCCCCATGTCGACCTCGGCGCCAAGACCGCGTACGACCCCCGCGCGGCATTGGGCCGGGCAACCGAGCATGCCCGCCACTTCACCGAGTTGCTGGGGGGGATTTCCGGGCGCGCCAAGCGTGGGGAAGGGTTGGTGACCGCACCGTTCGATACCGAATTGTTCGGGCATTGGTGGCACGAGGGTGTGGACTTCATCGCGGACATGTATCGGGCGATGAAGCGGCAGAAAGGTGTGAAGCCCGTGACCGCGTCCCAGCATCTGAGCGGACATCCGCCGCGTGAGGCGATTCAGCTGGCCGAGGGGTCGTGGGGCGTCAATGGTGACCACACGATGTGGCGGAACGAGCTCACCAGCTGGACCTGGCCGCGTCTCGGGCACCTCGAAGAGTCGTTCTGGAAGGTCGCACCCAAGGCGATCCGGAAATCCGAGCTGCACCCGGTGCTGGCGCAGGCCGCGCGGGAGCTGGTATTGGCGCAGTCGTCCGACTGGCAGTTCATGATCTCCACCGGTGCGGTGCCCGACTACGCGGAGAAGCGCTTCAAGCTGCATTGCGACGACGCCGAACGGTTGATCAGCGCCATGACGGAGGGATCGGAGTCGGGAGGGCAGCGGCTGGCGGCCGACCTTCAGAAGCGGGATCACCTGTTTCCCAATATCCTCGAATCGGTGGCGAAAGTTCTCGAGTTGTGAGTCGCCCGGCGGTGTCCGTCGTCATTCACGGACATTTCTATCAGCCGCCACGCGAGGACCCGTGGCTCGACCGGGTGCTTCCGGAGCCCTCCGCGGCGCCCTTCCATGACTGGAACGAGCGCATTGAGCACGAGTGCTACGGGCCGCTCGTCGCAAATGGAGCACTGCGGGGGATCAGCTTCGACTTCGGCTCGACGCTCTTCGAGTGGCTCGAGCAGCACGCTCCGCAGACCTACGAAGGCGTCATCGCCGCCGACCGTGCGACCGGCAACGCCATCGCCCAGCCCTATCATCACGTCATCCTGCCCCTCGCCACCCGTCGGGACAAAGTCACGGAAGTGCGGTGGGGGATCGCGGACTTTCGCCGCCGGTTCGGCCGGACTCCGGATGGCATGTGGCTGCCGGAGACGGCCGTCGATGAAGAGACGCTCGACGTGCTCGCCCTCGAAGGGATCCAATTCACAGTATTGGCTCCGCACCAGGTTTCAGGCGCGCCTCCCCGCGGTGCTCCCGGGAGATTCAAGACCTCGGGGGGACGGAGCATCGTGCTCTTCCCGTATGACGGCGGTCTCGCCCAGGGGGTGGCGTTTGGAGAGTCGCTGAAGGACGCCGGGGTCTGGGCCGATCAGCTTGCGAACCGGGACGCCGACCTCGTCACGATCGCGACCGACGGAGAGACCTACGGGCATCACAAGAAGGGTGGGGACCAGGTGCTCGCCGACCTGATCGCCAGGCTGCGATCGCGGTCCGACGTCACGCTCGAGAACTACTCGTCCTATCTCAAGCGCCATCCCGTGACGGCGGAAGTGAAGCTGGTGGCGCCCACCTCATGGAGCTGCGCGCATGGGGTCGAACGCTGGCGCTCGGACTGCGGCTGCAAGATGGCGTTCGACCAGCCGTCACAGCAGAAGTGGCGGACTCCACTGCGCGAGGGGCTGAATTGGCTGGCCGAGCGTGTGCACGTGATTTACGAGCGGCAGAGCGCCGGGAAAGTGGCGGACCCGTGGGCGGCGCGGGACGCCTACGGGGAAGTCGTGGGGCGGCGCGATCGACCCGATGCGCCGCTTCTCGAGCTCGAGAAATACGCGCTCCGGATGTTCACATCGTGCGGCTGGTTCTTCGACGACATCGGCGGGATCGAGGCGATCCAGATACTCCGGTACGCCGCCCGGGCCATCGAGATGTCGGGAGCGGACAAGCCCGCGCTCGAGGCCGGGCTACTCGACTTTCTCGGCCGGGCGCAGAGCAACGATCCGATAAAAGGCAGCGGACGGGACGTCTACTTGAACCTCGTGCTGCACTAGCCGCCCATCGCCTGTTCCACCGCCTGCGCCAGCTCCGGCAGGGTGAACGGTTTTTGCACGAAGGCTCCCGGCGCCTCGCTCGATTCGGCCTTGCTGATCTCCGGATCGGCGTACCCCGACATTCTCAGCACTTTCAGCTGCGGCAGGGCCCGCGTGAGACGTCTCGCGAGCTCGTTTCCACCGATGCCTGGTATGACGGTATCGGTAATCAAGAGATCTGGCTTGATCTCACCGCGCTCGACGATCTCCAGTGCGTCGGCCCCGTTGGCGGCGATCGTCACCCGGCACTTGAGCCGCGCCAGCATTCGTGAGAACGCGTTTCGCAGGGCCGGTTCGTCCTCGACCAGCAGGATGTTCAACCCCTCGAGCCCGCGGCCCCACGAATCCCGGGGGCTCCGGTCCGTTTTGGCGCCGGCGGTCTCGGTCGAGCGGGGGAAGTAGAGCCGGAACGACGCGCCTTGCCCGGGTGCGCTCTCCACGTCGATGGCGCCCCCCGACTGCTTCACGATCCCGTAGACCGTCGCGAGTCCCAGGCCGGTGCCCTTGCCGGATTCCTTGGTCGTGAAAAACGGCTCGAAGAGCCGGCG
>Ga0070730_10003518_pt1 | contig 14001 bp, 16 predicted proteins | sample Coa_R1_3_FD_66447 | JGI IMG/M metagenome (GOLD analysis project Ga0070730, IMG submission 66447) | Surface soil microbial communities from Centralia Pennsylvania, which are recovering from an underground coalmine fire - Coalmine... | ecosystem: Environmental > Terrestrial > Soil > Unclassified ...
TGCCGAAAAGTCCCGGCGAAATGCCGTTTTCACCGACGGTGTCCGCGAAATCGGCAAAGATCGCGCGCTGCGCGAGCCGCAGCTGGTATCCGATCAGCCCGGGCAGCACGCCCAGTTCCGGCGCCGTGCGGTGCCGGGCCGGGCGGGTTCCGGCAGACCGGCCCGATTGTTTGACATCCAACAGTTTGCTTCCCATACTTGTCGTCGATAATAGTCCATCGGCCATCACCCTGCCAGCGGGTCAATTCACGTGAGTGTAACTGTCACCGTCGCCGACCTGAACCAGTCCGCCCCCGCCGACGAAGGCCAGACCGTGCTCGACGCCCTGCTCGCACACGGCATCGGCTTCGCCTACAGCTGCCAGGCGGGCAATTGCGGCACCTGCCGGTGCGAACTCGTTTCCGGGGACATCCTGGAACTCGAATATTCCGAGCATGCCCTGTCCGCCGAGGATCGCAGCCGTGGCATCGTACTGGCATGCCGATCGCAAATGTGGAGCGACGTCGTGGTCCGGCGCCTGGATGCCGAGGAGTTCGTGGTTCACCCTTCGCGGGTGATGCGCTGTCGAGTGGCGGCGTGTTCCCGACTCACCCATGACATTCTGCGGCTTCGACTGGAGATCGTGGCGGGCGGACCGTTCGATTTTTCCGCGGGCCAGTATGCGCAGCTCGAATTTCCCATGGCACCGGGCGTGGTGCGCGACTATTCCATGGCGAATCGTCCAGGCGAAAAACTTCTCGAGTTCCATATCCGGATCATGCCGAAGGCGGGCTCGATAAGCAGCCGCGTGGCTGCGGCGCTCAAGCCCGGCGACATGGTCAAGCTGTCGGGTCCGTTGGGAACGTCGTATCTGCGTGCCCAACATGCCGGCTCGGTGCTCTGCATCGCCGGCGGTAGCGGCCTTGCTCCGATCAAGTCGATCACCGAGGCCGCGCTCCATGGTGGCTTCGAACACCCTCTGCATGTGTACTTCGGCGTGCGTGCCGAACGCGATGTTTACTTCGAGCAGGAACTGGCCGATCTGCAACGCCGTTTTCCGTCGTTCAAGGCACACATCGTGCTGTCCGAAGCCGGCGCTCAGGCAGAACAGACCCTGCTGCCGAGAAGGTACGGTCTCGTCACCGAAGCCGTAGCAGCGGATTTTCCCGCGCTGGCAGGCTTCAAGGCTTATTTCGCGGGACCGCCACCGATGGTCGATGCGGCCAGCGCGCTGGCGTGCCAGCGCGGGGTTGAAGCGCGCGATATCCACGCGGATGCATTTTTTCCGGCGGCGGTGGAAGCGAAGCAAACGGCGAGCATGCAATGACCAAGGAACTGACCTTGTCGGGCAGGGTGGCGATCGTGACCGGTGGGGCACGCGGGATCGGGCTGGCCATCGTCGAGGAACTGCACCGCTGCGGCACGGCGGTGTTGATCGCCGACAGCGGCGTGAACATTGCCGGGGGTGAGCCGGACCCGGCCGTCGCGCAAGCGCTGGCAGCGCAACTCGGCGCCAGGGCTGCGGCATTTTGTGAAGACCTGTCGGCGCCCGGCGCCGCCGAACGCGCGGTGAAGAGTGCCGTGACCAACTTTGGTGCCATCGATATCGTGGTCAACAACGCAGCCATCCTCAGGGATTCGTTCATTTTCAAGTCGAATCGCGAAAACTGGGATCAGGTCATCGCAACCAACCTGTCGGTCCCCTTCGCCGTACTGGCGGCGGCTACGCCGCAGATGCGCGACCAGCAGAAGAACGGCCGCGCTCCCGGACGCATCGTCAACATCGTGTCCAGCGCGGGATTGTTCGGCAATTTCGGACAGGCGGCTTATGCCTCCGCCAAGGCCGGCCTGATGGGACTGACGCGCGTCGTTGCCATGGACATGTCGCGCTCGAAAGTGACCTGCAATGCCATTGCGCCGTTTGCGGCGACCCGGGTTACGGAATCGATCCAGCCCGCGAACGACGCGCAGGCTGCATACAAACAGCGTGCGCTGCGCATTCCGGCGCACTACGTTGCCAGGCTCGCCACGTTCTTGAGTTCGAATGCTCACGACCTGACCGGGCAACTGTTCGGCGTGCGCGGGCGCGAATTGCTGTTGTTTTCCCAGCCGCGTCCGGTTGCGCGCACGCTGATGTCGGCTGGGACGGCGTGGGATGAAGCGGCGCTCGCCCAGGCCATCAACGGCGACCTGGCGGCCGCCATGACTGACCTGGCCACCGACCTGGAATTTTTCAATACCGAACCGATCGTTTGAGAGATGCAACCATGAGCGCTACCGCAGTCCTCGCCGTGAAAACCGCGGCCGACCTCGCGCAACAGCCCGAGGAATACCAGACCGCCGTCAGGAAAATCGTCATCAGCCATGCGGTGAACGAATTGTACGGCGCGCAGGTGTTCGACGAGCCGGCCATCGCGCTGGCGCCGTCGCCCTACGCAAAATGGCTGACCTGCCGGGTGGCCATGGAGGAGTACCATCACCATGTGCGCTTCCGCGGATTGGCCGAGCAGATCGGCGTGCCGTCGGCAATGATGGACCCGAAAGTCAAGAAGCCGCTGTCGATTTTCAGCTTCGAATTGAAGACCTGGCCGGAATTCTGCGTCATCAAGGCCATTGCCGACTATGCCGAGATCCTGCAGGTGGAAGACCTGCTGCATTGCTCGTTTCATCCCCTGCGGGACCTGGCGCGAATCACCATGCCCGAGGAAAAATTCCATGCCAAGTTCGGCAAGGATTTCTGCACGGAACTGATCAGGACCGCGCAAGGCAGGGCCGCGGTGCAGGACGCGATCAATCGCTATTTCCCGATCACGCCGGGATTTTTCGGCGCCAGCAAGTCGAAGAACAATGAAATTTACCGGCGCTGGGGCCTGAAGAGCCGCAGCAACGACGAGATGCGCGAGGATTTCCTGGTGCGCGTCACCGAACTGGTCGAGAAGGATTTCGGTTTGTCTTTGCCGAAAATATAGAAGACATTGGCCGCCAAGACGCCACGAGCGCCAAGAAGGCAATATATATGAATACGCTGACCATTGAGGATGCAAGCACATTCGTGTGGCCGGTGGTTTCCGGGGTGAATTGTTCCATCCAGGTTTTTCTTGGCGCTCCTGGCGTCTTCGCGGCGAAAAGACGTTAGGTGGCGAAATAGCAATAGGAGAAAGCAATGGGACAGCCGTTGAAGGATGCCCGTGCGGAGCGGGAGGCTTACTACCGGCGCATTGCGCCGGCGCATCTGACGCCGCTGTGGGAAATGATGAGCGCGCTGGTGCCGCGCCAGCCGAAATCGCCCTGCGTACCCGCGATCTGGAAATACGGCGAGGTGCGGCCGTGGCTGATGGAATCGGGCAGCCTGATTACTGCAAAGGAAGCGGTGCGCCGCGTGCTGATCCTGGAGAACCCGGGCATTCCCGGCCAGTCGGCGATCACGAATTCGATGTATGCAGGCTGGCAGCTGATTCTGCCCGGTGAAGTTGCGCCGAGTCATCGCCACTCGCAAACGGCGTTGCGGTTGATTGTCGAGGGGTCGGGCGCGTACACCGCCGTCGATGGCGAGCGCGTCACCATGCATCCCGGAGATTTCATCATTACGCCGTCGTGGACGTGGCACGACCACGGCAGCGCGGCGGACGAGCCGGTGGTCTGGCTCGACGGCCTGGACATCCCGCTGGTGCGCTTTTTCGATGCCGGTTTCGCCGAAGACTATCCGCACGATGAACAGGACGTCGTGCGTCCGGAAGGCGACGCGTGGCTGCGCTACGGCAACAATATGCTGCCGATCGCGTTCCAGCCCAAGGACGCGACCTCGCCGGTGTTCGCCTATCCGTACGCAAGATCGCGCCAGAGCTTGCTGCACCTGGCGAAAGTCGACCAGCCGCATGTGAGCCATGGACATAAGATGGAATTCGTCAATCCTGCCACCGGCGGCCCGGCGATGCCGACCATGGGAGCCTGCATCCAGCTTCTGCCGAAAGGATTCGCCGGTCGCCCCTATCGCAGTACCGATGGCACGGTGTTTTCCGTGATCGAGGGCCGCGGCCGTGCGATGATCGGCGGCGAGGCGTTCGAATTCGCCGCCCGCGACACGTTTGTCGTGCCCTCCTGGCAAGCCTATGCGTTGCATGCGACGGAGGATTGCGTGCTGTTCAGTTTTTCCGACCGGCCGGTGCAGCGTGCACTGGGCTTGTGGCGCGAGGAGCAGCTGCAATGACCGTCGAAAGCGTTCACCGCCAAGGACGCCAGGGACGCAAAGGAAAGGCGAAATTACGGACGGCTTGAGAATTTGTACGGGGGTGTGGAGCTTTTTTGAGGGGCGTAGAGGATTGTTATTGCGTTTCCTGGGCGCCCTTCGCGTCCCTGGCGGTGAAGGTTTTTTCCAACTCTGATTCAAAAAACCATGAACGGAAATGAATTGTTGTTCGACATCGGACCGGTGCCCTCTGTAGCCGTCGTTGGCCGCAAGGAGCGCTTTCCCGTCCACCGCATTTACTGCGTGGGCCGCAATTACGCTGCCCATGCCCGGGAAATGGGCAAGGATCCGGACAAGGAACCGCCGTTTTTCTTCCTCAAGCCCGCCGATGCGGTGCTCGCGGGCGGCGGCAAGATGCATTACCCGCCGGGCACGGAAAATCTGCATCATGAAATCGAGATGGTGGTCGCGATCCAGCGCGAGGGCCGTAATATTCCCGCGGCCAAGGCCCTGGAGTTCGTATTCGGCTATGCGGTCGGCCTGGACATGACCCGCCGCGACCTGCAGTTCAAGGCGCGCGACATGGGAAGGCCCTGGGATTTCGGCAAGGCGTTCGACGAATCGGCGCCCATCGCAGCCATTCACCCGGTGGCCCGCAGCGGCCATCATTCGACCGGCAGGATCTGGCTTAAGGTCAACGACGAGGTACGTCAGCAGGCGGACCTGTCCGAAATGATCTGGAACGTGCCGGACACGATTGCCTTCCTGTCCGAGTATTACCTGCTCAAGCCTGGCGACCTGATATTCACCGGGACTCCGGCGGGCGTCGGGGCCGTAAAGAGGGGCGACAAGATGGTCGGCGGCGTCGACGGATTGGGCGAGCTCGCCGTAACGATCGAGTAAACCCTGCGGACAACGAAGACACCTACAGAATGTACGTAACGGGGCAGGGCGGAACCTGGCTGGAAGTCGCGCTCAACGGCGCCTGGACGCGCAAGCGGCAGCCGGGCATCCCGGTGACGGTAAGGCAGATCGTGGAAGAGGGCATCGCCTGCGTCAAGGCAGGGGCGGCCATCGTGCATGCGCATGCCTATGACGAAGCGACCGGGCAGCAAACGCAGAACCCGGACGTCTACGCGAGCATTATCGATGGCATCCGCAGCAAGGTGGACGCCATCGTCTATCCGACCATTCCGGCCGCCGGCCTCGGCGCGCAGCCTGGCGAGCTGACTGCGCAAAAGCGCTTCGCGCATGTCGAGGAGCTCGCCCGCAGGGGCCTGCTCGAATGGGCGGCCATCGATCCCGGATCGACCAATTTTTCCCTGTACGACGATTTGCGCGAGGACAAGCCGGGATTCGTGTACGTCAATTCCGAAGCGGACACGCGCCACGGACTCAACCTCGCCATGCGCCATGGCCTGCATCCGAGTTACGCCATTTATGAACCGGGATTCGTGCGCCTCGGTGCAACGCTGCACTGGCGCGAGAGCTGCCCGGCGCCGGTGTATCGCTTCATGTTCTCCAGCGGCTACACCTTCAGCTTTCCGCCGGAGGATTACGCGCTCACGGCCTACCTGAAGTTGCTTGACCAGGTGGCGCCCGGTGCGCAGTGGATGGTGGCAGGCCTGCAAGTCGACGTCCTGCCGATGATTCCGCGCGTGATCGCTGAAGGGGGCCATGTGCGGGTCGGCCTGGAGGATGCGTCATTCGGGTGCGAACTGTCCAACCTGCAACTGGTCGAGCACGCCGCGCAAAAGATTCTTGCAATGGGCGGCGAACTGGCGACGGCCGAGGAAGTCCGGGTGGCAATAGCGCCCGAAGAACACGGCGCAGTCTGATCGACGCGGCGCGCTCGGCTATAATTTCGGGCTCTCAAATCATCGAACCAACGGGGATCGCATGACTGCAAAAATCGGCATTACCATGGGCGATCCGTCGGGCATAGGACCTGAGATCATCGTCAAGACCCTCGCGCAGATGAATCCGGCGACGCGATCGCTTTCCGTCGTGGTGGGCAATCTCGCGATGCTCAAGCGCGCCGACAAGCTGCTCGGCACCGGCCTCAAATTCGTCGACGGGCTGGACGCGAAGGTCGGGGAGGTGCCCGTCGCCAATGTATCGAGCAAGGACCAGGACAAGATCGTCGACGGCAAGGTTTCTGCTGCAGGCGGCGAAGCCGCCTACCGTTATGTCGAGGCTGCCGTCAAGCTCGCGCTCGAGCACAAGATCGAAGTCATCGTCACGGCGCCGCTGAACAAGGCGGCGATGCACGCGGCGGGCCACCATTTCGACGGCCATACCGAACTGCTGGCCCATCTGACCGGAGCGAAATCTTCCTTCATGCTGCTGGCGAGCGACAAGCTGAACGCCATCCACGTCACGACCCACCAGTCGCTCAAGAATGCCGCCGAGCGCCCGACTATCGAGCGGGTTGTCGCGACGATCCGCGCGGGAAATCAGCATTTTCGCGAACTCGGCATCGACAAGCCGCGCATTGCGGTCGCCGGCCTGAACCCGCACAGCGGCGAAGGCGGTATTTTCGGCCGCGAGGAAATCGAGCGCATCCAGCCGGCAATCGAAATCGCGCAGAAGGAAGGCATCGACGTCAAGGGACCGATCTCCGGCGACACGGTGTTTTATCGCGCGCTCAAGGGCGAATTCGACCTCGTCGTCGCGCAGTACCACGACCAGGGCCATATCCCGACCAAGCTGATCGCCTTCGACGAAACCGTAAACATCAGCCTCGGGCTGCCGATACGCCGCACCTCGGTGGACCACGGCACGGCGCACGACATCGCTTGGACCGGCAAGGCCAACAACGTGAACATGCAGGCGGCCATCGCCTATGCGCGCAAAATGGCGGATCACATTGCGGCGTGAGGGCGAGATGTCGTCGGTTCCCTTGGTCGCGGAGAATATTCGAATCCTAAATCTCACCACGAAGACACGAAGAAAACGAAGTGGCACGAAGAAAAGCAGATCAGCTGCTTTCTTGTCGCTGGTATTGTTGCGGGTATTCGAGCTTTCGTCGTGTGGTTTTCCGAAGTCCGGAAAGGCAGCCCCTCCTTGTCGAAAAAATGCAGAATCGCGTCCCAACGGAACAATCCATTCTGTTCTTCTTCGTGAGCCTTCGTGTTCTTCGTGTCTTCGTGGTGAGATTCTGGTTCCCGATTCCGGCTTCCATGTCGGTCGTGAAACATAAATGATTCAGTTGCCCCGCGTACTGATCGTCGCCGATGACCTGACGGGGGCAATGGATAGCGCCGGGCCCTTTGCCACGCTCGGCATCGAAACCTGGGTGGTTGCCGTGCCGATGCGCTGCGATCCGGCCTCCCTGCGATCGGCCCGCGTTGTTTCCGTCAACACCGATAGCCGGCACCTTGCGGCAGCCGAAGCCGCTGCGCGCGTGAACGCGATCGTGCGGCATCTGGGTACCGACGGTTTCGACATCATCGTCAAGAAAATCGATTCGACGCTCAGGGGCAACGTCGTGGCCGAAACCTTGGCGTTGCTCGACGCCAGCGGCCGCCGTGAAGCCGTTGTCGCGGCGGCGTTCCCGGCACAGGGCCGTACCGTGCGCGGGGGCGTCGTTCACGTCGACGGCAAACCGCTCGCGCAAACTGCATTCGCGAAGGACGCGCTGTCGCCACCGCCGCTGTCACCGCTGCAGGAGGTCTTTGCCGCGGCGAAACCAGGAATGCGTGTGAGGGCGGCTCTGCCATCCGACGCTTTCGCAACCGGGACCGATGTCTGGATTGCCGATAGCGAAGTCGACGCCGATCTGACCAGAATCGTCGAGGCTTTTGCCGCGCGCATGAACCGCGTCCTGATGGTCGGATCCGCGGGATTGACCCGCGCACTGGCCACGGTTTGCTTCGATGCTCAACCAGCGCCTGCAGCCCGGCAGCCAGTGACCGGCACCATCGTGTTCGCGGTCGGCTCCCGGGCGGCACGCAGTGCCGAGCAGGTCGAAGCGCTGGCAGCGGAACCGGAAACCAGGGTGTTACGCGCGCCAAACGGGCGCCTGCAATCCGCGCAGATTCCATCCGGCTTGAACCTGGTACTCAAAGCTACGGCGGACGACACCGGCCACGAGGGTGATGCCGGGCGCGTCGCGGCCGACATGGCCAGGCACGCGCTCGACATGGCCCGCGGCGCGCACGCCCAGGCCCTGGTCGCAACCGGCGGCGATACGGCGATCGCAATCCTCGCTGCGAGCGACAATCCGGCGCTGCAGGTGCTCGGCGATCTGATGCCCGGCATCCCGTATGCGCGCATCCGCGTCGATGGCACGCCGCTCTGGCTGGTAACGAAGGCAGGCGGCTTCGGGGCGCGCGATACATTTCGGGACGTGGCGCGCCGGCTGCGCGGAGCCTGAAGTTTATGCCAGCCAAGCGTGCGGTCAGCCCGTTTCTGAATCCGCGAAGCATCGCGGTGGTGGGCGCGGGCGAGCGGCCGACGAGTTCAGGCGGCGCCGTGCTGCGCAACCTGCGCTTGTCGGGCTACACCGGACGCATTGTCCCGGTCAACCCCAAAGGCGGTGAAATCGACGGACTGGAGGCGGCGGTTTCGCTCGGACGGATGAAAAGCCCGGTCGATCTGGTCGCGGTGCTGGTGCGGCCGGATAGCATTCTCGATGTGGTGACCGAGGCCGCGGATGCCGGCCACAAGAACATCCTCATCCTGCCCGGCGGATTTGCCGAAGCCGGTGAAAGCGGACGGGCCCGTGACGTCGCCTTGCGCGAACTCGCTGCCGCGCGCGGGCTGACGATCGGCGGCCCGAATTGCGCGGGCGTGATCAACCTGTTGAATCCGAAAGCGCCGTTCGCCGCGACTTTCTTCCGCGCCATGCCCCGGGGCGGCGCCGTCGCGATGATTTCGCAGTCGGGTGCGATCATCGAAGAGGCGATCGACGCGAGCCATGCCTGCAACATTCCGCTCGGCGCAGTAGTGTCCGTCGGCAACAGCATGCACCTGGGCATCATCGAATATCTCGAGGAACTGGGCAATGACACGCGCTGCAGTGCGATCCTGCTGTATGTCGAATCCTTTGGCGACGCGGCGCGCTTCGGCGAGGCCGCGCGGGCGGCGGCGAAGACCAAACCGGTGATCGCGCTGATCGGCGGGCGCACGGCGGCGGGCCGCGACGCGGCATTTCGCCATACCGGATCGCGGCCTCCCGACGATGCGCTGACCGACGAGTTCTGCCGCCGCTGTGGCATCGTCCGGGTCAAGAGCCTGCGGCGGCTGATGCTGGCCGGCAAGGCGTTCGCCAGGTTTCCCCAGGGCATTGGCAAGCGCGTTCTGCTGTTGTCGAATTCCGGTGGCCCGGGCGTGCTGGCGACCGACCAGGCGGTGGACGAGGGGCTCGTACTGCCGGAACTGCCGGCTGCAATGTTCAACAAACTGCGCGCCCTTCTGCCCGCCGAGGCTTCGGTCGCCAATCCACTCGATCTGCTGGCCGATGCGCGCGCGGAGCGATTTTCCGCCACGCTCGCGGCAGCTCTGGAAATGGGCAATGAACACTTCGATGCCATTCTGATGATCCACGTGGTGCCGTTCATGGTGGACGCCGGCGCCGTGGTCGAGGCGCTCGCTCCCCTGTGCAAGGCGGCAAAGATGCCAATCCTGCATTCAATGATGGGCACGCTCGAGCACAGGAAGGATTGGTTTGCGCGCATGGAGCAGGCCGGGGTGCCGACGTTCAATGATGCCGAGGAAATGTGCATCGCTGCCGGCCTGCTGATGCGCCATCGCGAACTCAATGCGCCGCGGTAGAAGCCACGGACAATTCAGGGGAAGGAATCATGCTGAAACTTTACGGCTATTACAGAAGTTCCGCGTCCTACCGGGTGCGTATCGCGCTCGCCATGAAAGGACTCGACTACCAGCAGGAAAGCATCCATCTCGCGAAAGGCCGGCAGTATGGCCCGGAGTTTTCGCAAATCAGTCCGCAGAATCTGGTGCCGGTCCTGGAGCACGATGGCCGGCGGTTGTACCAGTCGCTGGCGATCATCGACTATCTCGACGAAAAATTCCCGCAACCGGCGTTCCTGCCCAAGGATGCCGAGGGGCGCAATCGCGCACGCTCGCTGGCGCTGATCAGCGCGTGTGAGATCCATCCGTTGAACAACACGCGCGTACTGGCCTATCTGACCGACACGCTGAAACTGACCGACGAACAGAAAAATGCCTGGTACCGCCATTGGGTGACGGTCGGCTTCACCGCGCTCGAGAAGCGCCTGGCGGCTGAAAAGGAAACCGGCCGATTCTGCCACGGCGACGCACCGGGTTTTGCCGACATCGTGCTGGTGCCGCAGGTCGCCAACGCCAATCGCTTCAAGGTCGACCTGGATCGGTTTCCCACTATCCGGCGCATCAATGACAACTGCCTTGCGCTGGAACCGTTCAAGAAGGCGATGCCGCAGAATCAGCCCGACGCGGAATGACACTGACCGGTCCGCGGAGCGTCCAAATAGAGCGTTGAACACTAAGGGCGCGAAGGAAACACGAAGGACACGAAGGAAAGCCACGGGAAATGTAGCGACAATTCATGGCAGGAAAATCAGACATGTTAATCTGGATTGCACGATCGACGAGGAGTGAGGAAATGAAAACAAGAATAGGCGTGACAGCGGGGTTGTTGCTCGCGCTGGCCGCGCCGACGCTGCGGGCGGCGGATGAAGTGGAGCCGCCCAAGGTGCACAAGCAGGGCGGCTCGACTTACGTCTCGGGCGGCGCCGGCGAAGCGCAGCGCAAGGCGCTGTTCAAGATCGCGCCGAAGTTTCCGATCCAGTTGATTTTCGAGGTCGAAGGGGACGCAACCGACATCGGCGGCGTGAAAGTCACCTTGACCGATCAGAGCGGCAACGCACTGGTCGAGGCGGTTTCGGACGGTCCCTATTTCTATATCAATCCGCCTGCCGGTGGACGCTTCGTCATCGACGCGGAATACAAAGGCGAGAAGCAATCCGTGACCAAGGACCTGGTGGGCCGCCGCTACCTCGTTCTCGAGTTCAAGTTCCACGCGAAATAATTCATGGCAATCGATTTGCTGGCGAAACCGGTCGTCGATGCGCTGCTCAAGGCCTTCGATCGCGCCAAGGACGCGCATTTGCGGGCAAGCGCGCGCAAAGCCATCGGGGAGGCGATATCGGAACTGATTCGCATCAATCCGGATCTGAGCAAGGCGCAGGCGAAGATTGCGATTGCACGCGCGGCCGGCATCCTCGATCAGGACCTGTTCACCGCCGAGCGCATGCTAAAAAAGGTCAGGAAGGCGACCCGGAAAGCCGCGATGGCCGGGGCGCCGAAAAAGCCCGCCGGCAAGCGACGCAAGCGTAACGTTGCCGGCAAAAGCCGCCGCACCTGATCCGGGCCCGCACGTCTGCGATATCCGCCGCGCCGGTTTTACCCTAGAATCGTTGCATCCGAGTGTCGGTGCGGGTGCCGCGGGGTCCCACGCAGCGAGGGCCGATTCCTTGCACGGGCAAGGCCGGGCGCTCATTCTGAAAGGATTACTATGAAACAACGAGTCGTATACGGCCTGATGGCGTTGGTGCTGGCGGGTATGGGCGCTAGCGCGCCGGTTTTCGGCGAAGGGGCGACCAATGGCCGCGAGCGGTTCTTCCTCAAGCGGCAGAACTGCGCCTGGACCGAGGAGATGGGCAAGTACATCTACGAGTGCATCAAGAAGAACGATGGCTTCAATGCCCATTGGTGCCACAACGAGGCGATCGATGCATTCTGCCCGCCGGACGAAAATGCGATTCCGCATCCTGACCAGCCGAGCGAGAAACCGCCCGAGCCGGATGCAGGCAAAAAAGGTTGAACGTTTCTTGCACCAACAAAAAGGCCGCGATTCGCGGCCTTTTTCATTTGAAGACGCGCTAACCGCAAAGGACGCGGAGGACGCGTCCTTGCGGTGAGAGAGTTGCTTGACCGCGTCCCCTACATCTTGTACAGCAGCGCGTGCAGTGTGTCCGGACGCGGCAGGGTTTTGGTCGATAGCCGCAGGTAGCGAATGTCCAGTGCCTTCAGGTGGTCTGCTTTGGCGGCGTTCAAGGGGGCATTTTCCCCATCGATGAGGTCGATGGCCGCCACCATGGACATCGCCGAGTTGCAGATCAGCAGATCGACGCCTGCGCGCGCCAGTGCCGGATCGATGGCGCCGCCGGTGGAGAGCATCGAAAGCTGGACATGCGCAAAAATATGGTGATCGCGCAGCCCGGTCTTGCAGGCCAGATACGCCAGCTTTGTCGCACCGGAAACGAAGGGATCGCGCTTGGCGAGGGCAGGCTGTGCGGCTGCAGGAACCGCGAGCGGCGCGATCTGCGGTTTTGCCTCGGCGGGTGCCGCCATGGGCGCGGCGCTGGAGCCCACAGTCACTTCGCCACGCTTGTAAGCTGCAAGGAACTCTTCGATCGAATTGTTCGGCGTTTTCGGTTTTCGGCTGCTCCTGGAAAACAGCGCGCTCTCGTCGCCTTTGATGTCCCTGTAGGCGCGATACCAGACGACAAAGACCACTACCAGGACGGCGAAGCCGAACAGCGCGGCGACGATTTTCATTCAGGCCCCCGCTCGCGGCGCGGAGGCCTGCTCGCCGGGCACGAGTTGATGAAACAGGCTGGATTCACGGTTGTAGAAACCCTCGGTGTGGAAAGTCTCCGGAAATTTATACAATTCGTAATCCAGATGGTGGCAGATTTCGTGCAGCAGCGTGCGCAGATAGCTCTTGAAGGCGACCACGCGCTTGTGTTTTGCAGTGCGCATCCACAGCTGAATCTTTGCCGTCGCGCCGTCGTCTTCGGGCAGATAAAGGCCATGCAGTTCGCCCCAATCGTCGCTCGGCCTCACCGCCAGCACCTGGATGCGCAGCGGCGGAACCTGCAACTGCCCGACAATGCCGTCGGTGATTTGCTGCGACAGCTGCTGGACGTTCGTCCTGTTTTCCGATTTCAGAACCTCGACCAGGGCCAGCGCCGGCGGTCGCAGAATTTCTGCATCGGGCAATCTGACTGCGACGATCGCATCGCTTTGCCGGTAGATGCTTTGCCTGCCGGCCGAGAGGCGCTTGTAGTAATCGAAGACCAACGGCTTCAGTCGATGTAGTGGACCCGGCTGCCCAGCGCGTCCGGATCCCAGAATTTGAGCTTGACGCCCTTCTTGACCTTGGCCTCGGCTTCGGCTTCCTTTTTCTTCACGAGTTCGAGGCGCTCGGTCACTTGCGTGGCATTCGCAAGCGGGATGGAGACCACGCCATCGCGGTCGCCGACGATGATGTCGCCTGCGGATATCGCCACGCCACCGCAGGTCACCGTGGTGTTGATTTCACCCGGGCCGTTCTTGAAAGCCGAATTCGGCTTGATGCCGCGCGCAAAAACCGGGATGTCGACTTTCAGCAATCCGGTTACGTCGCGCACCAGGCCGTCGCAGACTATGGCGACGACCCCGATCTTCTTTGCCCAGAATGCCCACAGATCGCCGATAGTCGCCGCCGTATCGTCGCCCGTCGTTGCAATGATGATGACGTCGCCCTTCTTGGCGAAATCCAGGATTGCCATCGCCGCGAGATTGTCCATCGGTCCGCAGAACGCCGTGATGGCGCTGCCGCTGAAGGCCATGGTCGGAAGCAAGGGTTTGATCGCGTAGTCCAGGCAACCTTTGCCGTTATAGGCGTCGGTCACGAAGCCGGTAGGCATGCCGGCAAATGCCTTCATGATGGATTTCGCGGGCCGTTCGATATTGCGGCGGATGGTCAGGGCAACGGGATCGCCGATCATGCTTGCTTCTCCTTTAGTTATTGTTATCCGGTCTATTCGTTGGATGGCGCGGCA
>Ga0070730_10003520_pt1 | contig 13995 bp, 12 predicted proteins | sample Coa_R1_3_FD_66447 | JGI IMG/M metagenome (GOLD analysis project Ga0070730, IMG submission 66447) | Surface soil microbial communities from Centralia Pennsylvania, which are recovering from an underground coalmine fire - Coalmine... | ecosystem: Environmental > Terrestrial > Soil > Unclassified ...
GTACGAAGTCTCTGGCCGCGGGTCCCAGCAACGACCCCAGCCCGACGTACAGGAACTGCACACCGAGCTCCAGATGACGGTCCACCAATGCGGGCGTCGTCAGCGTGCCGCTGACGCGTCCGGCGGCGCGGACACGGCGCAGTGCATCCTCGATGGCGGCGTTGAGCTGCGGATGGTCCACCTGGCCCGGGAATCCCATGGACTGGGCCAGGTCGCCCGGGGCGACGAAGAACACGTCGATGTGCTCGATGCGCAGGATCTCGTCCAGGTTGTGGAGCGCGTCGACTTCCTCCAGCATCACCACCACCAGGGTCTCGGCATTGGCCCGCCGCGGATACTCGGCCGGGTCTTCCCCGAAGACCGCGCGCCAACCGCTCCAGCCGCGATGGCCCAGCGGGGCGTACTTGGCGTGTTGCACCGCGGCCGCGGCTTCGGTGGCCGTATTGACGTGGGGTATCTGCACGCCGCCCGCGCCACGATCCAGGGCGCGGGTAATCGTCGCGGCGTCGTTGCGGTCCACGCGCACCACCGAGCTGTAGCCCGCCACTTCGGCCGCGCGGACCATGTGCTCGATGTCTTCCCAGCCGCCGGGGCCGTGCTCGCAATCGAGGAACACCCCGTCGAAGCCGAGGTGCCCGAGGAGTTCGACCAGACCCGCGGACGAGGCGAACGGCGCGATCACGGTCGCCGGCTGGCCGGCGGCCAGTTTGTGCTTGAGGCTGTTGGTCAGCATGCGCGTCAGGCTACCTAGCTGGGGACCTCAACTACGACTGGTTCGTCGAAGTGCGAGAAATTGAAGGTTCGTGTGATCTCTGGACTCTCGCCATCGACGACCGCGCCGCGCAGGATCAACCGCCGCACCAGGCCGTCGTCGGTCAGCAGCGACTCGGCATCGGCTGATCCAGCGATGGGTGTGCCGCCCACGAGCGCGGTGATTTCGCTGGCCGGGATCCGACCCGTCAGCTTCCAGGCGTGCTGTGAGTCGATGTCGTCAGCGTTTTCGGCGTGGGGGGTTTCGATGGCGCGCAACAGTCGGCTGATGCCGCGGTCCGGATCCAGCATTGGCACCGGTACGAGGGCGCCGCCTAGCGACTCCCACTTCTGCGAGAACGGGCTCAAGATGTAGCCCGCACCATCGACCTGCACCAGCTCCGTTTCGACGATGAGGCCGCCGAAACGCGCCGTCGCCCGCACGCGCAGCTGGTCGGGACGCCCCAGGTCGCCTTCGGCTCTGGTGACCTCCAGCGAGGGCCCAATGCGCATCGCGCCCTTGCTGACGTCGAGTTGGAAATGGGCGCTGTGGAGTGCGGCGGTCCGGCCGATGGCGCGCTGTACCAGCGCCTGGGTGTCGCCAGCGGAGCTTGGCCCCGAACAGGCCACGAGCGCCGCCGCGATCAGCAACAAGTACGGTTTTGGCAAAGCCGGCAGTCAGTCGTTCACCGCGACTGGCTCGCGGACGGCCAGCAGTCCGATCGCCGCCAGGGCGGCGCAGATGGCCCCCGCGCGGAACAACGCGCCGAAGATGTCCGCGCCGATGGCGCTGACCGCGCGCTGGTACTCGGCCAGGGCGCCGAACGCCGCGATCCCGCCAGTAAAACTCGGCGGCGGAAGGTCCGCCAGTCGAGCCGTCAGCTGATTGATGCCCCATCGGGTCAGCGCCGCCAGGCCAATCGCCATGCCCACGACGCGTGCCGCCGTGGCGAGGCCGATCGCGCTGCCCACGGCTGGCAGATCGGCAAAGCCGAAGACCAGGTCGGTCAGCGGCGCGATGACCAGACCGAATCCCAATCCAGCGATGATCAGCGAAGGTGTCATCTCGGGCAGGGTGCTGGTGGCCGGCCACCCGCCCATGCCGTACAGCCCGGCCGCCACCAGGCCAAAGCCGAGCGCGGCTGTGGCGCGCCGGCCGACGCGCGCGGCCGCGGCGGCGCCGAGCAGCGCCGTCGGCGGAATCGCCAGGGTGAGCCACAGCAAGACCTGGGCGGCACCGGGTGGGTCCAGCGCAAGCAGCGTGCTGGCCCAGACCGGAACTAGCACGAGGGGCGTCACCAGCGCGACCCCCAGCAGCAGGTGGAGGCCGAGGAGGACCCAGAATCCGGCCAGGCGGCCCAGGCGCGCCAGAGCGGACGGCGGTCGCCGTCGATACTCGATCCGGACCACCCAGAGTAGTAGCGCAGAGGCGGCGACCGCGCATGCCGGCGGCAACCAGCCCGCGGTTCGCGCCACCTCCCGGGAGATGCCGGCGACGGCCACGCCGAGCGCTAGACCGACCGCCACAGGCGGGAACAGCGCCGACCAGGGCACACGTGGCAGGCGCAGGCGATCGGTCGACGCGGCCACCACGGCGAGGGCCACAAAGGCCACTACCGGGAGGTTGAACCAGAAGGCCCAGCGCCAATCCAGCAGTGCGAGCGCGCCTGCGCCGTAGATCGGCCCGCACACCGCGCCCGCCTCCGCGACCGCCGCCACCACGCCGACCCGGACCAGCCGGCGGTACGGGTCGCCGTGGCCCGCTCGGTGGAGCGCGACCGGGAGCAACACGCCTGCGCCCAGGGCTTGCACCACTCGCCCCGCGACCAGCAGCTCGAGTGTGTCGGCCCGTGCGCATAGAATTGAGCCGGCGGCGAAGACGCCCAGCCCGCTGAGGAGGACCACGGAATGCGCACCGGCGTCGATGAGCCGCCCCGCAAACGGCACCACCGCGGCGTACGCCGCCAGGTATAGCGTCACGGCCCATGCCGCCTGGTCGAGCCGATCGAACGGCACCGATAAGTCGCGAACGACGGCTGGAAGCAGCGCCGCGACTACGGTCTGGTCGAGCGCACCGACGAATACCGCCACGAGCAGAAGAAACTGCGGACTCTCACCCCGCGAACCGGTCATTTCAGCAGCGTGCTACGGGTCGGAGTACCCGTCAGTAGGTTCTTAAGCGGGGGGTCGCCGCGGGAAGGAGCGCGCAGCGAGCTTGCGAGCGAAGCAGCGACTGGCGGCGGGGGGCGCGCAGCGCTCCCCCGACCCGGACGAGTACGCGACACGCAGCTTCGCGGGGTTCCCCGACCCGGACCTCGTACTCAGACCTTTGCGCCGCGAGCTTTGAACACTTCGACCATCGCGTCGTGGGTCTTCTTGACGGCGTCGGCCACGGGCGTGCCTTTGACGACGATCTCCTGGACCATGTCGGGAATTATCAGGCGCGTCTGGACTTCGCCGAGGGCGGCGAACATGTTGGCCTCGGGGGCGGCGGGGTAGCTGATGTCGCGGCCGCCTTTGAGCAGGTCGGGGTAGAACTTGAACTGCGGCTTCGACGTCCAGAACTCGTCCTTGATGCCGTCCTGGTAGATCGGAAACCAGCGTCCGCCAACCTGGCTGTAGACGGCCTGCAGTTGCTTGGGATCCATCAGATAGTGGATGAGATCCTTGCCGCCGTCGGAGTTCTTGCTGGTCTTGAAGATCGACCATGACCACGCGCCGGAGCTCGAGTACGTCCCGCTCTTGCCAGCGGGCACCGCGGCCATCGTCGCGTTCTTGAGCAGGTCCTGGTCGTTGGCGACCATCCAGCCATAAATCGACGGTGGATTGATGACAAAGGCCGACTGTTTCTTCTGGAAAGCGGCGTTGTTGCCGGTGTCATCCCAGGTCGGTGAGTCGGGCGGGATGAGTTTGTCGTCCCACCAACCCTTGATGCGGGTCAGCGCGGCGACGGTCTCGGGGCTGTTCAGGGCAACCTTGCCATCTTTGTCGACCAGCGTGCCGCCGTCGTTCCAGATGATGTTGAGCGTGTTGCCGGCGCAGTCGGGCGTGCGGCCCAGGGTGAACCCCCACGCGTACAGGGTCGGCGGGTTGTTGAGCTTTTTGCAGATCGTCGTCAGATCGTCGAGCGTCTTGGGCGGATCAGGCTGGCCGGTGGCCTGCTGGATCAGGTCCGTGCGCGCAAACAATGGCGATGTCTCGGCCTCGAAGGGGATGCCGTAATACGTGCTGCCGATCTTGTACAGCGGATCGACGAAGCTCCAGAAGCCGCCGGACTGCGTGCTGGTGCCCTTCCAGACGTCCGAGACGTCGGCCAACAGATCGCGGCTGGCGTAGTCGAGCACGTTCGAGGCACCGGTCAGCATGACGACGTCCGGCGGCGCCTTGGCCTCGACGGACGCGGCGAGCTTCTGCGGGAACTGGGAGTTTTCGACGACGACGTATTCAACCTGGGTCTTGTTGGCGGCGCCCCAGGCCTGCATCTGGTCCCCGAGGGCTTTGTCGCCCTCGGGGGTGAAGCTCTGCCAGCCCCAGACGGTAAGTTTGGTGCCGTTGGATTTGGCGCCGCCCGCGGCGGCCGGCGCCGCCGCCGCCGCTGCTGCGGCTGTGGGGGCCGCTGGCGCTGGAGTGGGCGCCGCGGCCGGCTGGGCCGCCTGGCCGCAGGCCGCGAGCAGGAGCACGCCTGCGCCGAGCCCTAAGTCACGGAGAAACGCGCGTCGAGTTGGAGCCGTCATCGTGTGAGTTCCCCTCCTACCCCTTGACGCTCCCAGCCGCCAGGCCCGAGACGACCCAGCGTTGAGAGACCACGTATACCAGTGTCGGCGGCAGCGCGCCGAGCAGTGAAGCGGCCATCATCGGCCCCCACGGGAACGTGTCACCCCGCACGAGTCCGATCAGGCCCAGCGTGAGCGGCTTCTGCGAGTCACTGCCGATGAAGACGAGCGCGTACAGGAACTCGTTCCAGGACAGCGTAAAGGCGAACAGCGCCACGACCGCCAGAGCGGGTAGCGCGATCGGGATCATGATGCGCACCAGCGCCTGGAGCCGCGAGCAGCCATCCACCAGGGCCGCGTCCTCGAGCTCGATCGGCACATTGCGAAAGTAGCCGAGCATCATCCACGTGGCGAACGGCACGGTGAACGTCAAATACACGACCATCAAACCGACAATGTTGTCGATCAGCCCGAGCGAATAGATCACCTGGAACATCGGAATGAACAGGATCGAGGCCGGGACCAGGTAGGTCACCACCACGCCGCGGGCCACCCACTTCCGCCCCGCGAAGGTCATGCGGGCGATGGCGTAGGCGGCCAGCGTGCCGATGACCATCGCCAGCGTCGTCGTCACGAAGGTGATCGCCACGCTGTTTTTCACATACAGCAGAAACGGCGTCTGGCCGAGCACGAACGCGAAGTGCTCGCCCGTTATCTGGCTGGGGAACAGCGATGGCTCGCGGTAGATCAGCAGATTGGGTTTGATCGCCGTGACGACGATCCAGTAGAACGGCAGCCCGGTCCAGAGCGCGAAGACCAGCAGGCCGGCGGTATGGACCAGCCGCCGCGTCACCCGGACCGCTCCTCGGCGAGCATGCGTCGGGTCAAAAACACGATCATCACCAGAAAGACCGGGAAAAACACCAGCGAGATCGTGGCTCCCATGCCGAGGCGTTGGGCGCCCGCCACGCCGATCTCGTAGGACAGCAACGGCACGGTCATGGTGGCGTTGGCCGGCCCACCGCCAGTCAGGACATAGACCAGGTTGATGCTGGTCGCCGTCCAGATGGTGGATAGCAACGTGGTGATGACGATGATGTTGGTCAGACTGGGGAGCGTCACGTGCCGAAAGCGTCCGAAGACGCCGGCGCCGTCGATCTTGGCGGCTTCGTACAGCTCGCCGGGAATGGCCTGCAAGCCGGCCAGCAGCATCATCGAGAAGAACGGGGTGCTGGTCCAGACGACGGCCACGACGACTGCCCAGAGCGCCAGGTTGTAGTTGCCCAGCCACTGCACCAGGTCGTTGCTCAGGCCAAATCGAATGATCAGCAGGTTGAGTAGCCCGACCTGGCTGCCGTCATACATCCACTTCCAGGTCAGGCCCGCGATCAGTGTCGGCACCGCCCACGGCAGAAAGAAGAAGGCCCGCACCGCGTTGCGGCCGGCGAACGGTTCGTTGAGCAACAGCGCCATGCTCATCCCGAGAACCAGCTTGGCCGCGATCGCGACGATGGTGAAGCTGACCGTGACGCGGAGGGCCTGCCAGAACTGCTCGCTCAGGTCGCGCCCGGTCAACAACTGGACGTAGTTGTCGAAGCCAACCCAGGTTGCCGGGCTGCCGACGAGTTTGGCCTCGAAGCTGAGTACGATGGCCGAGAAGAACGGATACGCGATCAGGCCGACGATCACGAGCATGCACGGCGCGAGAAACAGCCACGCTGCCGCCCAGTCGCGCCCGAGGACTCGCCTGGGCGAAATGCCACTCGCTGGCGCTGCCGCCGGCCGCGCGCCGACCAGTGCGTCCTTGGTCTGGACAGCCATCGCGATCAGAGATCCCCTACGGGTCGATTCTACGGCAGGGTCCAATGGTGTACGCTGCGCCCATGCGGGGGGCCGCAGATGACATGGGAGGATCGAGCCATGGAAACGCCGACCAGCGGCCAGCACGCCGCCGAGCCACCGCGTGCAGCGGGTGAGTCAATGAGCGGTGGTACCGCCAGCCCTGGTTCGATGCCGCCCGCACAGCAGCGGACCTGGGATGAGACGAAGACTCAGATCGACACGTACGCCGATCGCGCGCGCGAAGTCTTGCCAGCCGCGCCTCCCGGACTGCTGAACGGGTACATGAGTTTTGCGCCGTGGGTCGCAATTGTGTTTGGCGTCCTTGGCATTCTCATATCGCTCGTGGCGCTGGTTGGTTCATCGATTCTGGGGCCGGTGTTGATCATGTTCGGGTCCCCAGGTACGGGCTTCACGCTCATCGTCGGTTCGGGCATTGCCCTCATCAGCTCGGTGCTTGAGTTGGTCGGCGGATGGTTGATGCTGCAGCGGAAGGCCACCGGCTGGTGGCTGCTCGGGTTCGGGCTGGTCGTGAGTTTCCTGAGCAGCTTGGTCCACGCCACGGTCCTGTCCTTGATCATTATTCTGCTGATCGCATATGTCCATCTGCAGGTGAAGCCCAACTACCGCTAGTCGAGTCGCAGTTTGGCCTCGATGTTTTCGCGGTGCTCATAGTAATGCCGGATCATCTGCCCTTCGATCATCTGCGCGACGGTCCGCGGCGGGCCGTCCGGGCCGAACCTCGGCGCCGGCAGATCCAGCTGCTCGTCCGATAGGCTCTCCACCAGCCGCGCGCTCTGGTCCGTGCGTTGCTGCAGGAGCGCGAGTACCTCGCTCTTCGGCAGGCGCGCGACCATGATGTCCCGCTGAGTCGTCGCGGTGCGCTCCGACGTGTCACCCAGCGCGGTCGTCCGGACCAGCCACTGGTGGTACGCCGCACCTTGCGTCACATGCTCCGCGTCTTTGCCGGGTGACCAGACCCCGTCCTCGACAACCCGCCCCCAGTCCGCGTCGTCCACCCGGGCGACGGTGTGAATCAACGCCGCACCCGCTGCGCGCACGTGCTGCGCCAGGACAGCTGCTCGCTCAGTCATCGGCCGTCAGCGTATAGCGATCGGCTATCGCGGCCCTGGCGTCGGCCGCGTTGGTCGCAAGCCACTGGGCGACGGGTGGCGCCACGCGGGACTCGATGCGGGGCAGCGCCTGGTCGGCGTCCCCGAACAGGACGTGCAGGCCAAATAGTCGCAGGGCCACGCTCTCTTGTTCCTCATACGCGAACTGGCTCGGCGCGTCCGCGGGGAGTGGCCGCGCAACCGCCTCGGTGAGGTCGGCCTCGGCTTGCTGGATCTCGGCGGTGAGGCGGTCAGGAAACTGACGGGTCGCCTCCACGTAGCTCGTCCCGTCGTAGGCGAACACCATCGGCAGGAACGGCGACGCGGCAAAGCTCAGATCGGCGAAATGAGTCTTTCGCCCGGGGCGAGCGGATGCGACGGTCCATGACGCGCCGTCCGCCTGGCGTCGTCGCGCGCAGCGTCGCGGACCCAGGGACCTTGATGTCGAACGTGCGGACGTTGTTCCAGTTGACCGCGTAGGTGCCGCACGTCGCCGTCCCATTATCGCCGCCGGCCAGCGTCTGGAGCCCCGCGGGATCGGCGTCGCCAGTCTGGGCCGCGGGCCACGCTCCCCGGCGCTCCGCGGAATATACCGGCGAGGCCCACAGCAGCAGGATGCTCAGTGCCCACGCGACGCGTAGCATGGTCATCCAATCCACCATGACCGAACACCTCCCGTCGAGTATTGCCGAAGCCGGCGAGTGGCTGAGGAGCGGACGGACAACGTCTGCCGAGCTGACCGAAGACCTGCTCGCCCGGTCGACTGCCGCCCAGGACACCATCGCCGCCTTCGTCACCATCACCGATGATGCTGCCAGAGCCGCGGCGCGGCGCGCCGATGCCGAGTTGGCCAGCGGCCACGACCGCGGCCCGCTCCATGGCATCCCGCTGGGCATCAAGGACATCCTGGCGACGTTTGACGCGCCGTCGACGGCCAACAGCCGTGTGCTGGATCCCGCCTGGGGCCAGCGCGACGACGCGACCACCGTTCGCAAGCTGCGCGAGGCGGGCGCGGTGCTGCTCGGCAAGACCGGGCTGCACGAGTTTGCGATCGGGTGGCCAGATCCAGAGACCGGCTTCCGCATTCCGAGGAATCCGTGGGACCTGGCGCGAACGCCCGGTGGCTCCAGTTCAGGAACGGGCGCCGCTGTCGCCGCCGGGCTCGTCCTCGGCGGTCTCGGAACGGACACGGGGGGTTCGATTCGGGGTCCAGCCGCGTACTGTGGGATCAGTGGGATCAAGCCCACATTCGGCCGCGTCAGTAAGGAAGGCTGCGTGCCGCTCGGCTACAGCCTGGACAACATCGGGCCCATGGCGCGCACCGCGTTTGACTGCGCCTTGATGCTGCAGGTGCTGGCGGGATTTGACCCGCTCGACCCGTGCAGCGCGTCGGTCCCCGTGCCGGACATGCTGGCGGGGCTGGATGGATCCGTTGCTGGCTTGCGGATTGGCGTTCCGCATGAACACTTCCTCGACGTTCCCGAGCTCAACGCCGAGGTGAAGCAGGCGGTTCTGGCCGCGCTGGACTGCCTGGCGGCGGCTGGCGCGAGTGTTGTCGACGTCGAGCTCCCGCACGGGACGGTCGCGCAGCACGCGCAACGGGCGATCATGTTCGGCGAGGCCTACGCCTACCACGAGCCGGACCTGCAGACGCGTCCCGAACTGTACGGCAAGTACACGCGCCAGGCGCTTCAGCAGGGCGCGTTCTACAGCGCGGCCGACTACGTCCAGGCGCAGCGCGTGCGATCGTTGTTCTGCGCCGAGGTGGCGCGGGTGTTGGCGACCGTTGATGTGCTCGTGACGCCGACCTCGCTCAGCGTGGCCCCGACATTCGCTGAGTACGATCCGGACGCGATGCGCATGCTGCCGTCCTTCATGGGCCAGTGGAACCTGACCGGCCTGCCGGCCCTGAGCGTCGGCTGCGGCTTTTCGTCCGCCGGCCTGCCCATCGGTCTCCAGATCATTGGCAAAGCCTTCGATGAGCCGATGGTCTTCAAAGTTGGCGACGCCTATCAGCGCTTGACAGACTGGCACACGCGGCAACCCGGAATCACCCAGGAGGCACAGCTGGCATGAGCGACATGACCCCAGAGCAGATCAAACACGCCGTCGACGCCGTCGTGGCGGCCGCGCGCCTCCCTTTGACAGGCGAAGACTACGAACGGCTCCTGCGCACGTACCCGATGGTCCAGGCCCAGATGGCCACGCTGCGGTTTCCAGAAGCGCGCTACGGCGAGCCCGCAAGTATCTTTTCCCCTCGGTAGTAGTCCGGGTCGGGGAGCCCCGCGTAGTTGCGTGCGCGGACTACTACTACCGGTAAGCAGCGGCCTGGATGCAGTAAAGCTCGGAGTACTGGCCCCCGCGGGCCATCAGGTCTTCGTGGGAGCCGACTTCGACCAGGCGGGCGCCGTCCAGGACCACGATGAGGCTCGCCATGCGGACGGTGCTAAAGCGGTGGGAGACCAGGATCGTAATGCGGCCCGAGTCGTCGACGACGCCGTTGTGCGCGGCCGCGGCGTAGCGCTCGAACAGGGCGTGCTCGGTCTCGGCGTCGAGCGCGGCGGTCGGCTCGTCGAGGACCAGCAGCAGCGGCTGGTCGCGCATGAACCCGCGCGCCAGGGCAAACTTCTGCCATTGACCGAACGACACCTCGACGCCATCGGGCCAGGTTGGGCCGAGTTGTGACTCCAGCCCCGCTGCCAGGCGGGCCACGTCGTCGTCTGCGCCGGCGCGATTGACCGCCCGGGCGACCGCCAGCTCGTCGTCGAGGCGGGGCACGTCGCCGAGTCCAACGGTATGGCGCGCACGGAACTCGAAACGGAAGAAGTCCTGGAACGCGCCTGCCAGACGCGTGCGCCATTCATCCGTGGGCATGCGCGCCAGGGGCTGGTCGTCGACGTAGATCGCCCCCGACGTTGGCGCGTAGAACTTGCCCAGCAGCTTGACCAGGGTCGACTTGCCGGCGCCGTTCTCGCCGACGACGGCCACGACCGCGCCGGCGGGTAACTCGAGGGACACATCGTCCAGGACCAGGTGGTCGGTCCCCGGGTAGGCGAACGAGACATGCTCCAGGCGGATGCCGCTGGTCAGTCGCGTCGGCACCGGGAGGTCGGCGTGGGCGACCAGCGACGCGGCATAGTCTTCGAGCCACGCCAGGCGGATCGAGCCGTCCATCCAGATGCCCCGCAGAAAGCCAATCTCGCCGACGGTCGCGCCGATATAAGCCGACAGGCGCGCGCCAGCGGCCAGCACGAGCAACACGGCGCCCGCGGACGCACCGAGCACCGACGCCACGAAGACGACCGCCCCAACGTACGCGGCGCCAAAGACCGCCCAGGCCAGCGTGTGCCACGCGGCCGAACCCCAGCGGGTTGCGGCTACTGGCCCGTACCAGCGTTCCCAGGCGTCCCGTCGCTCGGTGATCAGACGCTCGGCGATGCCGGTGACGCGCACTTCTTTGCCAGGCGGGGCGGTGGTCGCCAGGGTGAAGAGGTGGCGCGCCAGGCGGTTCGACTGAGCGCCGCGCTCCTGCGCGATCCGCTCGACGGCGGGTCGCCAGGCGGAGGTGAGGACCGTCGGCAGGGCGAACACGGCCAGCAGCACCAGCGCAGGGTGGATAGAGGCCAGCAGGGCGACGGTGACGCCGAGTCGCAGGATCCAGCCGCACGTCGAGAACAGCGACATGTACATGTGGTCGAGCACGAAGACCTGGTCGCGCAGGACGGCGAGTCGATCGAGGTAGTCGGGGCGTTCCTGGTGGGCGATGGTGGCGACCGACGCCTGCAGGCGAGCGACGTGCGACTCGAGGGCGATGGTCACGCGATCGCGGAAGCGGCGCTGGACGCGGGTGCTGATCGTGCGCAGGAACCAGGTCGCGGACGCGGACACGCCCAGGGCGATCGCCGCGCCGCGCAAGAGCAGGACATCGTTCTGGAGGATGCCGTCGCCGAGGAGCTTGAGCCAGAGCGCCAGCAGCGAATCAGGCAACGCCGCCAGCATCGACAGCCCGAACGCCCAGAACATGAGGCTCGGCTCGTGCCGGAACCCCAGCTTGCACAGCCGCCACATCGAAGACAGCGCCGGCGGCAGCTTTTCAGGAGGCGCCGGCTTCGGGCCGTTCGTTCTGGCGTGGCGCATCATGATGGCCGCTGCCAACCCGCGCGTGCGCAGCGCTGCGCTCGCTGCATGCGGCGAGGCGTACGCCTGGCAATGCCGATTGCCGATACGGAGCGAGCGTGGCGATGCGGGCGGGCGGGTTCAGGCGAGGACTTCATACACGATGCCCTCCTCGTCCTCGCTGGCGTTGAAGCGCTGGGCCTGGAGCTCGAACATCGTGCAGTAGCGCCCGCCAAGCGCGATCAACTCGTCGTGGGTGCCGAGCTCGACGACTTTGCCGTGTTCGAGCACACAGATCCGGTCGGCGTGACGCACCGTCGAGAAGCGGTGCGAGATGAGGATCGTGGTGCAGTGGCGTGTGGCGGCCAGAATCCGGTCGAAGATCTCCGCCTCGCCGCGGACGTCGAGCTGCGCCGTGGGCTCGTCGAGCAACACAACCCGAGCGCCGAGCTGCACGGCGCACAGAGCTCTGGCCAGCGCGACGCGTTGCCACTGTCCGCCAGACAGCTCGGTCCCGCCGTCGTAACCGCGCGCCAGCACCGTGTCGAGCTCGGCGAGCTGTGTGGCACCCGCGGCGCTGAGCGCCGCGCGGACAGCTGCATCCGGTGCGCCGCCCGGCGCGACATTGTCCCGCAGCGACAGCTCGAAATGAATGAAGTCTTGAAAGACGGCCGTGAGCCGCGCCCGCCACGAGTCAACGCCGAGCTCCCGCAGGTCGACGCCGTCGACTTCGATCGCACCCGATTGGGGGTCGTAGAGCCGGCACAGCAGTTTGGCGAGCGTCGTCTTGCCCGCGCCATTCTGGCCGACGATGGCCAACGACGAGCCCGCCGGGACAATGACGTCGAAGCCATCCAGCACCGGTGCTCCCGTCCCGCCATCGGGCGTCGGGTAGGCGAAGGTCACATTGCGAAAACGGATCTCGTGAGCAGGCTTCCCGTCGGCGGAGCGAGGCAGGCCGTCAGCGGCGCGCGTGCCGGCGGGTAATCGGCCCGCGCGGCGCATTTTCGGCTCGAGACGCAGGACCGCGGCGACCGGCGCCGCGCACCCGTCGAGCGCCCAGCTCAGACCGCCAAAGGCGATCATCGACGTGCCCACGGCACTTTGCGCAAACGTGACGAGCCGGCCAAGGTCGAGGCTGCCGTCGGCCGCGGCACTGGCCAGTGACCAGAACACGACCACGTTGGCGCCGATGACCAGCGCCATGCTCCAGATGACCGACTTTTCGCGCAATCGGGTGGCTGCGTATTGCAGCTCGTGCAGCTTCGTCCGGCGATTGACGAAGCGGTCGATCGTCCAGCCGACGAGGCCGAAGAGCCTCAGTTCTTTGGACGCGGGTGGGTCGACGGCCAGCCGGTAGGCGTAGTCGGAATCACGCTGCGCGGCGCGGACCTCCTCGGTGTTGCGGTCGCGCCAGACCGAGCTTTCGCGGAGCAACCAGTGCGTCGCCAGCCAGGCGCCGGCGAGCACCAGCGCGGCCCACCAGCTATAGGTGGCCAGCACCGCGGTGGACGCCAGGCCGCCGATGATCTCCACCAGGCCGCCGGCGATGAAGTCCATTGAGAGGGACAGCGGCGGGCCGCTCATGCCGAGGTCGAAGTCGCGGGCGGCCGTCAGGTCACTGGTGAGCTTGGGGTCTTCGAGGTGACCCATGCCCAGCGGACGCACGCATGCCTCGGTCAGTCGATCGTAGAGCCAGGCGGCGGTGCGGTCGCCCAGGTTGGCACCCAGCGCTTGATGAATGGGGCTGAGGACCTGCAGCAGGACGAAGACGATGCCGACAAACGCCAGCGGCGTGACGAGCTGCTGGCCGCGTTGCACCGCCCCGACGAGCACGCCCATGGCGACCGCGAACGCGGCCGGCAAGGCGCCCCGCAAGAGCAGCACCAGCCACCACAAGCTGGCCAGCAGCGGGTCCGCCCTGGGCAGAACGCTGAAGAATTGCCACTCGTTGCGTGTACGCAGCGAACGCACACGAGGAACGATAGTCGAACCGCGGGGCAGGGGTCAGCGTCGCCACGTGGCCAAGGACCCTGCTGCCCGCATCGCTGCGCTCGCTCCGTTGCGCGAATCTTGTTCTTCGAACGAAGAGTGTGTTGGCTCGCATGCATCGCTGCGCTTGCTCGCTCCGTGCGTCGGGTTCCGTGCGTGGCTGCGCTTGCTCGGTCCGTGCGTCGGGTCCCGTGCATGTCTGCGCTTGCTCGGTCCGTGCGTCGGTCCCGTGCATGGCTGCGCTTGCTCGCTCCGTGCGTCGGGTCCCGTGCATCGCTGCGCTGGTCGCTCCTCGTCTCACAGGGAGCGAGCGCAGCGATGCGGATGGCCGGAAGTTCGAGGAGGCGAGGCGGCTACGGTCGCTGACCTGTGAACCCTGACCACTGGTCGCCGGCGCTGACGCCCAGGCCCTGGGTGACGACGGCGCGTACTTGTGTCAGGAGCTCGTCGACGTCGACGGGCTTGGGGACCAG
>Ga0070730_10003521_pt1 | contig 13991 bp, 10 predicted proteins | sample Coa_R1_3_FD_66447 | JGI IMG/M metagenome (GOLD analysis project Ga0070730, IMG submission 66447) | Surface soil microbial communities from Centralia Pennsylvania, which are recovering from an underground coalmine fire - Coalmine... | ecosystem: Environmental > Terrestrial > Soil > Unclassified ...
CTGCCGCCAACTCCGTCTTCACTCACACCCTCTGCTTTCCCCTACCCTGGAACCACGCCCAGCATCTCCGCGAACGGCTCCAACAACGGGATCGTGTGGGCGGCAGAGAACAATGGAGTCGCTGTGCTCCATGCTTACGACGCCACCAATCTCTCCAATGAACTTTACAACAGCAATCAAGCCGGAGGCCGCGACCAGTTCGGCCCCAGCAACAAGTTCATTACACCCATGATCACCCACGGCAAAGTTTATGTAGGCACGACCAACAGCGTCGCAGTTTTTGGATTGCGGTAATGTGGCCATTATTACAACCGACAGAGTGCAGCGAAGGGGCGAGTGGCAGGAAAAGCAGACACACTCAATCCAAAAATGCGCATGTCACGTACTACAGTTAGTTAATCAGTCCAATTGGAGGGAATTAAATGATGAATAGGTTGGCGAGCACGGCAGTCCTTACGACAGCGTTGATAGGCTCATTGCTACTGGGGAGCCCATTGCGGGTTCAGGCAATCGATCGTGACGACAAATGCGAGAAACGCATCCACAAAGCCGAAGATAATTTGCGGGACGCCGAGCGGAAGCATGGCGACCATAGCAGGCAGGCGCAACAGAGGCGCCGCCAACTGGAAGAAGAGCGGGAAAGATGCCACCACGGCCATGACCGTGATCACGACCGTCACTAGGCCCGATGGGGCAGCAAACTGGTTCCCTAAAGCGCGCCAAGCTCAAGGCAATTTGTGAAAGTGTTTTTTCTTGATCTTGAACTGTTTTTGCTGCCCGTTGTTTCCCGTTACCCGAATAAAGAACTCGGTGTCTTTTTGCGTAAGCTGAGGCAGGTACTCGAGGGAAAACTCCGCGTAGAGTCCTTTCTGTCCATGATTGTCGAAGCTCTCATGCATATCCGGCTGTAAATATTGCTGTTGAGAAAGATCCACAATCAGTATTTCAGATATACCCGGATTCTTCTCTTGTTGGTTGTCACTTGCAAACGCCCGCACCCGGAAAACCGGCCGTAGCATGTCCGCTGTAACATCTTTTTCCGTAAAAGAACGACGCTCCCCCGCCGCCTGGCTGGCCTGTTCGGCGATCCACGTGAACGGAGTATAAGCTGTTATTCTGAAGCCGGTTGAGTCGTCTGCGTCGTCGGAATCGCATCCCAATAAATCTTGATGCTTCTGCAACTCATGTATCCATTTAGGTCCGGGGTCAAATAGCTCCAGGCCCTGAGTTCTTCCGTTGCTTTTTGTGCCTTGTGCGATGGCCGCGACAATCTGTTCTTGGGTCAAAGTCAGCGTTGGTGTGTGATCTGCAGAAGCCGATGCCGTTTCCGGTTCCGTATTTTGGGACCAACTTGCTGCAACCATCCAGAACAGGCATGCCAGGATTCTGAAGCTCTTTTTCATGTTCGCATCCATTAAGCGATTGTTGGACTGCCACGGACCCTTATTGAAGGGCTCAGTGTAGCTCCCATTCGTGTCAAGCAATCTTAAGAATGCTCAAAGTTTGTTGGCGGAAGGATAAGAACATCTTCGAATTCGTGCACGATACCGTGCTACTACCGGCCAGTGGTGACGAGTCATTAAATGTTGCATGATCCTGTGGTTAGTTCAGTAACTTGGCCGCGTCCTTCGCAAAATAGGTCAAGATCATCTCTGCCCCCGCTCGCCGGATGGATTGCAGTGATTCCAGGATCACGCGGTTCTTGTCCAGCCATCCATTGCGGATGGCCGCTTGCAGCATGGCATACTCGCCTGAAACCTGGTAAGCCGCCATCGGAAGATCAAAACGGCGGCGGGCCTCTGCAATTACGTCGAGGTAAGGCATGGCCGGCTTTACCATGATCATGTCCGCCCCCTCTTCAATATCGAGCTCAATTTCGCGCATGGCTTCGCGCAGGTTTGCGCCATCCATCTGGTAAGAGCGGCGGTCCCCAAATTGGGGCGTCGAATCCGCGGCTTCGCGGAAGGGACCATAGAAGCCGGAGGCAAACTTGGCCGCATACGACAAAATAGGAGTATTGGTGAATTCGGCGCGGTCGAGCGCGGCACGGATGGCGGTCACCCTTCCATCCATCATGTCGGAGGGCGCAATAATATCCATGCCGGCCTTGGCCAGGGAAACCGAGGTCTTGGCCAGGATTTCTAAAGAGGGATCGTTCAGAATCTCGAACTCCGGCTCCGGCGCGGGTTGTGCCGCTACCCCGTTACCTGCCTTCGAAGAAGATCCCAGCGGTTGCGTTTTCTTTTGCACCACCCCGCAGTGCCCATGCGACATGTATTCACACAGGCAAACGTCGCCCACCACAACCAGGTCGCGGACTTCGCTCTTGATAGCGCGGGTGGCGCGCTGCACAATGCCGTCGTCGGCCCAAGCGCCCGTGGCAATCTCATCTTTCTTTTCCGGCAATCCGAACAGGATCACGCCGCCAAGCCCCAGAGCCTTGCTCTCCCGCGCTTCTTTCACCGCTTCATCGACGGAGATGTTGAACACTCCGGGCATGGAGGAGATCTCTTTGCGAACTCCCTCTCCCGGGCAGACAAACAGAGGATAAATAAAGTTCGTGGGCGTAAGACGCGTTTCGCGCACCAGTGAGCGTAAGGGCTCCGACTGGCGCATTCTTCTAAGGCGGGTAGCTGGAAATGACATTTGCAAAAATTCTAGCACTATAATCATTTTCTAAGCATGTCTCCACAGCCGTTGCAGCACGTCTCGTCCCTCGTTCTGGAGTTTGATAGCTTCAGGGAAGTCCTGGGCATCTATGTCTCTTCTCCTCTGGGGAAGGCCAGCGTAGCCGAGCTTGCACCCACTGCCGACCGAGAGTGGATCATTCACCAGCAACAACTTGCTGAAGAAGCCCGGCGGTTTCTGGCTTCCGGCGCTCGCTTTGATTTTTCGGGATTGTTCGATGCTCAGGTGCTGCTGGCCAAGGCCCGGATTCCCGGAGCTGTGCTGGAAATCGACGAACTACGCGACACGCTGCTCGTGATTGATAAAGCGTCCGAATGGCGAGAGATTGCTCTGAATCCCCCAGTGGCCCTGCAAAGCAGTTGGGAAGGGATGCGCGAGCTTTCGAATGGAATCGCGGATTTTACCGAGTTACTGCGTTTCTTCCGCAACAAAATCCTGCCCGATGGCACCCTTGACGACCGCGCCTCGCCGGAGTTGGCCCGTATTCGTCGCGACGTTGAAAAACAGAAGCGGCAGATTCAGGAATCGCTGCGCAGTTACCTGCGGCAGCTTTCTGAAGGTGGCGCCGTGCAGGAAGAGTTGGTCACCATTCGCGGCGAACGCTTTGTGATTCCGGTCAAGACTGAGCAGCGTCGAAGGGTGCATGGAGTGATCCATGGAGCCAGTTCGAGCGGCCAGACCGTCTTTATCGAGCCGTTGGAGACCATTGAGCAGAACAACGATCTGGTCCGCCTGCTGGAGCAGGAGCAGGCTGAAATACACCGCATTCTGCTGGAGATGACCGCACGGATCGCCGAAGAAGGTCCGGCAGTTACCCAATCGGTGGAGATCATGGCTGAAGTGGAACTTCAATTCGCCAAGGCCCGATTTGCCCAGGACTACGACTGCGCCCGCCCGGAGTTGACCGCTGATCTTCTCGACGTGCAGCAGGCGCGCCATCCGCTGCTGGAGCGCAACTTGCGCCAGCGTGGCGGAAAGGTTGTCCCGGTCACCATGGAGCTTGACGCGCAGCATCGCCAGCTCATCATCAGCGGGCCCAATACCGGAGGCAAGACAGTTGGCTTGAAAACCATAGGGCTGCTGGCCGTGATGGCCCAGTCGGGAATTCCTGTGCCTGCGTCGTCCGCGAAGCTGCCGGTCTTCGACTGCGTGCTGGCTGACATCGGCGACTACCAATCCATTGAGCAGAACCTTTCTACCTTCTCCGCCCACACCACCAACATCGATCTCATCTCCCGCACCGCTACGCCTCATTCGCTGGTGCTGCTCGATGAGCTTGGCTCGGCCACTGATCCGGAAGAGGGCGCTGCCCTTGCGGTAGCGATCGCCGATCACTTCCGGCGCATCGGTTCGCTCACCGTGATTTCTACCCATCACACGTCGCTGAAGGTTTATGCCGCCAATACTGAGGGGGTCGTGAATGCCGCCGTGGGCTTTGACGAGCAAACCCTTCAGCCGACCTATGAGCTGCGCATCGGAGTACCTGGAGCGTCCGCAGGCATCAACATCGCCCAGCGTTTAGGACTCAACCCGCAAATCATCGAGGCCGCCCGGGCGCGCTTGCATACCCAGACCCAGGATGTGGCTAAGTTCCTGGACCGGCTGCACGCCGATCTGAAAGAACTTGAGGACGAGCGCGACAGGATGCGCCGCCGCGAACTGGAGCTGAACCGGGAGTTGAAGCGCCTTGAATCCGAGGGCGCACAGGAGCAGCGCCAGAAGACCCGAGAGTTTGAGCGCAAGATCGAATCGCTGTTTCGCGACTTCGAATATCAGATGCGGGAATCCGTAAACGCAGTGCAGGAGCGGGCCGCAGCCCAAAAACTTTCGAAAGAGGCAGAGCGCCGCATCTCCAAGCTTCGCCGGGAGTTCAAAGAGCAATTCGATGCCTCTGTGGTGGCCCATAAAACCGGGGCTGACCATGGCGATCCCAATGCGCGCCCCCATGAGGTGAAACAGATTACCGAAGGCGACACAGTCAAACTCAAGTCCCTGGGCCGGGCGGCGGTAGTCAAGCGCAAGGTGGACGAAAACACCTTTGAGGTTGAAGTGGGTAACATGAAAATGAAGGTGCCCCGGCACGATGTGGCAGAAGTTATGAGCCGGGCCGGAAGCTCTCCGGTTGCAGCAGCGCGAGCCAGAGGCATCTCGGTTTCAGTGCAAGATGATTTGAGCGCGCCCACCGAACTCAACGTGATCGGCTTCAACGTGGATGACGCCACGCGCGAGGTAGAAAGATTTGTCGACCGGGCATTTCTCGCGGGAATGCCCAGGGTGCGCATCGTCCACGGCAGCGGTATGGGCATTCTGCGTAAGGCTCTGCGACAGTTCTTGCAAAAACACCCGCACGTGGAGACAGTTACCGAGCCTCCCCAGAATGAAGGTGGGGCTGGGGCCACAGTGGTGGAATTAAAGGTTTAGTCTGCGAGGAATCCCTGCGGTCACCGGCAATCTCTAAGTACAATGGTTTGCCAATGTCATGAAAACCTCAATCTTCTCTCTCATCTTTGTGTGCGCAGTTGCTTTGGCCCAGCAGCCCCAGTCGGGCAAAACCAGGATTTTTGTTCCCGGCGTGCAAGGCGTGCTCGAACTCGATGCCGGTGCGACAACCTGGAAGACCACCGTACAAAATGACCGTCACCTGACCAGGCTGGACGCCGCACCCCGGCCTGATCGTCTGCAGGTCACGGCCTTCCTCTGGCAAGTGGGATTCCCGGCCACCCCGCAGAAATGTAAAGACGAGTCGTGGCGCGAGATCGTGAAGCAGGCACAGGTGAAGCGAGACAATCTGCAGGAAAATAATGCCGGGCAGATCGATCGCGTCGAATACATGGTTCCGGAATACAACGGCGCGGCGGTGCGCCAGAAGAATGTTCATGTTTATCTGGGCGTCCGCGACCTGTGCGCAGAGGTCCGCATGGCCAAGATGCTGTTCAATCCCGGCGACCAGAAGCTCTTTGATGACGTATCGAGCAGCATTCGCCTCTTGCCCGATGAACCTGGCTCGGCGGAAGAGGCGAACAAGTCGGGCTCTGACGCTCTGATTCAGGGCTCCAAATCTTCTTTGTTTGACGGTACCATGGCCTATCTCGACAAAGACTTTTCCTCAGCAGCCGACCTGTTGCAAATAACATTGGACAAGGAAAAACAGAAGCGCACTCTTAATCGTGATGACTTTCGCCTGCTCATCGACAATCTGGCAGTCTCCTACCGTTTCACGCACAATCAGCTTAAATCGAAGGAGACCCTCGATTACGGCCTGACGCAAGACCCCAAGTACCCACTCTTTCATTACGACATGGCGTGCTACTACGGACTGGAGCGCGATATGAACAAGGCTCTCGATGAACTACGGCTCACGTATCAATACAAATCAGAACTCAGCCTGTCCGACCAGCTTGCCGATCCTCTACAAGAGGGCTGTTTCGGGAAATTCCTCAAGAACAAGAATTTCGTAAAAGCGGTTGAGGAGATGAAGAACCAGTAGGGCTTAAATCGGGTGATCGGGACATCGGGTGATCGGAAGAGAATTTATCTCGCGCTCATCAGCGAAAATCAGCGGCAATAATGTGTTTTCCTTTGCGTCCTTTGTGCAATCTTGCGGTAAAGCCGCAATTAAAGTTTCGCCAGCGCCTGTTCGAGATCGGCAATCAGATCATCCTTGTGCTCCAAGCCAATGGAAAGACGCAGCAGGTTGGCGGGGCTGCGCGTGGTGGCGCCTTCCACCGATGCACGATGCTCGATAAGGCTATGCGCTCCACCCAGGCTAGTAGCGCGGGTAAATAGCTTGACTCCGGCGGCCAGTTTGAAGGCCTCCGCCTGCCCGCCTTTGACCTGGATTGACAGCATCCCGCCAAAGCCGGACATCTGTGCCGCAGCCGTCTTATGGCCAGGATGGCTCGGCAAGCCCGGATAGTGAACGGCTTCAATTGTCTTTTGCCGGCTGAGAAACTCCGCCACTCGCTGTGCGTTTTCCGATTGCGCCCGCACCCGGTAAGGAAAGGTCTGGATGCCGCGCAAGGTCAGCCAGCATTCAAACGGTGACGGCACCGCTCCCCCAGCGTGCTGAAGACTGCGGACCTTGTCGTACAAGCTGCTGCGCTCCCTGAAAATCAGCGCGCCTCCCAGAACATCGCAGTGTCCGGCAAGATATTTGGTGACCGAGTGCATCACTACATCCGCGCCCAATTGCAGCGGACATTGCAACGCCGGAGTGGCCCAGGTGTTGTCACAGGCCACCAATACGCCAGCCTTCCTGGCCACCGCCGCTACGGCGCGAATGTCGGTGATGTTGAGCAGCGGATTCGAAGGCGTCTCCACCCAGATCATCTTAGTTGCGGGCGTCAGGGCGCGTTCCACCGTAGCTGGATCTCGCATGTCAACGTAAGACGACTTGAGCCCCCACTGACCAAAATGGTCTTTGAGTAAAATTGCCGTTCCGTAAAACACGTCTTCGCCAGCCATTATCTGGTCCCCGGGCGAGAGTGCCTGGAACAGAGCGTGGGTGGCAGCATTGCCGGAAGAAAAAGCAACGGCCGCTGCTCCCTGTTCCAATGAAGCCAGGCAATCTTCTAATGCGGAACGGTTCGGATTGCTCTGGCGAGAGTAGCTGTACCCGCCCGGAAAGCTGCCGTCCTCGGCGCGTTCAAATGTAGTGGAAAGATGAATGGCGGGAGTAACATCGCGCGTACCCGGCTCGATTCCGTGACCAGCATGGACCGCTCGTGTCTCAATCTTCATAACAGCTTAGGTTACAACAAAACAAAATCTCACTATCGGTCAGAGTATCAGCTTCCCATGCTTTTTACAGCACTCGAAGATGTTAAAGAGTCGAATGCTGAAGGCTAATAATTTTTCATGCGCTTGAAGAACCCTGTCCAGCGGTCCTGGTCTCGATCGGCAATTACGCTCACCAACTCCCAGGATTGAGTTCCCAAACTGTTGGCCGCCTCGGCCAGTTGGTCCTCATTGGCGACCGTGACCGCCCGGTATTCCCACTGCGGCACCACCGGCATGGGCTTCACATTCAGGACCAGTACCTGCATTTGAGATTTCGCGGGAGTGGACGCCAGCACCTGAACAGCGAAGGAGCCTGTCGTGGCCGTAGATCCGGCGCTTAGAACAATGGTCGTGTTTCCAGCACGACCGGGAGGTATGCTGGCCCGCACTCCCTCCGGCAAGCCGCTGAGGCTCAGATCTATTTTGGGACGATCGCTGGCGTCAATCGTCACGGTAAACGAGGTCACCCCACCCTGTGTCAAAGTCACGGTGGCAGGCGAAATACTGACAGAAAATTCGGGGCCTTGCGCTGACAATCGGGAAGCAAGCCCGGCAATCAAAATGAGCACAACGGTAGAACGCGAAATCGCTGCTAGCATAATCGCTCCTATCAGGAATCTCGAGAGTTTGTGAGTACCTTAACTGTATAGATCGGTCATGGGTCCATCTTCTTGCGTAAAGTTGTGTTGGAGGTCAGTTCCCGCCACCGGCGGGAACTGAATTCCCTTACGGAATCTGCCCCTCGTCATAAAGATCTTCCATGGCGCAAGATCCGCAAGGTCTGGCTAGCAGCTAGAAGCCAGCAGCAGTTTCTTTGGCTAATTGCTGTTTCATGGGCTGAAGGCTGAGTGCTTCAGATTGCACCAAACGTATGGCATTCCCGCCGGAAGAGTTTTCAAGCAAAATAGCAATGTCCAGCTCAACATGGCCAATCCTGGTGATCTCGCATACATCGTCAAAGAGCAGGCGGATATCGTCCGCGTCATCGGCGACTACGTCAAGCTGAAGAAGGCGGGTGCGCAGAACTTCTCCGGACTGTGTCCTTTTCACCAGGAGAAGAGCCCATCGTTCAGCGTTCATGCCACGCGGCAGTTCTTTCATTGCTTTGGTTGCGGAGTCTCCGGAGATGTTTTCAGCTTTGTGCAAAAGATAGAAAACATCACTTTTCCTGAGGCAATTCGACTGGTGGCCCAGAAGATGGGCATTGCCCTGCCCAAGGCGGAATATAACTCGCCCGCCGAGGCCCAGGAGGCCCGCCAGCGTGGCCAGTTGATCGACATCCACGAGCGTGCCTGCGAGTTTTTTGAAGATCAGTTTCGTCGCCCAGAGGCCGCACACGCCCGCGAGTATCTGGCCAGCCGCGGGGTAAAAGAAGAGATCATCCGTATCTTCCGGCTCGGCTATGCTCCGGACTCCGGCTTCATCCTGAAAGACCGTTTGAAGAATGATTTCAGCGAAGAAATCCTGCGCGCCAGCGGCTTGTTCTCATGGAAAAGTGAGACCGATGCCTCGGCCATCTATTCCAAATTTCGCAACCGCATCACGTTTCCCATCGCCAACGAGAACGGCAAGATCATCGCGTTCACCGGAAGGACCCTCTCCAAAGACGAAAAGGCCGGGCCCAAGTATCTGAACTCGCCCGAGACCCCGATCTATTCCAAATCACGCGTGCTTTACAACCTGGACCGGGCGAAAGAGGCGATCCGCAAGCTGGATTATGCCATCATCGTAGAGGGCCAGATGGACTGCATCGCAGTCTATTCCGCTGGCTTCCACAATGTGATTGCCAGTTCGGGGACAGCGTTCAGCGAGACCCAGGTGCGCCTCCTCGGACGCTTCAGCAAGAACATCGTCGTCAATTTCGATCCCGATACCGCCGGCGCGGCAGCCACTGACCGCTCGCTGGGAATGCTGTTGGAAGAGGAATTTATGATCAAGATCCTGCGCCTGGAATCGGGTTACGATCCCGATCTGTTCATCCGGCGTAACGGCGCCGAAGCCTATCGCCAGGCCCTTATGGGTTCGGCCAAATACTTCGAGTACCTTGTGAACCGGGCCATGTCGATGTTTCCAGTCAAGACCTCGGAAGGCAAGGTGCAGGCTGTCAATTTCCTGCTGCCGCACATCAACCGCGTGCCCAGCCGAATTGTGCGCGATGGCCTGATCAACGATATTGCGCAAAAGCTGGCGATTGACTCACCCCTGCTGCGCCAGGAGTTGAAATCTGTGGCCAACAAGCGCTCCGCTGCCGGAGTTCGCTCCGCTCCCGATTCCCAGATCACCTCGTCGGAAAAGGTCTTGATCCGGGCCGCATCTTCAACGGTTCCTGAAGAATCCGGACTGCGTCGGACCGCATTGGAGGCGTTATCGGCTGAGCGGCTGCATAGCGGCATCGGAACGGAATCCCTTTTAGAGGCCCTGCTGGGCTGCGGTGAAGACGTTGATCCCATGTCGCTACCACTCAACGATACAGACCGCCAGTTGCTCGCCAGGGTGATTATGGAGGCCATTGAGCCAGTTACCCCGGAATTGCTGGAAGGCTCCCTGGAAGCCTTACGGCATCGTTCCCAGTTGGCCCAGCGCGAGCGCGACCTCAAGCGCGGCATCTTTGACGCAGAACGTCGCAACGATATGGCGACCTATGTGCGGTTAAAGCAGGAGTTGCTGGAGCTCGATCGCCGCCTTGCTGCGTCAATGAGTTGAAGCAATCAGCCACATAGCCATGAGCAGTCAGCCAACCCAACAAATAAGTTCCCTAAAAACTGGCCAAGTGCATGCGAACCGAGAGCCTGGCGGGTAAAACGGTGGAAAAATACCCTGAACAAAGCGGCTTTCAATTACCAAATTACGAAATTACCCGATTACCCAATTCTCCTAAGTTCCTTTCGAAACTTACCGATAAACAGAGCATCTAAACAGAGGCGGATTGGGCTTTATCTCCTTTGTTTCTGGGCGGGTGGCATGTTAAGGCGCTTTTCTTCTTGGATTTTGTATGATAATCTAAGTACCTTCGGGTCTTGCGCGCTTAACCAGCCTACATTCCGCCGCCTTTCTTTAGGAAGACGAGCGTTCAGCCCCGTATTGTTCTCACAAACGAGGATCGTTTGGCTCTAGAAGACAAATTCGACGACATAAAAAAACTGATCGATGCAGGCAAAGAAAAGGGATATCTCACCTACGATCAAGTCAATGATCTTATACCAGGTGACATCCAATCACCAGATGATCTGGACGACCTGCTCACCACGATCGGCACGCAGGGCATCGATGTTCTCGATGCCACCAAAGGCCTGCCTTCAGAACAGAAATTTGAGGAGCTCGAAGAAGGCGAAGATGTTGAACTCGACCTAACCCCGGGAGCGCTGGAAAAAACCAACGACCCTGTACGCATGTACCTCCGCGAGATGGGCACTGTTCCGCTGCTCACCCGCGAAGGCGAAGTGGAAATAGCCAAGCGCATTGAACGCGGACAGATCCGCGTGCTCAAGGCGCTTTCCCGCTCTCCGATCGTCATCAAAGAGATCCTGTCCCTGGGCGAGGACCTTAAAAAAGGTGTCCGCTCCATCAAGGAACTGGTCGCATTTGATGAAGAGGAGATCACCGATGAGATCGTGCAGGCGCGGCTGAAGGACTTCACTGGGCAGATCGATGAGGTCTCCAAACATTACAAAAAAGTCCCGCAGCTTGAAGAGAAGCTCAACGCCATTCAGCAGAAGAAAAAACCCAAGGAATATCGCAAATGCCGCTGGGCATTGGGCCGCGCTCAGGTCATGGTTTCCAAAGGCATTCGCAATCTTAAATTCACCAATCCCGAACGCAAACGGCTGATTGAACGCGTCAACAAATCCGTCGATTCCATGCGTGTGCTTGATCGCCAGATCAACAGTCTGGAAAAAAAGATTGAAGGCACCCGCAGCGAAGAGACCAAGAAGGAATACCGGAGGCTTCAGCGCCAGCACAAGACCGACCAGGAAAAGCTGGAGCAGGAGGCCGGGGTCAGCTACCAGGAGCTGAAGCGGACTCAGCGCGAAATCATTCAAGGAGACGTAGACGCTGAGGCCGCCAAGCGGGAACTGATTGAGGCCAACCTGAGGCTGGTGGTTTCGATTGCCAAGAAATACACCAACCGCGGCCTGCAATTCCTCGACCTGATTCAGGAAGGCAACATCGGCCTGATGAAAGCCGTGGACAAGTTCGAGTACCGCCGTGGCTACAAGTTCTCCACGTACGCTACGTGGTGGATACGCCAGGCGATCACCCGCGCTATTGCCGACCAGGCCCGCACCATCCGTATTCCGGTGCACATGATCGAAACCATCAACAAGTTGATCCGCACTTCACGGCAGCTTGTGCAGGAGTTGGGCCGCGAGCCTACTTCTGAAGAGATCGCCAAGCGCATGGATATCCCTGTAGCCAAAGTGCGTAAGGTGTTGAAGATTGCCCAGGAGCCTATCTCCCTGGAGACGCCCATTGGCGAGGAAGAAGATTCACATCTGGGCGACTTTATTGAAGACCGCTCTATGGTTTCTCCGGCTGAAGCTGTCATCAACGTGAACCTCAAAGACCAGACCGCTCAGGTGCTGCGTACTCTCACCCCGCGTGAGGAAAAGGTGATCAAGATGCGGTTTGGCCTTGAAGACGGATCAGAGCACACCCTGGAAGAGGTCGGCCAATCATTCGCAGTCACCCGCGAACGCATTCGCCAGATCGAAGCCAAGGCGTTGCGCAAGCTCCGCCACCCCTCGCGTTCGCGCAAGCTGCGGGCTTTCATGGATGGAATCCGGGAAGTTTGAGCCGCTTGTGAGCGTGAGCCCGCAGGTGAAATCCTGAGCGTTAGCGAAGGACCTCTGGATTTGATATCTCGTAATCGGGTAATTTGAAATTTGGGCACGTATGTTCCCAGTTTTCAATTACCCGATTTTTTTTGGCGCTGCTCTTTCCTGGTTTTGGCCTTATCAGCATTGATCTGCGTAAATCAACGGCAAGATTTTGGACTTTTGATTACCCAGCTTTTTGGTTCTGCCGGTCAGCGTGCTTGCCTTCAATGGGCAGCCCGGCCTCAATCCAGTCCTGTTTTCCTCCGGCATACTCTCGCACATTGATGTATCCCATGGCCGCCAGTTCACGGGCGGCCTCTTCTGAGGCGGTTCAAGTAAGTTTGCCGCAGTAGACGACGATCTCCGCGCCCTGGTCTGGCAACAAACTGGGAGCCAGGTCTCGAACCTGGTCGGGCGGCAGGTTGATAGCGCCCGGCAGGTGCGCATGGTTGTAATAGTTCGGGGCCAGCGTTTCTACCAGAAGGAAATTGTCTTTCCGGTCAATTTTTTGCTTCAACTCATCTCGGCTAATCGTAGGGACATCGCCTTCCATAATATTCTCTCCATTTTCCTTGCATACTTGGATGCTGGTCAACGTGAAATCGAACCGGCCATAGCTATAGTGCCACAGCCATCCTGTTACACTGAAAGCCCATGTTAGAAGGATTTGCGACTGAGGCAGGAACCTCGCGTTATTGTGATCGCTTTCATTCGCTCCGTGATGCTGGTCATTTTCGCCGGGCCCACAATGTGCCCGGGGCGGACCAACTGTGGACCTCATCCATAGGTCTGGGCACCTATCTTGGCGAGGCGGACTCAGCCTTCGACGCCAGCTATGAGCAGGCCATCGCTGCCGCGCTCCGCTCCGGCATCAACGTGCTGGATACAGCCATCAATTACCGGCATCAGCGCTCCGAGCGGAATATCAGCTCTGCTCTTCAGTCACTGATTGCTTCCGGCGAAATATCTCGAGATGAGGTGCTGGTCTGCACCAAAGCGGGATATCTCAGTTTCGATGGCGAGGTCCCCGTCGATCCGCGTGCCTATTTCCGACGGGAATACATCGAAAGCGGCATTCTTGACCCCGCCGAGGTGGCAGGTGGAATGCATTGCATGGCCCCCGCCTATCTCGCTGACCAGATCGAGCGTTCACGGAAGAATCTGATGTTGGGGACGATTGACGTCTTCTATCTCCATAATCCCGAGTCCCAACTGGGAGAGGTTTCCCGGGACGAATTCCGCAGCCGTATTCTCCGCGCGTTCACCATGCTGGAAAAGGCGGTGCAAGAGAACAAGATACGTTTCTACGGCATGGCCACATGGAACGGATTCAGGGTCGCTGCCCAGAAGCGCGAATTCCTCAACCTGGCAGAGATGATTGAAGTCGCGCGGCAAGCCGCAGGCGAAGACCACCATTTTCGATTTATCCAACTTCCGTTCAGCCTGGCCATGCCCGAAGCGTTTGTCTTGAAGAACCAATCCGACGACGGAAAAGCTGTCTCCACATTGGAGTTGGCTGCACGGGCCGGTATTGCAGTGATTGGAAGCGCCACGCTGAGCCAGGGAAAATTGACTGCCAATCTGCCGGAATTTGTCGGCAAGCTGCTCGACATGAAAAACGACGCTGAGACCGCCGTCCAGTTTGCACGCTCTGCTCCCGGAATGGCAATATCGCTGATTGGAATGAGCCGCGAGGAACACGTAAAA
>Ga0070730_10003522_pt1 | contig 13990 bp, 13 predicted proteins | sample Coa_R1_3_FD_66447 | JGI IMG/M metagenome (GOLD analysis project Ga0070730, IMG submission 66447) | Surface soil microbial communities from Centralia Pennsylvania, which are recovering from an underground coalmine fire - Coalmine... | ecosystem: Environmental > Terrestrial > Soil > Unclassified ...
AAACCGGGCGCAACCATCGTTGAGGCAACGGCAGGGAACACGGGCGTCGGGCTGGCGCTGATCGGGGTCAACAAGGGCTATCGCGTGATTGTCTGCGTGCCGGAGAAATTTGCCGAGGAGAAAGTAAAGATCATGTGGGCGCTCGGCGCCCAGGTGGTCCGCACGCCGGACGAAGCTGGGATGCCGGGCGCCATTGAGAAAGCCCGAGAGATCGCCAAGGACATTCCTGATTCATTCACCGCACTGCAATTCGAGAATCCCGCCAATCCTGAATTCCACTACCAGACCACAGCCCAAGAGATCTTCGATCAGATGGAGGGCCGCGTCGATGCTGTGGTGATCGGCGTTGGAACCGGCGGAACTTTTACCGGCATCGCGCGATTCATGAAGCAGAAATCCGGCCGCGTGCACTGCGTGGCCGTGGAGACGCAGGGATCGGTATTGGGGGGAGGGCCGAAGGGGCCGCACAAAGTGGAAGGAATCGGTTCGAGCTTCATCCCAAAAACATTTGACGGCAGCGTATGCGACGAGATCATCATGGTCAATGACAAGGACGCGTTTGACACCGTGGCGCAGCTGGCGCGGCTGGAAGGCGTGCTGGGAGGCTCAAGCGCGGGCGCTAATGTGTTTGCGGCGCTCCAGGTGGCGAAAAAGCTGGGCGCGGGAAAGCGCGTGGTGACGCTGATTCCGGATTCGGCGGAGCGGTACATGTCGAAAAAGATTTTTGAGGGTGGCGAGTAGCAGAGCAGGATCGACCGGGAAATCCATGAAAAAAAAGAAACCACTGTATACCGGCTTTGGAACAAAGGCGATTCACCTGGGTCAGGAGCCCGATCCGGCCACCGGTGCGGTCGTCGTGCCCATTTATCCAACCTCGACTTTCGCGCAGGAAGAGCTGGGGAAGCACAAGGGATACGAGTACGCGCGCGTCTCCAATCCGACCCGCACCCGTCTGGAGCAGAACCTGGCGGCGCTGGAGAACGCAGCCACCTCCCACGTGTTTTCCAGCGGGATGGCCGCCTGCGTCGCGGTGACGCAGTGCTTTCTGAAGCAGGGCGACCACCTGATCTGCGGGCACAACGTTTACGGCGGCGTTCCGCGCCTGTTCAACCAGGTGCTGGCGAATTACGGCATCGAGTTCAGCTACGTGGACACCTCCGACCTGGACGCGGTGAAAAAGGCGATGCGCCGCAACACCAAGATCCTCTGGGTTGAGACGCCGACCAATCCGCTGATGGTGCTGACCGACATCCGCGAGGTGGCGAAGATCGCGCACGCGGGCGGAGCCGAACTGGTGGTGGACAACACCTTCATGTCGCCGTATTTCCAGCAGCCGCTCGGTCTGGGCGCGGACATGGTGCTGCACTCGACCACCAAATTCCTGAACGGCCACAGCGATGGGCTGGGCGGCGTAATTGCCGCCACCAAACCGGTCCACGCGGAGAAGCTGGCCTTCATGCAAAAGACTGCGGGCGCGATCCTCTCGCCGTTTGAGTGCTGGCTGGTGCTGCGCGGGGTGAAGACGCTGGCGGTCCGGATGGAGAAGCACGACGCCAACGGCCGCGCGGTGGCGGAGTTTCTGCGGCGCCATCGCAAGGTGAAGAATGTGCTGTATCCCGGTTTTTCTGACCACCCGCAGCACGCGCTGGCCAAGCGGCAGATGAGCGGCTTTGGCTCGATGATCACATTTGAAACCGGCTCTCTCGCCAATGCAAAGAAGATGCTGGCGCGCGTTCGTGTCTGCATACTGGGCGAATCGCTGGGCGGAGTGGAGACCCTGATCTCACATCCGGCGACCATGACGCATGCGGCGCTGGGCGAAAAAGGACGAAAGCAGATCGGGCTTACCGACGGCATGGTGCGAATCTCAGTCGGGATTGAAGACGTGCATGATCTGCTGGCGGACCTGGACCAGGCGCTGGCAGCGATTTGAGAGCATTTACCACAGAGGGCACAGAGGAACACGGAGAGAGGTCCAGAAAAAATCAGGCAGGTCTCCGGTGCTCCGAAGGAATTTGATTCCGCGTCCGGAATTAAACCTCAGTGCTCCTCGGTGTCCTCTGTGGTTAACCCGTGTTCCTGGCCAGCCAGTCCAGGTAAGCTTTGTCGCCTTCGGCAATTTCCAGCATGATGCACTCCGGCAGGTCGTAGGAATGCAACTCCTCGATGGCGGCGCGCACGTCTTCGAAGCGTTGACTGCGGGTCTTGATGACCAGCAACCACTCTTCAGCCGATTCGATCTGGCCTTTCCAGCGATAAACCGATTCGACCCCCGGAACGATGTTGACGCAGCTGGCCACACGGCGCTCGACGAGTGCCCGGGCAATCCTCTTTGCTTCATCGGACGATCCCGCGGTGGTGAGCACCACGCACATTGGGGTCATAGCCGTCTCCCATCGAAGAGTGTATCAATCAAGAGCAGCATTCCGCAGTCAGCCTTCAACCCTGAACCAGACTGGTTTTGGCGGCGTAAGCGTTTGAAATGGAGAGAGCAAGAGGCCCGCAGAGGAGTGCAGAATGGAGAGTGCTGATTATGATCGAGCGTATGATGAGAATTTGTGAAACCAAACGCCCGCGCCGCGCAACTAATTGAAGTTCGAATATGACTGCCACGACAATCAAATTTGGCACCTCGGGCTGGCGGGCGATCGTCGCCGATGAGTTTACGGTCAGCAACGTGCGCCGAGCGGTGAACGGGATTGCGCGCTACGTCGCGAAGAAAAACGCGGCAGGGGGGCGGGTCATCGTCGGACGTGATCCGCGCTACATGGGCGAGCGCTTTGTTGAGATTGCCGCTGAGATTCTTGCGGCCCACGGCGTGACGCCGCTGGTCGCGGCCGATCCGGCTCCCACGCCGGCGATCTCGCATGAAGTGATCCGCGCCAAGGCCGATGGAGCCATCAATTTCACAGCATCGCACAATCCTCCGGAGTACAACGGAATCAAGTTTTCCACGCCTGACGGTGCGCCGGCGCTGCCGGAAGTGACCGGCGCGATTGAGACGCTGATCGCGAGCAATGGAGAGGCCGCGCACACGGCCGCGGCGAAGGCAGCAGCGGAGTCGATCGATCCCAAGCCGGCATATCTGGCGCGGCTGAAAGAAATCATCGACCTACCCCTGCTTCGTACTTCAGGGCTGAAGGTGGTATTCGATCCGCTGTGGGGTGCAGCACGCGGGTATCCGGACACGTTGCTGCGCGAGGCCGGCGTTCCCGTGGCGACGGTCCATGACACGCGTGACGTTCTCTTTGGCGGACATGCGCCTGAGCCGGAAGGATATCTCTTCGGCGATATGCGGCAAAAGATGAAGGAGGCAGGAGCGCGGATCGGGATTGCCACCGACGGCGACGCGGACCGCTTCGGGATTGTGGACGAAGACGGAACATTCATCCAGCCGAACTACGTCATCGCCGTGCTGTTTGACTACCTGATCGAGACGCGGGAATGGAAGAACGGGGTGGCCAAGTCCGTGGCCACCACCAACATGATCAATGCGCTGGCGGAGCACTATGGCGTGCCGCTCTATGAGACGCCGGTGGGGTTCAAGTACATCGGCGAGCTGATCAAGCAGGACAAGATTGCCATCGGCGGGGAAGAGAGCGCCGGGCTTTCCATCCGCTATCACGTTCCGGAAAAGGACGGCATCATCGCCGGGCTGCTGTGCTGCGAAGCCGTGGCACGGCGCAGGAAATCGATGGGCGCGCAGATCAAAGATTTATTTGGCAAAGTTGGTTCCTTTTATCCGCAACGCGAGAACTTCCGCTTGACGCCGGAAGTGAAAGCGCAGTTCACTGGTAAGTTGCAGAGCGATCCGGCAGAACTTTCCGGGCGCAAGGTAAAACAAGTGGTGCGTACGGACGGGCTGAAGCTGGTGTTTGCAGACGGATCGTGGGTTTGCTATCGGATGTCGGGCACCGAGCCTGTGGTTCGGGTTTACGCGGAAGCCAGATCGGAGCGGGATCTTCAGGAATTGTCAGCCGCGGCCCGCGGGTGGATTGGCGAATAGATGACCAAGTTGCTGCAGAAAAGAAAAGACCGGTTGTATCGCCTGCTGGCTGTCACCGCCAGCGCCGTGGTGCTGTGCGTCGCGGCTTATTATGTGGTGTTCAGCGCCAACGGGCTGATGGTGTACCGGGAGAAGCGGCGGACGTCGCAGGACCTGGACCGGCAGATCAAGGTCTTGCAGCAGCAGAACGGCGCGATAGACGGTGAAATCAAAGCTTTAAAGACAGACCCCAAAACAATCGAAAAAGAAGCGCGTGAGCGCTTCCACTATACCAAGCCAGGCGAGATCATCTACAGCATTCCCACAGCGCCGGCGGCAGTCCCTTCGGCCGGCCGAAAATAGTCTGCTTCACGGAAAGTCGCTGACCCTCAAAAATATTGTGTAACCTTGTATGTGCGGTTAGCTCCATAGTCTCACAAGGCAAGTGCTTTCAATCCTGGAGGAGATTATAAGAATGAGAAAAATTGCATTGATGTTACTCGCAGCAACTTTCCTGGTCACCGTTTCCGTGGCAAAAGACGCCCCTAAAGGCAAATCGACAAAGATGACCGGTTGGGTCAGCGATGAAAAGTGCGGCGCCAAGGACATTGACAATGCCGATTGCGCCAAAAAGTGCGCCGAAGCCGGCTCCAAGCTGGTGTTTGTCTCGGAAAAAGACAAGAGCGTGATCAACGTCGATAACCCGGACGCTTTGAAGGGCCATGAAGGCCACCATGTGCGCGTGACCGGCAAGATGGACAACGGAACCCTGCACGTCGACAAGGTTGACATGCTGAAGGAGTCCGGCGGGAAGAGCGACAAGCACGACCACGGCATGTAAACTCCCTGGGAATCGCGGGGCGGCTTTGCGGCCGCCCTTTTTATTTTTTGTCCCGTCACATTACTTTCGTGACAGCGCCGCGCAAGAATCGCCGATCAGTCCGTTCTGCATGCGGAGAAACTGGGTTATGATGGGGGCCATAATGCTCCGGGTAATCGGGTCAAAACACCGCTTTTTGCGGGGATGGCTGGGTGCGTCCTCGCTCGTCCTTTTTCTTGTCATTGCTGGTTGCGTGATCTCGCCGCGCCGGTTACCGGGAGACGTCGTGCCGGGCACCACCCCGACTCCCACGCCCAGCCCTTCGGCTACGCCCACACCGACTCCAGGCGCGACCCCGGCGCAAGGGAAGCTTTATGTTTCCAACGGCGGCGGCAACTCGATTCTCCGCTTTGACCAGGCGCTGACCGACAGCGGAAACGTTCCGCCGGCAACCACGATTTCCGGAACCAATACCAAACTCAATTCACCGGCCTATATCACGCTCGACGTCGCCGCGGACAGGCTTTTCGTCGCGAACACCGGCGATCTTTCCATTCTGGTGTTTGACAACATCAGCACCAAGACCGGAAACGCTGCGCCCGAGCGCGTGATCGCCGGCGCCACCACCACGCTGGTGTCACCAACGGACGTCGCACTCGATAAGGGCCGCGACCTGCTCTACGTGGCCGACGACACTGCCTTGCTGGTCTTCGGCTCAGCTTCCACGGTGAACGGCAACACGGCGCCGACCCGCAGCTACACCGTCGCGTTTGCCATCTCCGCAATTTTCGTCGACGCCGCCAATGACCGGCTCTACCTCGCCGACCAGGCCGGACAGGCCATCAACGTATATGACGGCATCAGCACCGTCGCCGCTGGCCCGCTTACCGCAAATCGCACGGTGCAGGGAGCGAACACACACATCGGAACACCATCCGGCATTGCCATCGACGGCGGCGGCCGCCTGGTTGTGACCAACGCCACCGCGCGCAGCATTACGATCTTCAACGGCGCAGCCACTGTAAACGGAAACACCGCGCCCGCAGCGGAAATCATCGGCACCAACACCGGGTTCAGCACGCCGGACCAGATCGTGGTCGATACCACCGGAACCGGCACGGCTTACAACGTGGACCCGGGCGCCGCGCGAGTCGCCGTTTACGGTAATCTCAGCAGCACAACCGGCAACGTCGCGCCCTCGCGCTCGATCATCGGTCCAGGCACAGCGCTCACCGTTGCAGGACAGCCCGTAGGCGTTGCGCTCGACCGAACGCGCTAACCCGAGCGCACCACGCCCTGCATGGGTGAGCTGGCCGTCGCGTAAAGTTTTTTCGGCATTCTTCCGGCGAGATACGCTTGCCTTCCGGCCATCACCGCATGCTTCATTGCTTCGGCCATCAGCACTGGATTCTCTGCGTGCGCGATCCCGGAGTTCATGAGCACGGCGTCAGCGCCCAGCTCCATGGCAATCGCGGCATCAGATGCGGTGCCGACGCCTGCGTCAACAATCAGCGGCACCTCGGTGATCATCTCGCGCAGGATCTGGATGTTGGCTGAATTTTGAATGCCCATACCGCTCCCGATGGGCGCTCCCAGCGGCATGATCGCGCTGGCGCCGGCATCGAGCAGGCGTTTTGCAACCACTACATCATCAGATGTATACGGAAGAACCGTGAACCCTTCCTTTACCAGGATCCGGGTTGCTTCGATCGTCGCCTGCACGTCAGGATAGAGCGTCTTCTGGTCGCCGATCACCTCGATCTTCACCCAGTCCGAAAGGCCGACTTCGCGCCCGAGACGCGCCGTGCGCATTGCTTCTTCCGCGGTGTAACAGCCCGCGGTGTTCGGCAGCAAAAAATATTTTTGCGGATCGATAAAGTCGAGCAGCGACTCCTTGCTGCGGTCCAGGTTCACGCGCCGCACCGCGACCGTCACGATCTCAGCGCCGCTGGCTTCAATGGCACGCGCCGTCTCCTGCCCTGATTTGTATTTTCCTGTTCCGACAATCAGCCGTGAGCGAAATGTCCGGCCGGCAATGATGAGAGGGTCCATGGCCTCTATTCTAATCCCACGCTGATTCGCGTTTCACCCGACCGGCGCAATCTCCACCGGATGCGGCTCCTGATACAGCTCGTCGATTTGCTGTCCGTACTTGGCTTCAATCACGCGGCGTTTCAGCTTCAGCGTTGGCGTGATCTCGCCCGTGGCCACTGTAAACTCATCGGGAACCAGCAGGATCTTCTTGATGGTTTCAAAATGAGCCAGCCTCTTGTTCACGTCTTCGATGATGCCTTTGTACAGCTCGCGAACTTTCGGCTCGGCCACCAGCTCCTGCCGCGAATGGAAGGTCACGCCATTGGCGTGCGCCCAGTCTTCCAGCAGCGGGAAGTGAGGTGAGACGATCACCGAAGCAAACTTGCGCCGGTCGCCGATGATGGCCGCCTGGGCGATCAGCACGTTGGCCTTCAGGGAATTCTCAATCGGCTGCGGCGCAATGAACTTGCCGCCGGAAGTCTTGAGCAGGTCCTTCTTGCGGTCAGTGATGTGGAGAAAGCCGTCGCTATCGAGCTCGCCAATGTCGCCGGTTTTGAACCAGCCATCCGCAAATGCGGCTCGCGTCTCGTCCGGCATGTTCCAGTAGCCTTTGAAGACCGTGGGGCCCTTCACCAGGATCTCGCCATCTTCTGCGATCTTGAGCTCCACGCCTTCATTCACCTTGCCCACTGAGCCGATCTTGAACGCCCCGCGGCGATTGACGGAAAGAGTGGGCGAGGTCTCGGTCAGCCCGTAGCCCTCCATGATGGGAATGCCGACCGAGCAGAACCACTCCGCCATGTCTTTGCCCAGCGGAGCGCCGCCGGAAAAATACGCGCGACTGCGTCCGCCAAAACCCTGGCGGATCTTCTGGAAGACCAGCTTGTTGGCCAGTTTCCAGCGAAAGCTTCCGGGCGTCTCGCCGCGGGCAATCTCGTCTTTGTGGCCTTCGCCCACGCGCACGGCCCAGTCAAAGATCCTGCGCCGCAGGCCGCGGCCGGCGCGGCGCTCGGCTTCCTGGCGGACTTTCTCGTAGACGCGCGGCACGGAGACGATGATCGTCGGCCGCGCCTCCTGCAACATCTGCGCCAGCTGATTGAAGTCCGCGCAATAGACGATGGTGACGCCATCAAAGAAGCAGACGTAATCCACATGGCGCGCCGTCACGTGCGAGAGCGGCAAAAACGAAAGATAAACATCGCCGGGCTCCCACTCCGCCTGCTTGCTGGCCATGAGAGCGCAGGCGGTCAGGTTGCTGTGCGTCAGCATCACGCCTTTTGAGGTGCCCGTCGTACCTGAGGTATAGATCAGCGTGGCCAGATCTTCCGGCTGGACCTCGCGCGCCTGCATGTCAAATTCCGGATCGCGTTCTACCGGGGCCCCCGGCAAATGCGCTTTTTGCATTTGCTGGGGTGGAAGCAGCGACCACATGCGAATGACGTTGATCTCCGCGATGTCATCCATCACGACGATCTTTTCCAGCGCCGTCTGCGCCTGGATCGACTGCACTTTGCGCAGCTGCTCGAGCGTGGAAACAAAGATCACCTTCGCGCCCGAGTTTTGCAGAAGATAGAGCGTCTGTTCCGCGGTGAGGGTCGTATAGATCGGCACATCGGCAATGCCGCTGCATACGCAGGCAAAGTCGGCGATCATCCACTCCGGGCGGTTTTCGCTCAGGATGGCGACGCGCTCTCCCTTCTGTATGCCCCATTGTTTCAGGATGCGCGCCAGCGTAGCGACGTAGCCATACAGCTGGCGCGAAGAGATGACCTGCCAACCGGTGTCTCGCTTGAACAAGAGGTGGCGCTCCACATCGTGCTCAATGGAGCGGAAGAAGATGTCTGCCAGGGTCCTGATTTCCATACTACGAGCCCGTTTCCACCCCTTTGAGCACAATGGCCACCACCGAATCGGTCAGGCCGGAGAGGTGATAGTCGCGATCACGGTCGCGTTCCGAGAGGATCCACGTGGTTACTATCTCATCCACCGCGCCGAAGAAGCAATGCGCCGCGATGGTGATGGAAATATCCGAGCGGAACACGCCGGCCTCCTGGCCTTCGTGCAGCACACCCTTGATCACGTCAAAGTATTCCACCAGCAGGTTGTGTGAGAACTGGCCCAGGAACTTCGCGCTGTGCCGCAGCTCCGTCTGAAAGACGATCGCGAGGCTGCGGTTGGAACCCAGCGCCTCAAGGTGCAGAAATGCCATCCGCCGCAGTTTTTCCCGCGGATCAGTCATCTGGTTCAGCGATGTCCGGGCACGCTGGATGAAACGGTGGAACGCCGAATCGATGGCCGCCATCAGCAGCTCGTCTTTGTTCTTGAAATAAAGGTAAATCGTCCCATCGGCCACACCCGCGCGGTCGGCGATCTCTGACACGCGGGAGTGAAAGAAGCCGTTTTCGGCGATCACCTCGATCGCCGCGTCCAGAATGCGCTGGTACTTGTCTGAGGTCCCGTTCGTTGACCTGGCGGCGGGTTGTGTCGAGCGCTTAGGCATGAGAAACACTGAATCTACGTGGATTTCGGCCCTTCTGCAACCGGATTTTGCATTGCGACAGAACAACGGGGTTTCCAGCCTTCCGTGCGAACGGGCCGCCATGCTGCTTGCATCATCACAATCACGACTTCTTCTCCCCCTCCACCGCAGTCGTTCTCGTCACATTCCAAGCCGCCAACTGGATCGTGTAAGCTAAATGTCCGATTTTCTTCGAATCCAGATTTCCATCAATGATCGCCGCTTGCAGTTTCTTGATTCCCACCTGAATGCTGTCAGGGTCTTCCATAGGACCTAAGTCGAGCTTCATTGCCTGGGCTTCCTCCATGCCTTGATGCATGCGGCAGAGCTTCTTTCCACGCATCCTTGGCGCTGCACACTTGTCGCCGTTCAGGAACTCATGTCGGCACCGCGCTGCCTTCTGCGCTTTCTCCAGATTGCGCCTGAGCATCTCAGCCCTTTGCCGCCGCTGTTCTTCCGCGAGTTGCAATCCTTCTTCGAAGAGTTTGTGTTCGTCATAGTTCACTTTCGAGCCATAAGGCGTCTGGATCGCGTATTTATTCTCCTCCAGATATTTTTTGTACGCGTGGAAGGCATCGTAGAACGCCAGGCACAGCTTTCCTTGTGGTGTTTGTTCCCATTTGTCGCGATTTTCTTTTATGTACGCTGCCTGGCTGACTTTGAATCGTCTCTTCAGCTCCGCTACCTCTTCAGCCGAATACCAGGCCCCGTTGTACTCCGTTGTTGCCTGCGGGTCCTCGTGACGCCTTCTCGGCCTTATCTCCCGGGTCTCAATCGGTCCATCATCCCATCCAAATCGGTCCATTTCGTACCTCATTTCTGATCAAGCTGTTCGCAATTTGTGAGTGTCTCTCCGCGCGTAAAGCCTTTCTAATTCAATGGCCACAATCGCTTTGGCCTGTGCCCCCAACCTCGCCATCATGGCCGGCCCCTCCCTACCCCTCCCACTTGCACCCAATTTCACCCAAGCTCACCCAATGACACCCAAGGATCGGCAGAGGGCCGCTAGCTCGGCATCATCTAAAATCCTCTGGCGGGGAGCCCTGCCTGTCTCCCATCTCCCCATCACCCGATGACCCTATCTCCCGATTAAGCAGAGGGTCACAACACCAAAACGTCAACACCCGGCCTAAGCCGGGTGTGTTATGCGGACCGCAGGCGCCCTCGCCTGCGTCTCGAATGTTTTCTGTGGCACAGGCGCTCCTGCCTGTGCTCCTTCTTTATTTGCCGGGCAGCGGCTACAAAGAAAATACGAATACACTTTAGCACAGGCTCACTCCGTTGCAACAAAAAAATCTGTGGCCCTCTGCCTAACAGGAGTAAAGTAATCGCCGAGAAATCACGTTCCAGGCGTGATAGCGTGGACTCTGCCATTCTGAGGTGGCCCGGTGAAGAGACGTTTCATACCAGCGACCGTTCTGCTATTCGCCCTGGCTGCGGCTCATTCCCTTACGCGCCCGGCCTCTCCGCAAAAGGCCGATGAGCCGGAAACCCTCATGCTCTTCGCCAAACAGACTCAAGATCCTTTGCACATCGTCCAGGCCAGCTTCGCCGCTGACAACTCGATGGTGGATGCCATGCTTGAGAACACCAGCCATCAGAAAATCCAGTCATTTCGGCTGAGTTGGGTCATCGTAAAAAAAGATGATGTGCGCCTGGCGCGCGGAGTCTCTGTGGACGTGCCGAACAATGTCGATACTTCAGCTTCATTCACCATTCCGGGCCCGGAAAATGCGGCCAGGGAAGATGTCGCCAAACATCCCAACGGGATCATCTTTTATATTGCCGAACTCCAGTTCACCGACGGCAAAACCTGGCAGGCCGAGGCCAAAAAAATCCGCAAAGAAGCGGTCGAGATGCTGAAGTAGTCCAAAGCACTGTTTCATAAGCGCAGAGGGCCAACACGGGATGGAACAGGCATTCATGCCTGCGTTAAAAGCCTCAAGAACCTTGGGCTTCAGCCCCTGCCTTCTGGTGAACGAACCACTCCAGGAAATTTCTGAATGCCTGTCCCCGGTGACTATGCTTGCGCTTTTCCTTGAGCGGCAGCTCCGCAAACGTCTTACCCAGGGCAGGGAAGTAAAACAGCGGATCGTATCCAAACCCGCCCGTCCCGCGCGGAACCATCACAATCTCGCCGCGCGCTTCGCCGGTAAAGGTGGCAATCGTTTTTCCGTCCCCGGCCAGCGCGATCACCGAGACATACCTGGCCGCAAATTTTCCATTTCCCAGCCGTTCTAACTGTTGGATCAGGACGCGGTTGTTCTCCTGGTCGTCTGAATTCTCATGGGTCGTCATTCCCGATCGCAGCACTGCGGCGTAGCGTGCGGAGTAAACTCCCGGCGCGCCCTCCAGCGCGTCAACAGAGAGTCCGGAATCCTCGGCCAGTACAAGTGCGCCCGGGACATGACTGCTGTAGTACTCCGCTTTCTTGCGGGCGTTTTCCTCGAACGTAACGCCGTCCTCGACCGGCAACGGCAGGGCATTGAGTCCGGGAAGCGGCGCCAGGGTCAAGCCCAAAGCTTGTGCCGCTTCCTGAAACTCCCGCACCTTGCCCGGGTTCGAGGTCGCAAGATAGATTCTGCGGGCTTCTGCCATTTCGGTATCATGATAACGTGCGTTAGATGTGGGGCAGTTGCAAAACTGCTCCACAGGTCGTGTCAGCCTCTAGCGATTCGCTTGCGAATAGCGGGCCTTTAGGCAGACGTTCATCGCGCAGCGATGAATATTGTCAGGAGTTAGCGAATGCGGCGCATCTTTCCGATTATCGCGGTTTTAGCTCTTACCGTCTTTCTTGCCGGTTGTCCGGTTTCTCCGCGGCGCGGCACCATCAGCACCGGCGGCGGCGGTGGCGGCACCGGCGGCCAGCTTTACATCTCGACCGCAAGCTCGATTCTTCACTTCAACCAGGCCGAGACTTCCAACGGCAACATTGCTCCGATCGGCGCCATCAGCGGCGCCAATACTCAGCTCTCCGCGCCGCAACAACTGTTCCTTGACGGCCCCAACGACCGCCTCTATGTCGCCAACCAGGGCGGCAGCTCGATTCTGGTTTTTGACGGCGCCTCGACCGCAAACGGCAACGTCACTCCCACGCGCGTAATCGCCGGCGCCGCAACCCATCTCACCGCGCCGCTCGATGTTGTGCTCGACCCCACCAACAATCTGCTGTACGTCGCTGATGGCACCTCAATCCTCGTCTTTTCCGGCGCCTCCACCGTGAACGGCAATACGCCTCCCGTGCGCAACATAAACTCGGGTGTCTCCATCGGCGGATTGTTCCTCGATGCGCCGAACAACCAGCTCTACTTCAGCGATCCCGGTGACAATATCGTCAACCGCCTCGACGGCGCCAGCACCCAGGATGTGGTCACCGTCGTGGGCGGCGCCATTGCCGGAGCAAACACCGGCCTCTCGCAGCCGCGCGGGCTTGCGTTGGACGGCTCCGGCCGCCTTCTGGTCAGTAACTCCGCCACTCCGGCCAGCATTACCGTTTATCCGAGCGCGGGCTCTACAACGGGGAACATCACTCCCTCCGTCACCATCTCCGGCGCCGCCACGCTTCTGCGATCGCCCGGGCAGATCGCGCTGAACCGCGCTGTGGGCACGGGCGAGCTCTATGTGCTCGATCCGCTTGCCGCTAGCGTGCTGGTTTTCACCAATGCCCCGACCGCCGGCGGCAACGTCGCTCCTGCCCGCAACATAACCGGCTCAAATACCGGAATCAACGCCAGCGCGGTGAATGGCTTGGCCATCGACACGACGCGGTAAGCGTTTTCAAAGACGTTCTGGACAGAAGTGTTTGCGGAGAGTTCATTGATCAGCCCCGAAAGGGGCGAATGAGAATAGCCCGGTACGTCCCGAAGCGATCCCGCATTGCGGGAGAGCGAGGGTAAGTGCCGGGTAAGCAGCAAGTTTGATTAGAGTCCCGCTTTAGCGGGACGGCTGATCTGGTTTTTTCCTAGGGTTTCGAAACAGGCCCCTGGCGCACTCCCGCCGTCGCATCTCCTCAGTGCACCCCGACCATGCCCCACACGATGATAGCCACACCGATGATCGTCGTCACGAAGGAGAGTTGCCAGAACATCTTCACTTCAGCCAGCAGCGCGATCGAGCACAACACGATGGAGATCTCCAGGAACAGTTCGGCGCTGTCATAAAAGTCTGCGCGGTGCTCAATCACATCTCGCTCATGTTCCATATCGCGCGCGCTGTCCTGTATCTTCACAGCGCCCGGCTTCGGCGTTGGCGCCTTGGCTTCATTGTGGCCTGCCTTTGCTTCCGCTTTTCCGTCGTTTGCCTCCCCGCTCTTTTCTTTGGTTGCGCCCGGTTCTTCATGCGCTGCTGTCTGCTCGCCGCCCGCCTCGTGGTTGCCAGAATCCTTTTTCGCGCCGGCGGCTAATTCCTGGAGGATGGCTGAGTCCTTGGCCGGACTGCTGCATCCATGCTCCGGCGGCGTGCCGCACTCTTCCTCCATCGACTTCTTGTAGTTCTTCAGCGCAAGGTCCCGGGCCTTGGCGTGGGGCAGAAGCGCCGCTATTTCAGCCAGGGCGGCATACTCATGCGCGCGTCCGTGCTTTGCCTGGTAGAAGTTCCATTCATCCACGATCTTCCCTTGCAGCAGGCCTTCTTC
>Ga0070730_10003523_pt1 | contig 13989 bp, 9 predicted proteins | sample Coa_R1_3_FD_66447 | JGI IMG/M metagenome (GOLD analysis project Ga0070730, IMG submission 66447) | Surface soil microbial communities from Centralia Pennsylvania, which are recovering from an underground coalmine fire - Coalmine... | ecosystem: Environmental > Terrestrial > Soil > Unclassified ...
CAGATGCAACAGACCGCGGAGCGCGTTCGTGGGGCGACGCAGGGAGCCGTTCGCCGCCTGTCCGACCTCGCGGCCACCGCCGAAGAAAGTGCCGGGGAGGTCCGGCGGCTCCGGGATGTTGCGGGCGAAGTGGAGAAGTTCTCGGAGACCATCGGCTTCGTCGCGAACCAGACCAATCTGCTGGCGCTGAACGCCACCATCGAAGCGGCCCGGGCCGGACAGCATGGCCGGGGGTTCGCGGTGGTGGCCGACGAGGTCCACAAGCTCGCGGAAGCGAGCGCGCGGGAAGCCCGGAACGTGTCGAAGGCCGTGCAGGAAACCCGTCGCGCCCTGGACCGCGCCGCGCAACTGCTCGAGCGGATCCGGGCCGACCTGGCCGACGTGGTGCAAACGTCCACCAGTTGGGTACAAGACCTCGACCGGATCAACGAAGCGGCCGTCGGCACCGCGAAGGCCGGCCAGCGCGTGGGCGAGGTCGCCCGCGCCAATGCGGACATCGCGGGGAAGGTCGTCGAAGGCCTGCGGCAGGGACACGCCGGTGCACGGGAATCCACACAGGAAACGGAGGCGGTCGCCGCCGCGGCGGCCGAACAGCTCAGAGCGATTGAAGACCTCGCCCAGGGTGCCACCCAGCTGTCCTCGCTCGCGGAGAATCTCCAGCGAGCAGTCCGCTTCGTCCGGGGAGAGAACGCCCGGTCGTAGTTGGCGCCCGGGGCGTCCGTTCGCGGCCGCCCTGCTCGCGGTCGGAGCCTGCACGGGCGCCACCGAACCGGGGCCGCCGGTCCCCCGCGTCGACTACGTCGACGGCGCCATCCACCCCATTCTCTCCGCGGGCCAGTCCACCGTCATCGAAGGCTTCGGATTCGAGCTCGACGGCGTCGCGTCGGGCGTCGCGTTCGCCGCGCTCGGTGGGGGCACGGTGAACGCGGTGACCGACAGTGCCGGCTGGAGCGATGAAGCGATTCGCGTCGTCGTCCCCGTCACCGCCACGTCCGGCACGCTCACGGTACACACCCGGAGCGGCAGGACCCTCAGCACCAGCGTCTTCGTCCTGCCCCGTGTGCCCTTCGACACCAGTGGATTCATGTGGCAGGCCCGCACGCCGTTCCCCCAATCACCGGTGGGAGTCGCGCTCGCGGCCGCCGAGTACCCGGGGTCGGGCGGCGGGGTGACGACCACCCTCTACGCCGCCGGCGGCGCCGAGGTCATCGGCGGGGACTCGACGATTCTGCCTGATTCGGGCGTGTACGTCGCGACGGTGGCGAGCAACGGATCGATCGGCTCGTGGACCCGCCAGCGCGACACGACGTTCGCGGACTCGAACCACGCGCTGCCCGTCCGTCTCGCCTTCGCGAGCGCGGTCGTGGCCACGCCTTACAACTCCCGCCTGACCGGCACCGAGCTGATCGTGATCGGCGGCATGGACACGGCGGGGAAGGCACGGGCGACGGTGTACGTCGCCGCGGTTTCCCAGACGCGCGTCACGACGGCGTTCTTTCCGGTGGAGCCGCTCCCGGCTCCCGTGGCGGGCGCCATCGCGGTGGCGCGGCGGGGGCGGATCTACGTGTTTGGCGGCGCTGACTCCGCGGGCCGGCCGCAGACCGGCGTCTACATCGGCCGCGTGGGCCCGGATGGCCGAATTGACGGCTGGTACACGGTACCGTCGCTCACGGCCCCCCGGGCCTACGGTGGCGGCATCGTGCTCGACGATCGCGCTTTGGCGTTCGGCGGCATCGCCGACAGCGCGGATCCCGGAGGGGGGCTGGACGCGACGCCCAGCAGATTGGTGACGAGCGACACCGCCACACTCAGTCTGGTCTCGGGATTCTTTCTAGGCTCGGCCTGGGCCCCGGGACCCAGTCTCCTCCCGCAGGGGAGGTCGCAGTTCTCCGTCCTCCCGGTCGGCAACGCCGTCCTGGCCGTGGGTGGCGTGTGTGACGGCGGCGTGGCCTGCCCGAATGAAACGCTGGCGGCGGCCCTGGTGGGGGACAGTCTCGGGAGCTTCCACCCGGCCGGCGCCAATACGATTTCGGGAGCCGGCGGAGGGGTCGTCGCCGGCACTTCCGGGGCGACTTGGCGGGCCAGCGACGGGGGCTTTCACGGCCTGGTCCTGGGCGGCATGAACCTGACGACCCGACTCCGGGTCGCTGGAGTTTGGGGATTCTGACTGCGCTTATTAGCGTAGAGCGCGAATGACCCGTGGAGGGTCCATGAGCAGGCGAGCTCGGACGCTGACTGGTTTGTTCCTGTCCCTGGCCGTCACGCCGGTGTGGGCGCAGAGTCCCGCCCCGGCACCGGCGCACGCCCCTGGTGCGGGCCCAACCGAAACACCCACGCGATTCGAAGCGAGCTTCTTCGGCTCCTTCACGCGATACGACAAGGCCTTTCTCCTCAAGAACACGCTCGGTGGAGGCGCCCGCATCGGGTATCTCATCACACCGAACGTCGAGGTCGAGATCGAGGCGCTGCTCGAGGCTCCGCAGACACCGGCGGGATCTCCGTCGGAGGTCTCGCCGATCTTCGGCGGCGGTTCGCTGATCCTCAATCTTCCCGCCGGTCCCCATCTGACGCTGTATGGTGCCGCCGGCTATACGCGTCAGGACTTCGGCGGCTCGGCTCCCTACCGCTTCTCTGATGGCGGACCGCACGGGGCGCTGGGGGCGAGGATCTTCGTGAGTCCGCACGTCGCCATCCGCGCCGAGGGGCGTGAGATCTACGTACCGTCCTCGAACTCGACGTTCGGAAGCTCGGCCTTCCATTTCGTGGCGTCGCTCGGGATGTCGTTCTTCCAGGCGGGAAGCGCGGTCCATCTCAAGGACTCGGATGGAGACGGCATCGCGGACAAGTACGACAAGTGCCCCAACACCCCGGCCGGCGCCGTAGTGGACAAGGTCGGCTGCCCCATCGACTCCGACAAGGACGGCGTGCCCGACGGCATCGACAAGTGTCCCAGCACGCCGGCGGGCGCGACGGTGGACGCCGTAGGATGTCCGATCGACTCCGACAAGGACGGCGTGCCCGACGGCATCGACAAGTGTCCCAACACGCCGGTCGGCGCCGCGGTGGATTCCGTCGGCTGTCCGAAGGACTCTGACGGCGACGGCGTGATGGACGGCATCGACAAGTGCCCCAATACGCCACGCGGTGCGGTCGTCGACACGGTGGGCTGTCCGGTCGACGCGGACAAGGACGGCGTGCCCGACGGCATCGACAAGTGTCCGAACACACCGCCGGGCGCCGTCGTGGACTCGGTGGGTTGCCCCGTGGATTCGGATCATGACGGCGTGCCCGACGGCATCGACAAGTGCCCGAACACGCCGCCGGGAGCCAAAGTGGACGCGACCGGGTGTCCCCAGCTCCCCGCTCTGGACTCGGATGGGGATGGCGTGCCCGATTCGCTCGACAAGTGCCCCAACACACCGCGCGGCATGCCGGTGGACGCGAAGGGTTGCCCGATCCTCTTCCAGACCGTGCCCGCCGCGCCGGGAGCTCCTCCAGGAGCCGCGCCGGCCCGGCCGACGTACGTATTGAAGGGCGTCAACTTCCCGTCCGGGAAGTCGGTGCTGACGCCGCAATCGTACGCGACTCTCGATCAGGTGGCGGGGGTGCTGGTCGCGAATCCGGACATCAGGATCGAGATCGCGGGCTACACCGACAACACCGGGTCGCGGATGATCAACGTCCGCCTCTCGGCGGCGCGAGCCCTCGCCGTGCGGGCGTACCTGGCGCGGAAGGGCGTGTCCCCGTCGCGAATGACCGCACGCGGGTACGGTCCTGCCGAACCGGTGGCACCGAATACGACCGCGGCGGGCCGGGCGCAGAACCGCCGCGTGGAACTCCACAAGCTTCCCTGACCTTTCGAGAGGCGGGGCGCCGGTCGCTTTCGGCGCCCCGCCCCGATATTTTTCGCCCCCACTAGCAACCCACGAAGCGGGTCACCGATGCTCTCGCTCCGGCGTTCGATACCGGGGACCGTCATTCTCGCGAGTCTCGCACTGGCCGGCCCTCTGGCCGGCCAGAGGCCTCGCCCCAAGCATCCGGCTCCCGCTCCCAGGCACGCCGCCGCGCCCAGGATCCCGACTCCCCGGTCCATCCTGGGGTTCGAGCCGGGAGACGACCGCAAGCTTCCCGACTGGCCGACGCTGGTCCGCTACTACCACGCCCTGGCGGACGCGAGTGACCGCGTCGACCTCCGCGAAATCGGGAAGAGCACCCTGGGCGCGCCGTTCCTCGCCCTGGTGATCTCGAGCCCGCAGAACCTCAAGCGTCTCGGCCACTTCCGCGCCATCAACGCGCGCCTGGCTGATCCCCGCACCCTCGCCAACAACAAGGACGCCGAGCAGGCGTTGAGGGACGGCAGGACGATCGTGATGGTGACGTCGGGGGTGCACTCGAACGAGGTGGGCGGACACCTCTCGCCGGTGCAGCTGGCCTATCGCCTGGCCACGGACACGAGCGCCCGAACCCGCGCGATTCTCGACAACGTGATTCTCTGGCTGGTGCCGTCTCTCAATCCCGATGGCGTGACGATCGTCAGCAAGTGGTACAACCGCACGCTGGGGACCCCGTCGGAAGGGAGCCAGCCGCCGGAGCTCTATCACCATTACGTCGGGCACGACCTGAACCGGGACTGGTACGAGTTCACGCAGGTCGAGACCCAGCTGGTGGCGGATTCGCTCTACGATGTCTGGCATCCACAGATCGTGATGGACCTGCATCAGCAGGGACAGAACGGTTCACGGCTGTTCCTGCCTCCCTACCTCGATCCCATCGAGCCCAACGTGGATCCTCTGCTGGTGGATGGGGACAACGCGCTGGGCACATCGATCGCCTGGACCCTGGGCGGTGAGGGGCGCACCGGGGTCGCGATCAACAGTCTCTACGACGCCTGGACGCCGTCTCGCGCCTTCGCCCACTATCACGGCGCGGTGCGGATTCTCACCGAGGCCGCGAGCGCCGAGCTCGCCACGCCCGTCGAGGTTCCGTTCGATCAACTCTCCGCGGCGGGGCGCGGATTCAACCCACGTGAGCGCTCCTGGAATTTCCCGCACCCCTGGCCCGGGGGCCGCTGGACGCTCCGCGACATCGTGAGCTATCAGACGGACGCCGCGTATGCGTTGCTCGAGCACGCGTCGACCGAGCGGACCAGGTGGTTGAGCGACTTTCTCACGGTGGGTTGGCGCGGGGTGCGCGGCTGGCGAGGCTGGCCCTGGGGCTACGCGATTCCCAGGCAGCAGGACTCGATCGCCCTCGCGACGCTCTTCTCGGTGTTCCATCACGGCGGTGTCGAGGTGCGTTCCGCGAACCAGCCGTTCAGCGCCGGCGGTCAGCGGTACGCGGCGGGCACGTACATCGTGACGTTGCGCCAGCCGTATGCCGCTTTCGCCAAGACCCTGCTCGAGCCGCAGGCCTACCCCGACCGGCGGCTCTACCCGAATGGCCCGCCGGAGCGTCCCTACGACGTCACCGCGAACACCTTGCCGCTTCTGCTCGGCCTTGCCGCGACGCCACTCGCCGAGGAGCCCGCCCGGCTGCAGTTGTCGGCGCCGATCGCGGCGCCGCATGCGACGCCCGGGTACCCGGGATTCGGTTCGGGAGAAGTGCCGAAGGTCGCCATTTATCGATCGTATGCCGCGTCGATGGACGAAGGATGGACGCGCTGGATCTTCGATACCTGGAAGGTCCCGTACGTCTCGATCGTCGATTCGACGATGCGCGCGGGCGGACTCAAGGCGAAGTTCGACGTGATCATTCTCCCCGACGAATCACCGCACGACTTGCTCGAAGGACTGCCCTCGCCGCGCTACCCCGCGGCGTATGCGGGCGGGCTGGGATCGAGTGGCGTCGATGCGCTCCGGCAATTCGTGCAGGATGGCGGGACGGTGGTGGCCCTCAACGAGTCGAGCCGCTTCCTCATACAGACGCTGCTGCTCCCGGTGCGGAACGTCCTCGAAGGCGTGGGGGACGACGAGTTCTATGCTCCGGGATCGATTTTCCGCCTCGAGCTCGACACCACGGCGGCGGAAGCTCACGGCATGCCTCCGCGGAGCATCGCGTGGTTCGAGGGCGGACCCGCTTTCGACGTGCTCGATTCGACGCAGGTTCGGGTCATCGGCCGGTACCCCACCGACCCCAACTCGCTCCTGCTGTCGGGCTGGGTGTTGCACCCTGAGCGCATCGCCGGGCGTGCGGCGATGGTGGAGGTGAAGGTGGGTCAGGGAAAGGCGGTGCTTTTCGGGTTCCGCCCGCAGTACCGCGGTCAGAGCCTGGCCACTTATCCCCTGCTATTCAACAGCTTGGAGATGAAGTAGCAGTTTGTACTCTTGATTCTGCCGGTGCGAATTCCTATCGTGTTCACCCCTATGCGCCTTCGCCGTGACCGCAGGTTGTTGTTGGTGCTCGCCGCCCTGGCTTTCCCGGGGCGGCTTTTCGCCCAAGGGAGGGCAGATTCCACGCGCACGCTGATCCCCGTGCGCGCGGATCAGCTGCCGATTTTCCTGCATCCCGGCACGATTCACTTCGCGCATCCCGATCAGCCCATGTTCGTGAACGCGCGCAACGTGAGAGCGCTCTACGTCAATGCGTGGGCCTTCGCGTCGCCGAAGCTCTGGGGCCTCGCGCGCCTCGCCGACTCCACCGAGATCAACGCGCTGGTCGTCGACGTCAAGGACGATACCGGGTGCATGCTGTATCCGTCGCAGGTGCCGACCGCCATCGCGATCGGCGCGAGCGCCTGCGCGCGGACCAAGAACGTCGAAGCTCGCCTCGACACGCTGCGTGCGCATCACATCTACACCATCGCGCGCATCGTCGTGGCGAAGGATCCCCGGCTGGCCGAGCGGAAACCGGAGTGGTCGGTGAAGGACAAGCGGGGCGGGCTCTGGCGCGACCGGATCAACATCGCGTGGGTCGATGCGTACAACGACTCCGTGTGGATCTACGCGGCCCAGCTCGCGCGTGAAGCCGTGGAGAAGGGTTTCAACGAAGTGCAGTTCGACTACGTGCGCTTCCCCGACGAACCCCGGGCGAAGCTGGCCGAGGCGATTTTCCCGGCCAAGAAGCCCGGGGATACGGAGCGGGTCGCGGTCCGCCGCCACGTGCAGCTTCTGGTCGATCGGGTGCGCGCCGCCGGCGTGCCCGCCACCTTCGACATCTTCGCGCTCACGGCCTCCACCACGGAAGGGGATCTGGGCATCGGCCAGGTCTGGGAGGATTTCGCTTCGGTGGCCGATGTGGTGTTGCCGATGGTGTATCCCAGCCACTACTATGCTGGCGCCTTCGGGTTCGCGCATCCCAACGGGGAACCGTACCGCATCGTGCACGACGCCCTGCGGGACGCCCAGGAGAAGAGCCGCGACATTCCGAACGCGGCCACCATCCGTCCGTACCTGCAGGCGTTCACCCTCGGCCGGCGCAAGCCGCGCTACACGCCGGTGGAGATTCGCGAAGAGATCCGCGCGGCGGAGGAGTTGGGCATTACGTCGTGGGTGCTCTGGAACCCCAGGAGCGTCTATCAGCGCGACGCCCTGCGGCCCTTCCGCACCACCAGCCACCCCTCTGAAACCGAAGCCGGCGTCGGCGAGTAGGACTAAGCACTTCACAACGGAGATGGGCATGCGGAAGGTCGGCGTGGGGATGGTGCTCGCGGCCTGGTTCGCGGCGGCGTGCTCCTCGAGCACGACCAGCGTGAGCGCGGACTCGATCGACGGCGCGGAGCTCGCGGCGGTCCGGGCAGCGCTGGGCAAGGCGCTCGCCTCGGACAGCTTCTATTCGGAGCTTTCGACGTTCGTCTTCCCGTTCATCGATCAAGCGACGAAAGAGGGCGAAGGACCGGGCGACACAACCCGCCTCGTCGGGATCCTGCTCGACATCAACGCGACCAAGGGGGACACCCCGATCGTCGCGCGTTTCAGCGCCCTGCTGGACTGGCGGCACTATCGCCCCACGTCCCAGACGGTGGACAGCATCACCTTCCTGCTCGGCGCCGGGATCACGCCCCCCATCTCGGACTCGCTGGCGACATCCTTCTCACCGGACTCGGTGGGGACCGGCGTCGGCTTCGTAGTCGCCCAGGCGCAGGATTCCGCGGTGCAGACATGGCTCACCCGCGCCGGCGCGTTTCACCTGACCGGCGCCAGTTTCGGCTCTCCTCAATCCACGGGGCTGGGTGGCCTCACGCTCGCCGTGTCACACGGCACGATGAATGGGGATTTCCATCTGACGGCCAAGCTCGAGCCCGACTCGTCGACGACGGTGACGGGCACGCGCAGTTTTTCGGGGGGAATTCACGCCCTCAAGATCGCCATCACCGGCTCTTTGAGCGCGCCTCCGGCGCCGGCGCCCACTCGGTAATCACCCCCGCGATGGCCGACGCGGCCACCGTGTAGGGATTCGCGAGGTACAGCTGGCCCGGGCCGGAGCGGCCCGGGAAGTTCCGATTGATGGCCGAGATGGTGACTTCGTCCTTGGTGCGCGAGACGCCGGGACCCGCATTGATGCAGGCGCCGCAGGACGGCTCGAGGAACGTGGCTCCCACCTGCCGGAAGATGTCGAGATAGCCCTGCTCTTCGCAGTACCGCTTCACGTCCTGTGATCCCGACTGAATGAAGAACTTCACGCCCGGCGCCACCTTCTGGCCCCGGTCCACCGCTTCCTTGAGGACCCGGGCATACATGTCCATGTCCTCTTTTTTCCCGGCGGTGCAAGACCCCGCGTACGCGATCTCGACCTTGACCGGCGCGCCGAGCTCGGCGATGTAGGCGCCGTTGCCCGGATCACCGGGAAGCGCGACCATCGGTTTGAGCCGGGAAGCGTCGATCTCGATCACCTCGCAGTACTCGGCGTCCGGGTCGGAGGCTATTCCCTCGCAGGCCTTCTCGGCCTCGGCGCGCGTCATCTTCCGGTAGTCCATCAGATACGCGACCGTCTTCTCGTCGGGCGCCACGTACCCCGTGAACCCGCCCACCTCGGCGGTCATGTTCGTCATCGTCGCCCGCTCGTCGACCGAGAGCGCCTCGACCGCGCCGCCGCAATACTCGACCAGCTTCCCGATCGCCTGCCCGCTCTTGATGTACGGATGCCGCAGGATCTCGAGCATGTAATCCTTGGCGGTCACGTTCGCGGGCTTGGCACCCTTGACCACGACCTTCACGGTCTCGGGCACGGTGAGGCGAACGTCCTTGGTGATCCACGAATTGAAGATCGCGGTGGTCCCGACGCCGAAGGCGACGCACCCCACGGCGCCGGCGTGCGGGGTGTGGGAATCCGAGCCGATGATGACCTGACCGGGAAGCGCGTGAGATTCGAGAATCTTCGAGTGGCAGATGGCCTCGGAACCATGATGGCCCAGGCGCAGCTCCCCGTAGAGCTTGATCCCCTGTTTCTCCGCGAAGGCGCGCTGCTTTTTCTCGAGCTGATTGGCGACGTCGAGGAGGCCTTCCTTGATCCGCTCCGGCGTCATCGCCTCGCCCAGGAAGGTGAGGTGGTCGCGGAACAGGAGCACCGAGCCGGGATCGAGCACCTTTTCGTCCTGGCCGACGAGCTGTTCAAAGAAGATGGCGGCCATCGGAGTGACGTACTCGTGGCTGAACCGGATGTCGGTCACCACGAAGCCTTCGTCCCCCGGCTTCACCGACGGAACGCCGACCTTGCCCTTCGACGGATCCACGACCCAGTGACGGGCCAGCACCTTTTCGCCGAGGGTCATGGGGCGGCGCGGCGTGGGGGGCGGACTCAGGACGACTTTCCCCTGGAGGCGCGCCACGTTGTAGTTGAAGAGGCCGCCGTACTCGATGATGCCCCTGGTGATTTCGCCTTCGCCCTCGGTGAACGCGGAGAGCGGGATCTCCTCGCCCCGGCGAACGCGCTCGATGATCGAGAAATCGGTCGTGGTCAGGACGCCGAGGTTCTGGCAATTCTCGCGATAGATGCGCTCGATGTTTTCGGCGACGACCAGCTTGATGCCGGCGCACATCTCGGCGTAGGGCGACTGCTCCCGGGACGACCCTTTGCCGCGGCGCTTTCCGGAGACCGAGGCGACGAAATCACCCTGCTTGACCGATCCGCGGGTGATCGGGAACTGGTCACCGCACTTGAGTCCGAGGTAGGGGAATTCCCCCAGCGTCTCGTCGTAGTAGTAGCAGATGTAGGCGGGCGTGATCTCGTCGGTCGAGATGTTGTCACGCAGTGGCACCTTGGGGGGCCATGGCAGATCCTTCCCCGCGAGCTGCTCACGCACAAGCCCGGCATCCTCGGTGAGGAACAGGATGCGGCCTGGGAAGCGGACCCGATCGGGCAGCTTATTGACGGGGCGAGACTTGAGAGCTTCCAGCATGCCGAAAAATGACCCCTTGCTACAGGTGGAGCAAGGCGATTGGTTCAGCCGATGCGACCTCTATACACCCTCTTGTTGATCTTCGGGGCTTCGTCGGGTCCCGCCCTTGCGCAAAAACCCGCCACTCCCGCCACACCGGCCGGCCCGCCGCCCCCGAGCATCCCGGCGCCAAACGAGCGTGCGATGGATGCCCATCTCCGGTTTTTGGCGAGCGACCTGCTGGAGGGACGCGCCCCGGCGACCAGGGGCGGGCATCTCGCGACCGATTACATCGCCGCGCAGTTCGAAGCGTTGGGCCTCGAGCCCGCGGGTCCGAATGGCTCGTATTTCCAGCCCGTTGCGCTCGCCGGAACCCTGACCCAGCAGCCGTCATTCGTGTGGGGAAAGGGCGCGGACACGAGGAGCCTCAAACCGGGCGATGAGTTCGTGGAGTGGGCCATGAAGCCCGAGTCCCGCATCACCGTGGATGGTGACGTGGTGTTCGTCGGGTACGGCATCAAAGCGCCCGAGTACCGCTGGGATGACTACAAAGGCGCGGACCTCCACGGCAAGGTGCTGCTGATGCTCGTGAATGACCCGGGCATCCAGGACTCGACGCTCTTCAAGGGACGGGTGCTCACGTATTACGGGCGCTGGACCTACAAGCTCGAGGAGGCGGCCCGACAAGGGGCGGTCGGGGTGGTCCTGGTGCACACCACGCCGAGCGCGACCTACGGCTGGGACGTGGTCCGGGGATCCTGGTCCGTCGAGCAGTTCCAGCTGGAGGGAGACGCGGGCCCTTCCCTCGATTTTGCCTCGTGGGCCACCCACGACGCGGTTCAATCCGCGCTCGCGTCGGTGGGGCTCAATCTCGATTCACTCACCCGGCTCGCGGCCACCCGGGGGTTCATGCCGGTGTCGACCGGCCTGCACGCGGCGATCGACCTCGCGAGTGCGGTCCGGCACGTCCAGAGCGAGAACGTGGTCGCGCGCCTCCGGGGCTCCGATCCCGTGCTCTCGTCGCAGGTCGTGGTGATTTCGGCGCACTGGGATCACAAGGGCATCGGGCCCGCGGTTGGGGACGATTCGATCTACAACGGGGCCGAGGACAACGCATCGGGAGTTGCGGCGATGCTGGCGACCGCCGAAGCCCTGTCGAAGATGCCGAAGCGCCCCAGGCGGTCGGTGCTCTTCGTGGCGACGACCGCCGAGGAGAGTGGGCTCCTGGGATCGGCGGGGTACGTGGCGCATCCGCTCTTTCCCCTCGCGCAAACCGCGGCCGATATCAACATGGACGAGGTGAACGTGCACGGGGCGACGCGGGATATCGCCGCCCTGGGCACCGATCAGTCGTCGCTGGGGAAGATGTTCGCGGACGCGGCGGCGGCGGAGTCGTTGAAGGTCGCCAATCGTCCCGACATCGGGGGCGGATTCTTCCGGTCCGATCACTTCCCCTTCGCGAAGGCCGGGGTGCCGGCGCTCTCGATTCAAGCGGGGGAGGATTTCGTCGGGAAGCCCGCTGGGTGGGGGAGACAGGAAGAGCAGGGCTTTGAGCAGCACCGGTATCATCAACCGTCGGACGAGTGGACTCCCCTGTTCCGCTATGACGGAATGAGCCAGGAGGTCCGAGTGGTGATGCGCCTGACACTCGCGATCGCCGACGGGACCGACCTGCCGCAGTGGTTGCCGGGTGCCGATTTCAGGCGCTAGTTGTGCAGATTGTTGCAGTGCATAGGAGTTTGTGTAACATGCTATCATGAAATGAGTTGGTTGATTGAGCCGTGGGAGTCATTGCTGGACACGCAGGGGTCAGGTAAGTTTGCGCCCGTTTTTGACGGTCCGGTAAGCGCAAACGTCAGTCCTGGAGAACGACCCTGGAACTTCCCACCACGCATCGTCTTCCGCTGTCCTGGCTCAAGGATGCAGCCAGTCTTCCGATTCAGTATCGAGCGTTGGCTGAGGCTGCACCTGAAGGAGCTCGTGATCCGGAGCGTTTGGCCGAGCTCGCCACGCAGGTCCTCGAGTACAAGCCCGCCCAGGCGATCGCGCGGAAGCAGAAGGACACCGGACTGTGGGGCGCGAACCTGCTCGCACCGGGACCCAACAAGGTGTTCGGGTGGACCGAGACGGGGACCGTCACCCAGTACCGTCACTTGCTCGAGCTGGGCTGGCCCGCCGATCAACGCGTGTTCCGCATCGCCGATCGGTTCTTGTTCCGCCTCCTTTCTCGCGACCCCGATCCCACTCTGCTGGTCGAGTTTCAGCGCCCCGCCAAGACCGACCCGGGCCTGGGTCTGTGGGCGCGCAACCTCGGCAGGGAGGCTGCGGCGGCCGCGCTCGCCCGGGCGTCACGCGGCGAGGACCCCCGACTGCGCGGAGCGGCCCACAACATCCTGAACGCGATTTCGACCTATCTCAGAAGTCCCCTCCTGGAAAAGCCGTTCAAGAAGGCCCAGGGCAAGACGGTGGTCGAGCCTGAGGCGGTACCCCCCTCGTACTTCGCGATGGAGATGCTGGCCTTCCTGCCCGCCCTCCAGCGAGAACGTTCAGGGTTCGTCGAGCGGCTCGGGGCGTACTTCTCGACGCCGGCGCCCAAGCGGGCGTTCTTCCAGCTGGCGGGCAAGAGGGTTCTGCCTCCCACGTTCATCCTCATGGGTGACCCCCTCAGGGCGGACGCCCACGGTCACGTACCGGATGTTCCGTTCGCCGTGTACTGGCTGGAGATCCTCGCGCGGCTCGGTCTGGTCCGGCAGCTCCCCTCCGCCACCAAAGTGCTGGCCCGCCTCTACTCCGAGTGCGACGATCAGGGGATCTGGAGTCCCAAGTCACTGCGGACCATGCCGAAGTCCGACAGTCCGGTCCTGAGCCACTACTTCCCGCTCGAAGGACCCGGAAAGAGCCCGGCCCAGAAGCAGACCGACATCACGTTCCGGCTGGCGCTCATCGCGCGGCTGCTGGGCCTGCCGATCGAAGTCGTATAGGTTGCGTGTTGGGCCATAGAGTAGTAGTTTGTGCTACTACTCTATGGCCTCGATTGACCTCACGCCGTTCGGCTTCACCCCCACCGAGTCTCTCGTCTACGCCTCCTTGCTCCGCCTGGGTCCGAGTACCGGCTACGCGGTCGCCCGCGCCTGCCGTCTGGCCCGTGCGAATGCCTATGCCGCCCTGGAAGGCCTGGTGAGCCGCGGCGCGGCGACTTCCGCGGGGCGGCCCGCCCAATTCCGCCCCGCCGACCCTTCGAGCCTGGTGGCTCGGGTAGCAGCATCCCAGGGGCAGGCGCTCGAACGGCTGAGCCGCGCGCTCGAGGCCGCGGCTGCGGGGTCCGAGCCGACGATTCACTCTGCCGAGGGTCTGCGGGGGACGGTGAATGCGGTGCAGCAGCTGGTGGCTCGGGCTGAGCGGAGCGTGAAGGGCACCGTGGCGGCGGAGCTCTGGCGTCCGTCCCTCCCCGCTTGGCGGCGCGCGGCAACGCGGGCGTCGCTCGACGTCCTGATCGCCGGAGAGGCTGAAGACCCGGAGTCACTCGCCAGAGGGTCGGCACCTGCTTCGTCTGCGACCATTCTGTTGATCGATGAAGCCCGGGTGTTTTCCGCGTCGGGGGCGGGCGATCTCATGACGGCCATGTGGAGCGCACATCCCCTGCTGGTGCAAATCGGATCGGCGGCAATGAGGTGAAA
>Ga0070730_10003524_pt1 | contig 13987 bp, 4 predicted proteins | sample Coa_R1_3_FD_66447 | JGI IMG/M metagenome (GOLD analysis project Ga0070730, IMG submission 66447) | Surface soil microbial communities from Centralia Pennsylvania, which are recovering from an underground coalmine fire - Coalmine... | ecosystem: Environmental > Terrestrial > Soil > Unclassified ...
TGCACTTTGGCGGTGGGATTTTCTACTACACGTATGGCAATCCCATTAATGGTACGGTCGCCAATAACGCGAATGGCGAGTTCGGGTTTACCGGGCAGTGGACGCAATTCGATCCTTTGTCGGCGAACTGTTTTCAGCCTGCGGCCGACAGCAATCCCGCGTATCCGGTCGGTTCAGGCTGCAGCGGTCCGTATGCTCCGAACGGATCGGGATGGGCGGACTTTCTGCTCGGACTACCGAGCGGGGGGCATGTCAATTGGAACGACTCTCTGTTTGACTATCAGCCGGTTTGGAATATCTACGGGCAGGATGATTGGAAGGTTACGCGCCGCCTCACGCTTAACCTCGGTTTGCGCTATGACGTGCAGATCGGACTCAAAGAACGCTACAACGAACTGCCACGCGGTTTCTGCGGAACCTGCGTGAATCCGATCACGGGCGACGGCGTTTACCAGGCCAATATAACCAACGGCGCGAATCTCGCCGCGTGGCAAGCAGCCGGAGTCAACACGGGATCGCTGGGCCAGGTGCTGGGCACCATCGTTGTCGCGGGCAAGAACGGGCAGCCACGAAATGCGTATAACACCGATTGGAGCAACATCGCTCCGCGAATCGGTTTTGCGTTTGCCGTCAATCAGAAAACGGTGGTGCGCGGAGGGTGGGGCTTTATGTACGGCGGCGGCCTCGAAGGTGGCTCTCCGATCGGCTACCAGCAGCAGACCAACTATTTAGCCTCGACGAACGGAAACACGGATCCGAATCAAGGTGGAGCAGCACCGGGAGCACCGTCGGCTGGACCCTATGGTGTGGGGACGCCATTTCCGGCTACGACGGCTTATCCACTCGGCTTGCAGCCCCCAGTGGGCGCGGCAGGAATCGCCTTGGCGGGTGTTGGAGGAGGCGGGTTGCAAGTGGACAGTCCGGCCCGAAAAATTCCGCGAACACAAGTCATGTCGTTTGGGGTGCAACACGAATTGCCCGGCAAGATGGCTCTCGACGTACATTTCGCCGGGAACTATACCAGCCGGCTACGTGCCACTCTGTGGGAGAACGGCATTATCAGCTTTCCGCAGTTGCAGTACTCATTGGCACAGGGCAGTTCGGTCTATAGCAAGCTGTTGCCGAATCCTTATTACGGAGTCTTCTCGGAATCATTCCCGGGTGGCTGCGGGCAGTCCCCGACGATTCCGGCGCTCGCGTTGTTGCTGCCCTGGTCGCAGTATTGCGGTTTCAACAGTGCGCCGCCGGTTGGCATCTACAATGCTCCGATCGGCAAGAGTTGGTACAACGGACTCGAGGTCAAACTTACCAAGCGCACATCCAACGGCCTGACTCTGAACCTGGCCTATACCTACTCGAAGACGATGGATGGCAGCGGCTATCAGAACGGCTATCCCTATCAGGACGCAAACGAAGTGCATTGGATCTCGCAGAACGATCGCACCCACGTGTTGGCGGTGACGGGTGTTTACGAACTCCCGGTGGGAAGAGGCAAATCCTTTTTGGCGACTGCCCCGCGACCGGTGGACTATGCGTTAGGCGGATGGACTCTCGGATGGTCTTTCGCTGCGCAAAGCGGCACGCCGATTGGTCTGAACCAGGGATACGAGTACAGTTGCGGATTCGCTCCGCCGCACGGCACGTCGGTGAAGCAATGGCTCAATCCCGCGCTCACGTCCTCAGCTTGCTTCAGCAGCGTTCCGCACATCGGGGGCAGCGGCTATACCTACAACACAACTCCGAGTAATTCGACGGAGGTGCGCAACTATACGGTTCCGAATCTTGATCTCTCGTTGCAGAAGAGCTTTAAGGTTACGGAACGGGTGAGTCTCTCGCTGCGCGGAGAGGCTTTCAACGCGCTCAATTCCGTGCTGCTGGGAGGGCCGGACAACAGCCCGACGGATGGACCGGCAAGCCTGTTCACAAACACCACGACAAAGCGCAGTTACTGGACTGGCTTTGGCACGGTGAGCCCAAATCAGTTGAACTTCCCGCGCAATCTGCGAGTCTCGGGAAAGATTATTTTCTAGGCGATCGCCCGGTCAGGGAATGGAGAGCTACGCGATGCGCAACTTACAGCTACGAGCGGAGTGGGAGGGGAGAACCATGACAACCAGAGGAAACTCTTCGTCCATATTTTTTCTATCGGTGGCGGCGTTCGTGATCGCGCTCGTGTTTCTGCAAATGCCAGCCAGCGCGCAGAACGTGCAGGTAGACCTCTCTTCTACTTCGGGGCTCTGCGGCGGACAGCAATGTTTCAACGCCGACGGTCTGTTTTCTACTGGAACCACGTTCCTGGGCACGGCTTTTATGGACGGATCGAACGCCGGCAACTGCACTCCTCCGCCTCAGTTTTCTGGATGTCCCGATGCTTATTCGGCGTCCGCTGCGCCTGGACTGGGATTGTCATCGTCCACACCTCCGACATTAACTCCCCCGTCGTTGAACGTGCCGTTCGTCTTTGGTCCCGTGAACACGACAAATTGTGGTTCGACAGGTGTTGCGTGTGTTCTCGATGTAGTGAACCTAACGAACTCTGGAGTCGTGATCACTCTTCCCACCGCCGAACAAACCATCTACTCCACCATCATCATGTTGGGCACCGCGGTGAATGGAAACCATAAGGGGAAAGTCACCGCGACATATACGGACGGAACGACGAACGTATTTCTTCAGACTTTCAGTGACTGGTGTGGTTTTTCAAGCAATCAATACGAGTCGATCGCAGTAGGAGGAATCAATCGTATCGATGCTACGGGCACACTGAATCACGCAACCTGCAACCTCTACGCTTACACGTACCCGGTGGATTTCACCCGGATATTGCAGAGCATCACCTTGACCGACGCGGACGGTTCGGGAGCCATGTTTGCTCTGGCCATCACACTGAAGCCGCCTACCTATACGGTGGATGCGGGCGTGCCAACTCCGACCTCGGTCGCCGCCGGCAGCACGGCAACCGCGACAGTAACCGTCAACCCACAGCCTGGCTACGTGGGATCGATTCAGTTGTCGTGCAGTATTTCTCCGACCATTCAAAGCTCGTCGACGGCGACGGCGCCCACTTGCAGTCTCAGCCCGACTTCGGTGGATGTAACTGCCGACGAAACCTCAGCACCGACGACAACGCTCACGTTCACAGCCGCCAAGCCTGCGCAGGCGAGAGTGGATCGTGACAGCGGAATTTTCTACGCACTCTGGTTGCCCGTGCCGGGGCTGGCTTTGCTCGGGTTCGGTTTTCGACCGCGGAGTTCCAGACGGAGAAAACTCTTCAGGCTCCTGATGCTCAGCTTCCTGCTGGCAACCGTAGTGATTACGCCCGGCTGCGTGACGTACAAGCACCTCGGCAATGTTGGAACTCCGCCGGGGCAGTACACCGTCTCAATTACCGGCGTGGATTCTAACGGGCTTACACAGGCGAGCAATCCCATCGGAACTACAAACACGGTAGTTCTGACGGTGAGCAATTAGTCGAGAACGTGGTTGGCGAAGCTGCCTGATCGTGGTTCGTCGAACCCAGATTACGCTGCCAATCCGATTCTGGCCGAGTGAGGCAAGTCTCAGAGGGTCCTCCGGGGCACAAGTTTTCTGAGGCGAAATGGAGAACCCGGAACATGCGCAGAGCCCTGGAGTCCGCCCTCTTACTTGTTCTCGCGACATCGGCGTCATTGTTGTGGCTGGCCGAGCCTGTCGCGGCGCAGCAGCGGCAAGCGCTTGAAAGCCGTGTCTCCGCCCCTGCCGGCGCACGACTGCTCGGACGCCTTCCGGGTTCTCAGCGCCTGGACCTGGCCATCTCGCTCCCGCTGCGCAACCAGGACCAACTGAATCAATTACTGCAACAACTCGAAGATCGAACCAGCGTCAACTATCACAAGTATCTGAGTGTTGCGCAGTTCGCCGAGCAGTACGGTCCGACAGTGACGCAATACCAGCAGGTGATCGGGTTCGCCGAGTCCGATGGCTTGAGGGTGACGCGCACGGCATCGAATCGCATGTTGCTGAACGTTTCCGGGTCGGTATCGAATATTGAACGAGCATTTCAGGTGCACTTGCAGGTATACCAGCACCCGACCGAGCATCGAACTTTTTTCGCTCCGGATGTGACGCCGACGGTAGATGCCGGGATTCCAGTGTTGGGCGTCAGTGGTCTGACGAACTTCAAGCGTCCGCACCCAATGTTGAAGCACGCGCCAGCGGGCTCATACAGTGATACGACTGGCTCTGGCGGGGGCGGCCAGTTCTATGGAAGCGATTTCCGGGCTGCGTATTATGGCAGCGGTCCGCTTACCGGGAGCGGACAAGCTTTGGCACTCGCGGAACTTGGACAGTGGAATATGGCCGACGTCCAGGCATATTTCAGCGAGGTCGGGCAGCCACTGAACGTCCCCATCGTGCTCGAATTGCTGGGCGGAACCAGCGCAGCTTGTCCGGGCGCTTGCGATGATGGCGAAGAGGCGAACGACATCATTCAGATCATCTCGATGGCGCCGGGCGCGTCGGTGCTGATTGTTTATGAAGACACTTCCGGCAACGCCGATATTGATATTTTCAATGCCTACGCGGCAGACAACATCTCGAAGCAGATGAGTTTTTCTTTCGGCATCGGCGACGGCAACGCAGCAGCGGATGAGCAGGCGTTCCAGGAATTCCACGCGCAAGGGCAGAATTTTTTTGTGGCCTCCGGTGACGAGGGGGCGAACCTCGGCGACGGCGGGTGGCCGGGATATAGCGCGAATGTTACCGACGTTGGCGGGACGGATTTAACCACGACTGGAGCGGGAGGAGCGTGGGCCTCGGAAAGCGGCTGGGTCGGCAGCGGCACCGGTTGGTGCGACAGCAGTAACATCGTTACGCCTTGTTATCAAAGTAAATATGATGCGATCCCGAGCTATCAGGCGGCGGTGATCACGGCGCAGAACGGTGGGTCGACGAAGTATCGCAACCTCCCCGATGTTTCGGCCGAGGCCAATACGGACAGTTTCTGGTGCGCCGCAGGTACCTGCCAAGGTGGGCTTGGTGGCACAAGCCTCGCAGCGCCGCGATGGGGAGGATTCGTAGCGCTAGCCAATGAGCAGGCGGCCCTCAACGGGGAAACCGTTGGATTTTTAAACCCGCTCGTCTACGCGATCGGTCAAGGCTCGGGGTACGACACTGCGTTTCACGACATCACAAGCGGGAGCAACCCGAGCGGCTCAACGGTTCCAGCGGGGTTCACAGGGTCTTTCACCGCCATCACGGGCTTCGACATGGTGACAGGGTGGGGAACTCCGAACGGGCAGGGCATGATTGTCGCTCTGGCGCCCACTTCAACGACGAATCCGTATTTCACACTGGCATCATCGCCGAGCACTCTGGCGCTGACTCCAGGCGGAGCGCCCGGCACGGCTACCATCTCGTTGGTTGCGGGGAACGGTTTCACCGGGAGCGTGAGTCTGTCAGCGACCCTCATCGGTGCCCCGGCGGGCGTGACTGCGAATTTCAATCCTGCTTCGATCAGCGGCACAGGCACTTCAATTCTGACGGTCTCAACGACCAGCGCCACTCCCCCGGGCACTCTCATGCTTGCAGTCACCGGCACGAGTTCTGGAGGAATCGAGACGCAGCCCGCGTTCGTAACCCTGGCGTTGCCGGACTTTTCTCTGACGGTGTCACCGAGCACCATTTACCTGAACCAGAGTTCGACCGCAACTCCCACGGTGACGGTTGATTCGCAGAATGGCTTCTCAGCGAACGTGAACTTGTCGGTGAGCACGCTGCCGAGCGGAGTTACAGGATCTTTTAGTCCCGCGAGCACGGCGAGCACAAGCACCATGACGCTGACGGCCAGCAGCACCGCGACGACTGTGGGTAGCCAATATTTGACGGTCAGCGGAACCTCAGGCAACATCACTCCCCTCAACGCTCCTTACACGATTCTGTCGGTGAGCGCCGCGACCGGCACGGGCGGATCGGGGACGCAAGTCGACTTGTCGTCCGCATATAACCTGAACGGGATCTACAGCGACGGCACAACTTTTTCCTCTTCCGGAGGACTCGATGGTTTAGGTTCTGCGTACTCATCGAACTTGCTGACGGCGAATCGAATCCTGAATGGCGTTCAATTCAATTTCGGAGCTGCAAACAAAGCAGACGCCGTTTACGGTTCAGGACAGACGATCCCGCTGCCCGCGGGACAGTTCACCACGCTGCAACTGCTCGCCACCAGCATTAACGGTCCAGTGCTCAACCAGATGTTTACCGTCACCTATACCGACAATTCGACGACGAGCATTTCGCAGAGCTTCAGCGATTGGTGCGGATGTAGTCCGAATCCCGGGCAGCAGTCTGGCGAGTCTTTCGGCGTGGTCATGCCGTATCGCGATCAAAGCAACGGATCTCAGGACAACCGCCAGTTCAACCTCTATGGCTACACGCTCGTGCTCAACGGAAGTAAAACGGTTCAGAGTGTCACTCTGCCCAACAATCGCGACGTGATTGTGCTGGCCGCAGCGTTGACTACACAAAGCCTTGGAACGCAGATCAGTCTTTCATCTCAATACAACGTGGCCGGCCTGTATAACGACGGGGTTACTTTTCCGGCGACCGGGGGCATGGATGGAGGAGGCAATGCTTGTACTCTGTCCTCTGGCTGCGCCGATGGATACTCCGCACAACAATTGGGCTTGCCTTCCACCATTCCCGCGGAATTGACTCTGAAGGGACTTCTATTCAACTTCGGATCGATCAACACGTCCGACTGCACAACGGCTTGCGTCGCGGATATGATCAACCTCAATCCGGGAGTGACCATCACTCTGCCGTCGAACCAGCAGGCTGCCTACACCACGCTGTCGATGCTAGGGACGGGCGTACAAGGCAGTCATACGGCGAAGGTCACCGTCAATTACACGACCGGTACGCCCAGTACGTTTAACCAAACCTTCAGCGACTGGTGTAGTTTTGGTAGTAATGCGAACGAAACCGTTGCCGTGGGCGGCATGGATCGCATCAACAGCGATGGCACGCTTCAAACCAACACTACCTGCAACCTCTACGCCTACACGTACACTCTTGATTCCTCGCGCACGGTGCAGAGCATTGCGTTGGCGAATACGGACCACACCAATTTTTCGTTGGTCCTGGCTGTGACGCTGTCGGGAAATACGACGAGCACAACTCCAAGCTACACGCTTTCTGCGGGACCCGCGAATCCGACCTCGGTGAGTGCCGGTAGCTCGTCGAGCGCCACCGTGACGGTGACTCCAGCGAACGGCTACACCGGCAGCGTCACACTCTCCTGCAGTATCTCGCCGGTCGTAACTGGGAGCACAGCGCCGACTTGCACCCTTACCAATCCAGTGTCGGTGACGGCCGGCGCGGCCACGTCGATGCTGACTTTCAATACCGTCGCGCCAGGGGGCGCCTCCGCTCATCAAGCTGCGATCGTCCGCTCACTCAATCTTCCTGCGCCCGCGGTGCCCGGCCGCTGGAATGAGTTCTACCTATCGTCGCTCGTCGTTCCCGGCCTCGCGTTGATCGGTATGAGTCTCGGTTGTCGAGGTGCGCGTAAAAAGAAATTGCTGGGCGCCTCGCTTTTCTGGGTCATGTCGGCAGGTCTACTTATTCTTCCAGCTTGCGGCGGCGGGTCCAGTGGACGCGGCGGTGGTGGCGGTTGCTCTACCGCACCGAGTGTTCCGACGGGATTGGCCGCCTCTGCGGTCACCAGCACGGGCGCGACGTTGAATTGGACGGCTTCCACCGCTGGCTCGGGATGCAGCGTAACGGGCTACACGGTGTATCAGAACGGCAGTTCGATCGCCACAGTGACCGGCCCGACTTACAACGTGACGGGCTTGTCGGGTTCAACGCAGTATAGTTTCTCCGTAGCAGCGAGCGACTCCGCGGGAGCGTCCGCACAAAGTACCGCGATCAACGTGACCACTCTTGCAGGGGGAACGCCCTCGGGAACGTATACGATCACAATCACCGGCAAGGACAGCACGGGTCTGACGCAGAGCGGCAATCCTGCGACCGTCACGGTGACCGTCAACTGAGGAGGACGTTGAAGGGCAGGCTCGAGATTGCGACGCGTGACCCTAAGTGTACTTATCTCGATTCACAGCGGGTGTTTGTGCTGCTGGATCCTTCGCATCTTCCGGCGTGCGATGCGAGTCTTCCAACATCTCTGGAGAATAGCAATGCAACGAATCTGCAAGACCTTAGTAGCCGTCATTATTGGGTGCTCAATTCTATCCGCAGTCACTTCTGCCCAGACCACCGAGAAGCCTGACCTCAGCAAGCAACCCACACTCTACGTGGTCGGCTACGCGCACCTCGATACCGAGTGGCGTTGGGAGTATCCCCAGGTCATCGACGAATACCTTCGCAAGACCATGGAGGATAACTTCAAGCTGTTCGATAAGTATCCGCACTATGTCTTCAATTTCAGCGGAGCCAACCGTTACCGCTTCATGAAGGAATATTTTCCGGCTGATTTCGCGCGGCTGAAATCTTACGTCGATCAGGGCCGCTGGTATCCGGCGGGCTCGTCCATGGAAGAAGGCGATGTCAACGCGCCCACCGCGGAAGCCATCATCCGCCAGGTGCTGTACGGGAATGAGTGGTTCCGCAGGGAGTTTGGCAAGGCCAGCGCGGAATACATGCTGCCGGACTGTTTCGGATTTCCGGCGTCCTTGCCCACCATCCTCGCGCATTCGGGGGTGAAGGGCTTCTCGACACAAAAGCTCGTGTGGGGATCTTCGGCTCCGGGTGGAGGCCGGGAGTCTCTTGAGCGAACGCCGGAAGGAACTCCCTTCAACGTGGGCGTGTGGGTGGGACCCGACGGTGAGAGTGTTCTTGCCGGAATTAACCCTGGAAGCTATAGCGCGGGAATCGAAACGGATCTCAGCAAGCCGCTGGCGCCCGAACCGCCCAACCCGGCTTTCGAAGACCTGCAGAAGAAGATTGGAGACCTGCAACGACAATTGCAGCAGGCCGAACAGAGCCACCAACAACCCGATCAGAAAGATATCCAACAGTTCTTTAGCTTTCGCAGCGAGCAAGATGCGCTCACCAGGGCGCAGCGGGACCGCGCCCAGCGCCGATACCAGGGCAATTGGGCCGCGCGAGTCGCGACAAACGGAAAAGTCAGCGGCGTTTTCACCGACTATCACTACTACGGCACCGGGGACATCGGCGGCACTCCCGATGAAGATTCAGTGAAACGCCTGGAAGCAATTGTGACCAAGGAAACGGTCTCTTTGCCTCCGCAAGGTCGATTCTTCTTCGAAGGGCAACCCCATCCTGAATGGCCGGCGGTGAAGGTTGGCGATGGACCCGTGCATGTGATCTCGGCAACCGCGGACCAAATGTTCCTCGACATCACCCCCACACAAGCCGCGGGACTTCCGCGCTACACGGGAGAGATGGAGTTGACCAACCACTCCGCCGGTTCATTGACGTCGCAGGGATATCAGAAGCGCTGGCTGCGCAAAGAAGAGTTGCTCGCCGACGCGGCCGAAAAGGCATCAATCGCCGCAGAGTGGCTGGGAGCGCGGACGTATCCGCTGCAGCGTCTGAATGACGCCTGGACGCTGGTGATGGGCGGGCATTTTCACGACATCGCCGCCGGAACCGCGACTCCGAAGTCGTACGAGTTTGCCTGGAACGACGACGTGATCGCGATGAATCAATTCGCGGGCGTCCTAACCAACGCGACGGAAGCGGTTGCCGCTGCGCTGAACACCGAGACCAAGGGCGTTCCTCTCGTCGTCTTCAATCCGCTCAACATTGCGCGCGAAGACATCGTGGAGGCCAGCGTCGATTTTCCGGGCGGCATGCCGAAGGCGGTTCACGTGACCGCTCCGGACGGGAAAGACCTGCCCGCGCAGATTTCGGGCGGCAAAGTAATTTTTGCCGCCAAAGTACCATCGGTAGGTTACGCCGTGTATGAAATCCAGCCTGGCGACGCTGCGGCTGCGCCCGCCTCGAGTCTGCGCGTTTCAAAAGATGGCTTGGAGAACGAGCACTACCGCGTCCAACTGAATGCGGACGGCGATGTTGCCAGCATCTTCGATAAATCAATTGGCAGGGAACTACTCTCAGCGCCTGCGCGCCTTGCTATCTCGTATGACAATCCCGAGGAATGGCCCGCATGGAATATGGATTGGGAGCAGGAGCAATCGGCGCCGAAAGCCTTTGTCGCGGGGCCGGCGCAGATTCGCGTGGTCGAAGACGGCCCGGTGCGGGTTGCGGTAGAAGTCTCGCGTGAGACCGCAGGTTCCCGCTTCGTTCAGAGCATCAGTCTTTCCGCGGGCGATGCCGGCAAGCGCGTCGTGTTCGGGAACGTCATCGACTGGAACACGCGCGAGTCGAATCTCAAGGCGACGTTCCCGCTGACCGCCTCGAATCACATCGCTACGTACAACTGGGACATCGGCACGATCGAGCGGCCCACGGCGGAGCCGAAGAAGTTTGAAGTGCCCTCGCACCAGTGGGTTGACTTGACTGACTTGAACGGTGAATTCGGCGCGACGATCCTGACCGATTGCAAAAACGGATCGGACAAACCAAACGACAACACCATCCGTCTCACGCTGCTTCGCACGCCAGGCACTGCCGGAGGGTATGCCGACCAGGGTACGCAGGATATCGGACACCACGAATTCATTTACGGTATTGCTGGACACGCCGGGGGCTGGCGCGATGCGCAAACCGACTGGCAGGCGCAACGCTTGAACGCTCCGTTGATTGCATTTGCAACCGCGAAACACGCGGGTGCGATGGAGCGATCGCTTTCTCTGTTGAAAGTCAGCAACCCACGGGTTCGGGTACTTGCCGTGAAGAAAGCGGAAGAAAGCGACGAAATCGTGGTGCGTCTCGTGGAACTCGATGGCAAGCCACAGCCCGAGGTCCGTGTTTCTTTTGCCGCGCCGATCACTGCGGCCCGCGAAGTCAACGGGCAGGAGCAACCCGTTGGGCCGGCGAAAGTATCTGGCGGTACGCTGGTGACTTCGTTCAGCGCGTACCAGCCACGCACATTCGCCGTTCGCATCGCTGCCGCGCCCACCAGAGTTGCGGGCGTGCACTCGACGCCGATAGCACTTCGATACGACGTCGCGGTTGCCACCAACGACGGCACGCGCGCCGAAGGCGGTTTTGACGGCAAGGGGAACGCGCTGCCGGCTGAGATGCTGCCCGAACAGATCGCCTTCAACGGTGTCCAATTCCACCTTGCCTCGGCGAAGACTGGCATACCGAACGCAATCGTAGCGAAGGGACAGACAATCGATCTACCAACCGGGTCCCACAACCGCGTGTACGTCCTGGCCGCTTCGGCTGGCGACTATCAGAAAGCGGTCTTCGAGGTGGCCAGCAAGAAAGTCGATCTCAACATTCAAGACTGGACCGGATTCATCGGGCAGTGGGACGACCGGCAATGGAGTTCGACGGATACCTCGCACGACGACTACGGCGACATGATCGGCTTGAAGCCGGGCTATATCAAACGCGCTGACGTCGCGTGGTACAGCAGTCACCATCACAATGCCGCTGGGGAAAATGTCCCCTACCGCTATTCGTATCTTTTCGGCTATGCGATCGACCTGCCGCCGGGAGCGAAGACCATCAAGCTTCCCGACAACGAAAAGATTCGCATTCTGGCAATCTCTGTGGCTGATGAGAATCCGGAAGTAAGGCCCGCGCAGCCGCTCTACGATGTGCTGCCTTCACCGAATGCTGGACCCAGCGATTTCACCATGTCGACATCGTCAGCGATGGTATCGGTCGCGCAGGGGAGAAACGCCACGACGAGAGTCATCGTGATGCCGCGAGGCAGTTTCAAGGGCGAAGTACAACTCAGCGCGACCGGCCTGCCAGAAGGAGTGACCGCGTCATTCAACCCGGCAAGCACGACTGGAACCAGCACGATGACGCTGACGGCGGCGAGTTCCGCAACTCCCGCCACAACGCCGGTCACGATTCGTGGCGTCTCGGGTGGTCAGTCGCACAGTGTCACGGCCGCAGTAACAATTGCTCCGGTAGCGATTGGAACGGTGCCGGTCGATCTCTCTTCGGCTTTCGACATCACGGCGATCTACAACGATGGTTCTAAGTTTGCGCCGGATGCAAGCCTCGACGGCGATGGCTTCTCGTTTTCCGCGGAGCTTCTCGGCTCGGAACAGGTAGGAGACGGCGTCGTGTTCAAACTGGGCCCGGCTAACGTCCCGGATGCGGTGACGGGCAAGACCATAACGCTGCCCGCTGGTAAATTCTCGAGCCTGAAGGTTCTCGCCGTTGGCGTGAATGGAAACCAGGAACTTCAAACCTTCGCGGTTAGCTATGCCGATGGCACTTCTGTTTCCTTCTCGCAGAGTCTCAGCGACTGGGCCGCGCCACGGAATTTTACCGGAGAGTCGGCGGCCGTTAGCATGCCGTATCGCTTGACGAGTGACGGCTCGAAGGACACGCGCACGTTTTATGGTTATGCCTATTCCTTCGATCTCGACCCCAATAAGGTAGTGCGCAGCCTCAGTCTACCGAGCAACCGCGATGTCTTAATTTTTGCGGCTACCCTCGTCCCCGCGAAGCAGTAGTTGACGGAGCACAAAGTGGAAACCGACGAGGGGTATAAAAGAGGGTATTCTGAAATCAAGCAATCCCAAGCCGACGCTTCGAGAAACTCCTGACGAAACGCGAATTCGAGATCACCGGTCTCCTTGCGGAAGGCTGCACCGACAAGACGCCCGGCGCCTCTACCGTCAGGGTCCTGAAGCACATGCAGTTGCGTCCGAATCAGTTGCCAGCGACGATCTACGGGAACAACGAAATTACCTGTGGGAACTCCTACTCAACTCGCGGGCATGTCATAGCCTGGGTGGGTTTTTCTATTTTTTCTTATTGTTTCTAATATCCGATCCTTCAATGACTGCCCGTTTACACTGGTAGTAGAGAGTTTCTCCCAATCTTCATAGCTCATCGGATTCGTGCGGGCTTTGCGGAGTATAGCTTCACCTTCGGCGTCAGCCCGATCTTCGAGCTGGTCTAAAATCCCGTCCTCGAAACTTTTAGAAGGCTTTCTCATAATCCGCAATTCTCTCTCGACTCGTTTCTAGCATTTGCAAACCGGTGATACCTGCACGGATACTGGAATCAGGAAGGATCACCTCATGGCCAACCGCGAAGTCAATCTCCCCAAGAGAGTCCAAACCCCTCACGGAATGAAGTATTGCCGCGTTTCGCTGTCCAATCTTACTCGTCGGTTCGATTCTGGTTGGACCGCTTAACCTCGGACTCGGACCCTACACGGATCGTCTAGGCGCTGCCCGCATCGAAATAGTTCGGCCTTCCATGCTCGCGCTGCCGGCTCGCCACTGCCTGGCTTCGCAGGCCGAGAGCCTCGGATTCTCGAACCATTGCTCAAAACAAATATCGTCCTCGCGGACCAACCAAAACCATTAGCTCGCATGAGGCTACCAACGCTCCTCGGGCGGCTGATGAGCCACAAATTCCTTATAGAGCAATAAATCGTAAAGAATCTTCAGCGTGCCGGCGATGAAAAACGGAACGTTGATCCAAGAACGCCGGGCAAACATAAACCCGGCGAATAACGGGCTAATCGCTGCGCCCGTTGTTCTCGCCACGCCGGTTATGCCTGCCGCCGCTGATCGCTCTTCCTTGGACACTACCGCCATGATGTAGGACTGCCTGGTGGGAACATCCATCTGGCTGATACTGAATCGTACGAGTAGAACCAAAACAGCAAGCCAAAGAGTAGGCATCAGCGGTACCAGAATGAGTAGAATGTTGGAAGGGAGATGAGTGACCACCATCGTATTGATCAGGCCCCAGCGGGCGGCGAGCCAGGAAGCCAATAGCGCGGAAATTCCAGCAAAGATATTTGCCCAAAAGAAAATGATACCGAGCGTTGCTGGGTTTACACCAAAACGAAGGTAGAACCAATACGCCGCGAAGCTCTGCACCACAAAACCACCCGCGAACGAGTCCAAGG
>Ga0070730_10003525_pt1 | contig 13987 bp, 12 predicted proteins | sample Coa_R1_3_FD_66447 | JGI IMG/M metagenome (GOLD analysis project Ga0070730, IMG submission 66447) | Surface soil microbial communities from Centralia Pennsylvania, which are recovering from an underground coalmine fire - Coalmine... | ecosystem: Environmental > Terrestrial > Soil > Unclassified ...
AGATGATCGGCGACGCCGATTTCATGGTGGACCTGGGCAAGAAGACGCACTGGGACTATGCCTCGGGCGTGCGTATGTCGCGCGAGTTTGAAAAATATGGCCTGCGCTGGATTGAAGACCCGTTTGCGCCGACCAACCTGGAAGCCTATCAGCACCTGCGGAGGTCCATCCAGACCCAGGTGGCCACCGGCGAGCGCGAGTGGACGCCGGCGGGCTACAAACGGCTGATCGACCTGGGCGTGGCCGACATTTACCTGGCGGACCCGGGGCGGGTGGAGGGCATCACCGGCGTGAAGCAGGTGATCGAGCTGACCACGGCCGCGCACCTGTTTTTCAACCCGCACACCTGGAGCAGCGCCATCAACACCATGGCGGCCATTCACCTGACGGCCACAGCGACGAACTACATTGTGTTTGAGCTGAAGCCCGTGCCCAGCCCGCTGCAATATGAGCTGGTGAGCGAGCCCATCGAGCAGCACGGGGGGTGGGTGAGCGTGCCGGACAAGCCGGGGCTGGGGCTCGAAATTAATGAGGGCGTGGTGAGGAAATATACGTTCGATAGCGTACCACATTAGATTGTTACCCAGCCGGATTCTGTACACGGATTTCACGGATCACGCGGATAAAAGAGAAAGAAAACGTTAGAACGGTTCCATTCATGCCGATACGTAACCGGGCCGGGAGGCCCTTCGCGCGCAGGCGGGCTTTTATTATCGAACGATTGCGACTGCGCTCAGGGTGACAACTCATCTTTTATCTCCCATCCGTCTTATCCGCGTCATCCGTGAAATCCGTGTACTAAATCCGCCGAAATCTCCATCAGCAAGGGATCAATAAAACTATGCGTGAGCTAACTTACGCCCAGGCCATCAATGAGGGCATTCGCGAGGAAATGCGGCGCGAGCCGCGCATGATGGTGCTGGGCGAGGACGTGGGGAAATATGGCGGCGTGTTTGGCGTAACGCGCGGCCTGTTCGACGAGTTTGGCGGCGAGCGGGTGCGCGACTGCCCGCTGAACGAGTTCGCCATTGTGGGCTTTGCCGTGGGCCTGGCGATCTCGGGCCGGCCGACGCTGGCCGAGCTGGAGTTTATGGATTTTGTGACCTATGCCATGGACCCGGTGGTCAACCAGGCGGCCAAATTGCGCTACTTCTGGGGCGGGCAGGTGCAGGTGCCGCTGGTCTTACGGACGCCCATCGCCGCGCACATGGGCTTTGGCAGCCAGCACTCGCAGAGCCTGGAAGCCTGGTTTATGCACGTGCCCGGCATCAAGGTGGTGATGCCGTCCACGCCTTACGATGCCAAAGGGCTTATCAAGACGGCGCTGCGCGACCCCAACCCGGTATTGTTTGCCGAGTCGATCGGTCTCTACCGCACCAAGGGCGATGTTCCCAGCGAGGATTACGCGCTGCCCTTTGGAAAGGCCGAGGTGAAGCGCGCGGGCAAGGATGTGACCGTGGTGGCGCTGGGCGCCATGGTACTCAAAGCGCTGGAAGCGGCCGAGACGTTGGCCGCGCGCGGCATCGAGGTGGAAGTGATCGACCCGCTGACACTGGCGCCGCTGGATATCGACACCCTCGTGGCCTCGGTGAAAAAGACCAACCGGATGGTGGTGGCGCACCAGGCCCACAAGGTTGGCGGGGCCGGGGCCGAAATTGCGCAGCAAGTAACCGAGCTGGCCTTCGACTTCCTGGATGGCCCGGTGCAGCGCGTGGGGGCGGCGCATGTGCCGGCGGCCGCCAGCCAGGTGCTGGAGGATCAGCTGTACCCGACCGCGGCCGACATTGTCTCGGCCTGCTTGTCCTTTGGACTGTGACGCCAGGAGCTTTTGAGATGCCGTTATCGAACGAACAACACATCGAAGTGCTGCGCCGCATGTGGCTGATGCGGTTCTTTGACGAGAAGGCTATCCAGCTCTACGGCGAAGGCCGCTACCGGGGCTCGACCCACCCGTATATTGCCCAGGAGGCCACGGCGTTGGGCGTGGTGGCGGCGCTGGAGCCGGACGATCTGGTGCTGGGCACCTATCGCGGCCACGGGCTGGCGCTGGCCAAGGGAGCGGACCCGCAGCGGATGATGGCCGAGCTGCTGGGCAAGGCCGCGGGGCTATGCGGCGGCAAGGGCGGCTCGATGCACTTCAGCGATGTGGGTAAAGGCTTTTTGGGCAGCAATGCCATCGTGGCCGGGCATATCGCCATTGCCGGGGGCGTGGCGCTGGCCCAAAAGCTGGACGACACGCACCGGGTGACGGTGTGCTTCTTTGGCGACGGCGCTTCGTGCGAAGGCGTGTTCTACGAAACGCTCAACATGGCGACCTTGTGGAAGCTGCCGTTGATCCTGGTGTGCGAGAACAATGAGTTTGCCATTTCCACCTATTATGGCGACAGCATCAGCGTGCCGAATATCTCCATGCGCGCCCAGGGCTTTGGCCTGCCGGGGGTGACGGTGGACGGGCGCGATTTCTTTGCCGTGCAGCAGACGGCGGCCGAGGCGGTGGCGCGGGCGCGGGCCGGGGAAGGGCCAACCTTGATGGAGGCCAAGACCGTGCGCTGGACGCGGCACAGCGCGGTGGCGGCCGGGGGTTCCGGCTCGGATGCCAACGCGGAGCGCTGGAAGAAGACCGACCCCATCCCACGCTATACAGCGGCCATGCTGGAGCGGCGGCTGCTGAACGAGGAGCAGGTGGTGGAGATCGAACACAAGGCCAAGGAGCAGATCGAAGCCGCGGCCAAGTTCGCCATTGAGAGCCCGTTCCCGACGACCGAAGACATGTACACCGATATCTTCGCCTGAGCTGGAGGTTCGCATGTCAACCCGAAAAGCGCGCGTGGCTGTGATTGGCACCGGCTGGTGGTCCACTACCGCCCACCTGCCGGCGCTGCTGCAGAACCCGGAGGCGGAGCTGGTGGCGCTGTGCGACCGCTCATCCGAGGCGGTGGAGCGAGCCAACGCCGCCTATGGGCCAGTGAAAACCTACACCGATTGCCAGGCGATGCTGGCAGCCGAGGACCTGGAGGGGGCGATTGTGGCTACCAACCACAACTCGCATTACGAGCTGGTGAAACAGTGTCTAGAGGCCGGCCTGCATGTGCTGGTGGAAAAACCCATGGTGCTGCACGCCGCGGAGGCCCACGAGGTGACGGCACTGGCCCAGGCCAAGGGCCGCGAGCTGATCGTCGGCTACCCCTATCACTTTACGGAGAACACCCGGCGCGCGCGCGACATCCTCCGCAGCGGCGAACTGGGGGCCATCCAATTCGTGTCGTGCCTGATGTCGTCGATGGTCATTGAGTTTTATCGGGGCAATGATAAGGCCTATCAGCCCGTGTTTGGTTACAAGGTTACCGGACCTGGCCGCGCGTATGCCGACCCGAAGCTATCGGGCGGCGGGCAGGGGCATTTACAGGTGACCCATCTGGCGGGATCGCTGTTCTATGTCACCGGTCTGAAACCCGAGCGCGTGTCGGCGTTTATGGAGAAGGCGGATACGGCCGTCGACGTGGTGGATGCCATTTCGGTGCGCTTCGCGCCCGCGAACGGGCAAACCGCGGTGGGCGTGCTGGGCAGCACCGGCAACATTGACGTGGGGGATGCGGGGCGCACCGAAGTAGCGGTGTTCTGCGAAGCGGGCCACGTGCATCTGGACCAGGGGCACGGCACCCTGCTGGTGCGCCGGCACGATGGGGGCGAGGAGCGGCATGGCCCGCTGCTGGGCCCGGCACGCTACCCGCAACACGCCACCTCGGCCAACCTGGTGGATGTCATCCTCGGCAAAGCCGCCAACGGCTCGCCGGCCACGGTTGGCACGCGGGTGGTGGAGCTGCTCGAAGCCGCCTATCGCTCGGCTGACTCAGACGGCGCGTCAATTAACGTCGCGGATCTGCTTCATTAAACCTTATAGGATGATCCGTGGCTGACCGCAAGGCGGGCATCGGTTTTCTGGGCACCGGCTTCATGGGCCAACTGGCCCATTTGACCAACTATGCCGACAACCCAGATTGCCGGGTGGTGGCCCTGGCCGAAATCCGGCCCAAACTGGCCCGGGCCGTGGCCGAGCATTACGGGGTGCAGAAGGTGTACGCCAATCACCACGACTTGCTGGCCGACCCGGAGGTGGAGGCGGTGGTTTGCAGCCAGCCGTTCCACAACAACTACCCGCTGGGCAAGCAGGTGTTGGCGGCCGGCAAGTCGCTGATTACCGAAAAGCCGATGGTCACCCGCCTGGATGAAGGGCAAGAGCTGGTGGCGCTGGCTAAGCAGAAGGGCGTGATCTACGCCGTCGGTCTTATGAAGCGCTACGACCCGGGGGTGCAGATCGCGCGGCAGACCATTCAGGCATTCGTGCAGTCGAGCGAGCTGGGACCGCTGCGCATGGTGGACGCCTACTGCTACACCGGCGACTGGCTGCAAAACGCCGGCCGGCCGGTGTTGACCGAGGAAGAGGCCAAGGCGCCGCCGGTTATCAATCGCTATCCCGACCACGTCCCGCCTGAGCGGCAAGAGGCGTACGATTATCTGATCAACGTCTTTGCGCACAATGTTAACTTAATCCGCTACTTGCTGCCCGGCGGGCATATGAATGTGGTCCACGGCCTGTTTTTTGGCCAGGCGCTGTCGCTCAACCTGAGCTCGGGGAAGGTGGTGATCAGCCTGCGCGGCACGCCCGTGAATTACCACGACTGGAATGAAGAGACCCGCTTCGTTTTCGAAAAGGGGCATGTGCGTGTGCGCACGCCGGCGCCGATGAATCGCCAGGCCGTGGCTCAGGTGACCATTTATCGCGCGATCCCGCCGGTGCGCGAGGAGCGCGAGCTGTTTGCCGAGGTGGATTGGGGCTTCCGGCGCCAGGCGCGCGGTTTTGTGGCCGCGCTGTTGGGCGGGGCGGCGCCGCTGGCCACCGGCGAGGATTGCCTGGAGGACGTGGCGATATTGGAAGATGTGATGCGCAAGGCAACATTCGCTTAGAGAGCGGTTGCGGCGGCGCTCGGGACATGATGATATGTAAACTAACCCGAGGCCCTTCGCGCGCATGCCGGCCTTTGCTATCAAGCGATTGCGGTCGCGCTCAGGGTGACACGCAACGCGGTTGCGATTTGAACAAAATGTCATTGCGTCGAGGCATACAGCGTGGGGCGTGACCACTCACCCTGCCATTGGTGTGGGGTGGGCGGTGACTCTGCGAAGAGCCGTAAGATCAAAGGCACAGGCAGCAGAGCTCAATCGGTTGGGAGACTGAAACGATGCATGCTTTGGTATTTCACGGCGAACAGCAATTAGCGTTGGAAGACGTGCCCGAGCCGGTGCTGGCGGCAGGCGAGGTGCTGGTGCAGGTGGCGGCCTGCGGCATTTGCGGGTCTGATCTGCATGGGTACCTGGGCCACAGCCCGCGGCGCAATCGCAGCATCCCGCTGGTCATGGGGCACGAGTTCACCGGCCGGGTGGCGGCGGCGGGGCCGGGCGCCACGGGCGACCTGGCCGAGGGCGAGCGGGTAGTGGTGCACCCGCAAATCTCGTGTGGCCGCTGCCGGGCCTGCCGCGCCGGCCTAAGTAACATCTGCCCGAACATGTCGATCCTGGGGATCGAGCGCGCCGGGGCCTTTGCCGAGTACGTGGCTGTGCCAGCCGACCGGCTGTTCCGGTTGCCGGCAGACCTGAGCGACCAGGACGGCTCACTGGTGGAAACCCTGAGCATTCAGGTGCACCTGTTCCGGCAGGTGGCCCGACCGCTGCTGCGGAACGTAGTGGTGCTGGGGAGTGGCCCACAGGGGCTGTTCGCGGTGCAGCTGGCGCGGCTGGCCGGCGCGAGCCAGATCATCGCCACAGACCTCATCCCACATCGGATGCAGCTGGCCAAGCAGATGGGCGCGACGACGGTGTTGCGGGGCGACGAGGATGTCGTGGGCCGCGTGCTGGAGCTTACGAATGGGTGGGGAGCGGATTTCATCGTCGACGCGGCGGGCGCGCCGGCCACCCGGCGCCAGGGCATTGCCGCGCTGGCGCCGGGTGGTAACCTGGGCCTGGTGGGCCTGCTGCCGGGCGAGACCCCGGTGGAGTTCAATGCGGTGGTCAACCGCGAGTTGGTTGTGCGCGGCAGCTATAGCTGCACGGACGATGACCTGGCGCGCTCGCTGGAGCTGTTGGCCAGCCAGCAGATCATGTTGGAGGGCATGCTGGAGCTAGCGCCGCTGCGCGAGGGTGTGTCGTGCTTTGAGCGGTTGCTGGATCCGATGTCCGGGTTGACCAAGGTCGTGTTGCAACCCGGCTAGCGCAATGTTAGGCCGTAGCAGCGCGGCTTGATAGAAGAGTCGCTGGGGGGCATAAGTTTCGCTATGGGGAAGATGCCCCAGCGGGGCGCCTCTACAAGAGCGCTGGCCACGTCGGGATAGGGGGCCTCCTGAGCGAACGTGGACGCGGCCAGCAAGCCGCCGAAAGGCCAGGTCCGTGCTAATTCTCTGTTGGCAGGGTGAAAGGCGCTGAACATGCTGCGACTCGTCGACCTCTCGCTGGATATTTACGATCACGCCCCGACATTTGGGCCTGACCCCAAGACCGGGGTGTTGCCGCACATGGGGGTGGGCAACATGGGCTACAACATCACCCAGCTTATTATGAGCACGCACCTGGGCACGCACCTGGATGCGCCGTTCCACTTTTTCGACGATGGGCGGACGGTGGAGAACCTGGACGTGCGGCGCGGCTTTGGCCCGGCCTGGGTGCTGGACTTTTCGCACAAAGGCCCCAAGGGCGAGATTACGCCGGACGACATGGCGCCGCACGCGGATAAGGTGACACCGGGCAGCCGGCTGATCTTCCGCACCGGCTGGGACAAACAATTCCCGCAGCCGCACTATTTTTCCGACCAGCCCTATCTAGGCCCGAGCGTGTGCCACTGGCTGGTGGAGCGGCAGGTGGGCACGGTGGCGCTGGATATGCCCACCATTTACCCGGCCGACTACATCACGGTGCACCACATCCTGCTGCGGCCGGAGGTGCTGGTGATCGAGGGACTGCGGGGGCTGGAGCAACTGCGCGGCGAGCAGGTGGTGCTATGCGCGCTTCCGCTGCGCGTGCGCGGGCGCGACGGCTCGCCCTGCCGGGCCATGGCCATCGACGCCGACAGCCCGGCTGAGCTGAAGCCGATCGCTGATCTTTTCGCAGAGCTTCAGTTCTAAAGTTATTAAAAACAAGCTCGGGCGGGAATGAAATGCCCGCCCGAGCTTGTTTTTGTTAGTCTGTTTATTCTTGCTCGATGAGTGTCAGCGCGGCCTTGATATAGCCCAGCGCGTAGGCAAACCCGGCGTGCCAGGGTGCGGCGCAGGTAAGCTCGGGCGAGTGATCCGGCGTAATCACGCCCTGGTAGCCGTTCTGGTGCAGGATGCGCAGCACGCGGATCAGGTCGGTATCGCCTTCGTCGATGAAAACCTCGACGTAGTGCGGCACCTTGCCGCGCACGTTGCGCAGGTGGACATAGGCGATCTTGCCCTGCCGGCTGTAATTTTCGACCGCCTCGTACGGGTCTGAGTCGACCATCTCCGAGATCGTGCCCACGCAGAATTCGGCCTGGTTGTTGGGGCTGGGCACCAAATCAAACAACTTCTGATAGAAACGCGGGTGATAGATCAGCCGTGGCGCGCCGCGCAGGGTGGGCAGAGGCGGGTCATCGGGGTGGGCGGCCATGACGACCCCGGCTTCTTCGGCTACCGGGATGATCTCCTTCAGGAAGTACTCGAACCGGCCCCACAGTTCCTCGCGCGTGGGCGGCACCAATGTCCCAGCGGGCGCGCCCGGATCGTAGACCATATTCCAGACCATACCCAGGGGGATGGGCGTCTCTTCCGGCTCCAGGAAACCCGCGGTGAGGGCCTGGCCGCGCGCCCATGGTCCGTGTGAGTGACCCCAGACGTTCATCAGGTTGAAGGCATACCCAAAGGTGGGGATGCCGGCCCGGCCCACGTTGCGGATGAGCTGTTTCAAGTTCTCGGTCTGCTCGCGCTTGCGCGGCCCATCGAGGAGAATATCAAACCAGAAACCTGGGTTGAAATTCTCCAGGGCCTCCAGCTCCAGGCCCTCGTCGTTGATCATCTGGCGCAGCGCGCGCAATTCGTCGTAAGTCCAAATAGGGTCGCTGCCGGTAAAGCCATAGGCGCCCGCGAATTTCTCGGGCAGCTGATCGTGGTCCTGGTAATAGTTGGCGTAATGCACCACGATATGGGTGACGCCGCACTGCCGGGCAAAGCGCAGGTTGTCGCGGGTCAGATTATTGCGAACGAACGCCAATCCAAGTTTCATAGCGTCGCCTCAATCAACGTGCCATCTTGAGCCTGCAGGGCGGCCAGGGCAGTGGCCACGGTTGGCGCGCGGCCGTCGATCACCAAGGCCAGGGCCATCAGCCCGATCAGGGTGTCTTCCGTCGCTCCGAGCAGCCGGTAGGGGCAGGTAAATTTGGCGGCGATCATCTCGCGCAGCCGCCCCAGTTTTTGAGCCAGACCGCCGGAGAAGACCAGGCGGTCCCAATCCTGATCCGGCGACAGGCGCAGCGCGCAGGCCCGGTAGTTGTCCGCCATGTTGCGAAAAGCGGCGTAGAACAGCTCGCCCAGGGTCAGGTTACCTTCGCGGATGTTGGCGATCGCGCCGCGCTGGCCCACCGGGCTGGGAAAGAAGGCCAGGTCAACCGCCAGGTCGGTGCCGTCCACGCTGGCCACGGCTTGCTGGATGACGGGCCACGGGTCAGCGAGCTCAAGGCCTTGCGCCAACGCCAACTCGCCGGCCAGCCCGAGCAATACGTTGAGCGCGCGGCCAGCCGGGATGTGCGTGATGGTATTGATGTAGCGGCCATCGAAGAATGGGCGGGTTTGGTAGTTTCCCAGCTGGAGCTGGGGCGTGAGCAGGCTGGTCTGCGAGCCGGTGGAAATATTGAGGGACAACTCGCGCTCGGCAATAAAGGCGCCGGCCAGCGCGACTTGGTGATCGCCGGCGGGCGCATAGCAAGGCAGTGCGACGCCGCCGACCTCAAGGCGCCCCACCGGCTCGCGGAATGTGCTTAGGGCCGGCCAGCGCACGGGGTCCAGGCCCAGGCTGGAGCAGGCGGCCTGGTGCCAATCCAGCGTTTCCAGGTTGACGGCGCCGACCCCCAGGGTGAGGTCCACCCGCGGCGGCGCGGCGCACAGATGCGCCAGCACGAAGTCGGGCAGGTTGGCGGCGCTGGCGCCGGCGCTGGGCCAGCGGCGCTCCTGGCGCAGCCAAAATAACAAGCTGAGGGCATTGCCGGGCTGGAGCTCACGGCCCAATTGGCGCCGCTGATCGGCACTCAGATAATTTTGAAAAAGCTCCCAATACGACTCATTACCGGAGGCCGGATGCCCGAGCAAGCGTTGATCGCGCCAGGAGATGTAGTTCGAGAGCGGCTGGCCAGATTCCGTCGTGAGGATCAGGCCGCCCATTTGGCCGCACATGACCACGCCGGCGCAGGCGGGCGCCAACGGCAGCAAGTGACCGAGGACGCTTTGGGTGGCCGCGACGATTTGGGCCGGGTCGATTTCACAAAACAGTGGCGGCAGGCCAGGGATGGGCTGGGGGAATGGAAGGCGGCGCAGGTGCGCGAGGCAGCGCCGCTCGAGATCGACGACCGCCCCCTTGATGGACGAGGTGCCCAGGTCGAGGGCGATGAAGGTTGAGTGCCTCATGCAGCCCGGATTGTAGCCGAATTTGGGCCGCGACGGTTCAATTCGGGGGACGGATGGGGGAGGTATTCAGACCGGAAAACTCATTGCCAAGAAAGATGTTGGAGCGGATGGCCGTGGCAAAGGCCGCGATGGAAGCCGGCGAGCTTTCGATGGGCAAGGTGGCGTACAGCGGATTGTTGCTGTCCCAATTGAACCACACCACGGCCCGGATCTGGGGCAGGTTTTTCGAAAGCTCAGTCGAGAAGCCGTCGGTGATCCAGGCGGCTTTTTGCGCGCCGCCGTCGCCTGCCTCCAGTGACCCGGTCTCGCCGATCATGATCGGTTTGCTGGGCGCGACAGACAGAAGCTGCTGATAGCTGTCGTAAAGCCAATTGATGCCGCTGCCGGTGAAGACCGTGTTGAAACCAAGCCAGGTGCCATACTTGTTGTAGCCGTCGAAGCAGGTCCAATCGACATAGGCATCTCCCGGATAGAGTCCAGGCTGCCCAGGCAGCAGCCCGGCATACGGCCGGGTGGTGGCGCCAGAGATGTTGGGACACCAGACCCAGGTGACGTTGGTGGCGCCCGTGGCGGTGAAGATATCGTGCACGTGCCGCCAGGCCTTGATATAGTCTCCCGGCTGATTGGCGTTGAGCTGTTCGCTCCACGGAAACTGCCAGGTGCCGTTCATCTCCCAATCGAAGCGCAGGAAGAACGGGTGGCCCCAGGCCTTGGCCTCGGCCGCCCACTGCTGGATGTAGCCATCGTACTGTCCGCCGTAAATCTTATTGAGTTGGAAGTCGGGCTGGATGGGGCCAGCGCTGGTGACCCACGAACCCCAATCGAGCAGGGGAATGGACCCGCGGTTGCGGACGTTGTTGAAGTAGCTGGTTTGGAAGGGCTGATCGGCGCCGTTCATGCGCCAGGGCTGGCCCCAATGCAGAATGGCCATTTTCTTGCCGGCTCGCGTTTCAAAGGTATCGAAGGCGCCACCGGGCTGGAGCGCGGCAGTGGTAGGGGGCAGGCCGTCCACCAGTGCGCCCCAGAGCAGTTGCGAGGATACATTTCTGACGAGCGGCAGATACAAAATGTGGCTGAGGGTGTCGTTGACGGGAAGAGTCTCGGCGCGCGGCGCGGCGCCAGACCACACAAGATGGTTGGTGATAGTCAACCAGCGGGGCCCCATGACCAGGCTGGCGACAACCAACAGTGCGGCCACGTTTGGGCGCGCGATGGGCTTAAATAGGCGTTTTAGCGGCAGGAAACGCGTCCGGTTGCGCAACAGGCCTCTGGTCGGCAGAAACTAAAGAACTAAACTTTCGGGCAGCGCTATATGATAACGGAAATCATACGCCCGCTTGCTGAGAATTTGCGAAGAGAGCGGTCCGCAGCATTGCTATGCGCACTAGCCAGGTTAGAAACCAATAAGCGGACTTGGGCGCATATTACGGGGATTCAGAGCACCATAATATGACAAGTCGCAAGTTCGTGATTTTATTGTTACAGAATTGTGACTATTGTTATCATCTCTAGGCCCACGGTACCAGGAGAAGCCGAGTCTGGATATAATGGATAGAATTGATTGAGTGTCTGATTTTGACACACCCTAACAACTTTAGTTCGCAGGACGCGGCCTGGTGTGTGCCGTATTGGTGCGTCCTAGGGGCGGGCGCGCTTAACAGGTGTCTTGACTAGAGGTATGGTATGCAGCCAAAACGCCCACTCGTGTCGGTCGTTGTTCCCACCTTAAACGAATCCCCCAATCTGCCGCTGGTCTTGCCTTATTTACCCCTGAGTTGGATTGACGAGGTGATCGTCGTCGACGGGCGCTCGACGGATAACACCATCGAAATTGCCAAGCGGCTCCTGCCGACTATTCGAGTTGTCCTGGAGACAAAGGCGGGCAAGGGCGCCGCGATGCAAGCCGGGTTTGCGGCAGCGCGGGGCGACATCATCGTCACGATGGACGCGGATGGGTCAAATGATCCACGTGAAATCCCCCGGATGGTGCAGAGCCTATTAGAAGGCGCCGATTTTGTAAAGGGCAGCCGTTTTGCCCCGGGCGGCGGCACCACCGATATGCCACGCTATCGCAAGTGGGGCAATTTGGCGCTCGGTCGCCTGACGAACCTGCTGTTCAACGGCGCCTATACCGACCTGTGCTACGGCTATCACGCTTTCTGGCGTCATTGCCTGCCAACGCTGAACGAGATCGACGCGGATGGATTTGAAATCGACACTGCTATTTACATCCGCGTCTTGCGCGACCGATTGCGGGTGACGGAAACGCCCAGCTTCGAGGGCTACCGCTTTCACGGCATGGGCAAACTCCAAACGTTTCCCGATGGCTGGCGCATTCTGAAGACGATCGGCCGTGAGTGGCTGCTGCAGCGGTCTGAAAAGAAGGACGAAGTCTACCGCGGCTTTCGCGGCTTTCAGCCGGTGCCGCCCGCGCCTGGGTCGCGCCCGGCCCACGAGGCGATGTCCATGTCCGCTTTGGAGGTGATCTACGTGCTGACACACGAGATCGCCGCTGAGCCAGATCCACACCGGCGCTTAGTGCGCATCCTGGGCCGCGTCCAGCAATTGGTGGGGGCCACGGGTGGTAGTTTATTGCTGATCGACCAGGCTGGCCACGTCACCAACGGCGTCATGGCTTTTGCCGGGCAGTTCCGCATGCCGACACCGGCGGAGGTGGGCGACGTTTTTGAGTCGGGGTTAGCGGGTTGGGTGCTGGAGCACCGCCAGGCCGCCTTGGTTCCCAACACCCTCAACGATGCGCGCTGGCTGCGGCGGCCGTGGGAAGGTCCGGACAAAATCTCGCGTTCGGCGGTCAGCGTGCCGCTGGCGCTGTTTGACCGGTTGATCGGCGTGATGACGCTGGTGACCGACAGCTCGGGCCAGTTCACGGAACGCGACCTGGCCCTGCTGGCGACGATCGCCGTGGGGCTTTCGCTCAGCGCCGCCGGCTTCATTTTGCCCGAGACGGCGCCCGCCGATCCGTTGGCTTCGACCAGCCGGCGCATTGAGCACCAACCGGTCGACTGGTCACCGGTTCAAGCCTCGTAACACGCCGGTTCCACGCGATTGTTTTGTCGCTCCGGTTTGGTATTTAAAGATGACACTGGATGCTTCCGTTGTAGTCTGCGCGTATTCTGACGCGCGTTGGAACGCGCTATTGGCGGCGGTCGAATCAGTCCGGCGCCAAACCGTCGCGCCACGCGAGTTGATCCTGGTCATTGACCACAACGCGAACCTTCTGGCGCGAGCGCGGCAGGCGCTGCCAGAGGTGTGCGTCATTGAAAATCGCGCTGAGCGGGGACTGTCCGGCGCGCGCAACACCGGACTTGGACTGGCGCGCGCTGAGGTGGTGGCCTTTTTGGACGACGATGCCATCGCGGCGCCCGACTGGCTTGGCCATTTGCTGGCCGGCTATGCGGATCCGAATGTCCTCGGCGTCGGCGGCAAAATTGACCCGCTGTGGGCCAATGGCCGCCCAGCCTGGTTTCCGCCGGAGTTTGACTGGGTGGTGGGCTGTTCGTATACCGGTCTGCCGCTGGCAGCGGCGGACGTGCGCAACTTAATCGGCTGCAATATGTCGTTTCGCCGGCCGGTGTTTGCGACCATTGGGAATTTTCATCTGGGCTATGGTTGTGATGAAACCGAGTTCTGCATCCGGCTGCGGCGGCAGTGGCCGGAGAAGATTTTGCTCTATCAACCGCAGGCAACGGTATTTCACAACGTCGCGCTAAGCCGGGCCACCTGGCATCACTTCTACACACGCTGCTTTTTTGAGGGCGGCTCTAAGGCAGTGGTGACCTGGCTGCAAGGGCAGCGCCAGGGCCTGGCCTCCGAGCGCACATACATGATCAAGACCCTGCCGCGCGGGGTGGTGCAAGGCGTGGCCGATACCCTTCTTGGCCGGCGCACAGCCGGCCTGGCGCGCGCCGGCGCGATTGTGGTCGGTTTGGGCGCGACGACAGCGGGCTATTTGCTGGGGACGCTGCGCGTACGGGAAGCGGCGCGGCGGCGGGGCTGGTCCGAACGGCTCGAGCAGGAAGTTGCGGTGTGAGGTGGCTTGAATGAAACTATTCGTGACCGGCGGTGCTGGATTCATCGGCTCGAATGTGGTGCAGCGCGCCATCGACGCCGGCCACAGTGTGACCGTTTTCGACAATCTCTCCAAGGGATTTCGGGCCCTGATCGACCCGCGCGCCACGTTCATCGAAGGTGATCTGGCAGCTCTGGACGCCGTAACGGAGGCGGTGGCCGGCCATGACGCGGTGATTCACCTGGCAGCCACCAGCATCATCCAAGAGACCCTG
>Ga0070730_10003527_pt1 | contig 13976 bp, 10 predicted proteins | sample Coa_R1_3_FD_66447 | JGI IMG/M metagenome (GOLD analysis project Ga0070730, IMG submission 66447) | Surface soil microbial communities from Centralia Pennsylvania, which are recovering from an underground coalmine fire - Coalmine... | ecosystem: Environmental > Terrestrial > Soil > Unclassified ...
AAATATTCCTTTTCTTGAAATCTGGACAAACACAATCAGAAAGTCTATACTTACTAAAAAGGCGTATATATCAACTTGTCTCAAGGAGCACATCGCTATATGAGCGACTCACAGAAAGAGAAGCCTGATCTTTCCTCAGTTCTGCAACCTATTTCGAATGGACTTCTCGCCAGGACCTGGGGCTGGTTCGCGAGCAAGCGACCAGGACCACGAGTCCTCGTTCCAGTCTACGCCCGTGATACTTACCAGCAAAGACCATCTCCTTCACCGCTCCCCTGGTGGTCGCAATTCACTGCCTGGCTGCGCTATCACAGCATCCAACTGCGCTGGGATATCGAGCGTGGCCTCGCGCGCCTGTCAGGTCGTCGCTGGCGCTAAAGGCGTCTTAGTCTAGAGTTTTTTGCTGCGCGTTCGCCAGGACTGATCGTCGATAGGGGCGGCGTCTGTGCGCCGAATGCGCTCCTGTAACTCCTGAGGCAGATAATCACGCGATCTCCGCACCATACGCATCTGCTGCCTGCGTTCTTTCACCTCCTGGAATTCGATGGAGAGGCGATGATAGAGCGTTTCCCACTGCTCCAGGACCTGCGCACGATCATGAGCGGCCACAATTTTGAGGCTCTCCTGCCCCATACGCGCTCGTAGATCCGCATCCTGCAAAACGATATCGATATAGCGCGCCAGCTCGGAGCTATCGCCTGGCGGGAAGAGGAAGCCATTTTCCTCGTGATGCGCCAGTTCTGGTAAGGCACAGGCATTCGCGGCCACGATCGGGAGTCCACACGCCATAGCCTCCATCACCGCGATACCCTGCAGATCGGCTTCAGAGGGAAAGGCAAAGAGGTCAGAGGAGCGGCGCAACGCCAGCAAGTCTTGATCACGCACAAAGCCCAGGAAGCTGACGCGATCACCTATCTGCAAGCGTTCCACCTGAGCGCGTAACTCCGCCTCGGCAGGGCCGGTGCTCACTAACGCAATATGGGCATTGGTCTGTAGTTTGGGAACGGCATCCAGCAGCACATCGATACGTTTCTCCGCGAACAAACGGCTGACATGTAAGACCAGGGGGCGATCTTCGGGGAGGTTAAAACGCCGCCTGATAGCAGGATCAGGGGGGCCAGGCGTAAATTTCTGCAGATCGAGACCATTGGATATGGCTTTGGCCGGGGCGTGCAGGCCATGCTGGTAAAGCAGATTGAGAGCAGTTTGTGTTGGGGCGGTAACATAGTCGCAGCGATTGCAAAAAGAGACCAGATAAGAATATGTAATATTACTGAAAGGCTTGCCAAGCAGCGGATCATCTGCCAGCGAACGACTCAAATTGATGGGAAGATAATGATTGGTAGCAATAACTGGTTTGCGCAAACCACCCGCCAGGATTTGCGCGATATTGCCCAGTACTATTGGCGAATGGATATGGATGATATCGGGATCAGTCTTCTTAATCAAATTGCGCAGTGGCATAAAAGGCAGAAAGGGGATGCGCATCCCTTCATAGGTAGGCCACTCGAAGGAAGAGAAGCGGTAGATGCGTACTTTGTGCTCGACACGACGCACATCGCGCGAACCATAACTGGGCGCGACAACCCAGACCTGATGCCCGAGATTGGCGAAATCGACCGCGAGGCCGTGGGTTACAGTGGGCACACCGCCCACCATTGGCGGATATTGATCGGTCACAATCATGATACGCATGGCTACCGCTCACTCTTCTTTCATCTGAGAAGTGCTACTCCCCAGTGCTGGTCGTGGACGCAGCCGGAGCGGGAGTTGCCTCCGCAGCTGCTGGCGCTGCCTCTTCGGCCGTCGCCACCGCGCGGGTCGAGGCTACTTTGGCAATGGCCTCTTCGGGGTCAGTAATCAAAGTAAAGCCGCCGGGCAGAGCCACATCTTTAGCGTGCAGCAGTGAGTCAATCTCTGCCAATGAAGAGATATCCACGTCAATGCCTTCGATAATATCGCCTGCGCGACACTCTACTTCCAGGGCCTCCAGCAGGGTCAGTAGGACGCCACCCTCTGATTTGACGCCGGGGGCCTCGCCGACAAAGTGCAGCGGCACTTTCGTGGTGATGCGTTCAGTTAAGCTGACGCGAGCGAAGTCCACATGCAGGATAATACCGCTCACCGGATTGTGCTCGATATGGCGGATCAGTACCGTCTGAGCTTTCCCTTTTGGCAGGCGCAAATTGAGCACGTGGCGGGTGGCACGGCTGCGTCGCAATTTCTCAAACTCGACGGCATCGACCTGGATGGCCTGAGAGGGCTCCTTATGCCCATAGATATTGGCCGGGATGATACCTGACTTGCGCAAGTGTTTCGTGGCCTTGCCCAGGACTGTACGTGGGGCAGCTTCCAATTCTGTTCGTTGTGCCATACTTCCAAATTCCTCCTCAAATGGGACACGATTAATCGGTTCTAGATTGACTAGATGGACACGATCAAGCGGTCTCTACAGTGGGGCCCCTCCGCGGAGGGCGACCCTACAATCGGACATGATTAATCAGTCAATAGACACGATCAATCATATCCCTACGTTGATGCTTGACCTCTTCTTGAGCGGAAGAAGGCCAGCAGAGCTTCAGTTTCTAGAGTGTTGAGTACATCAGTGGCACGAAGCCAACCTTTGCGCGCGACCCCTATACCATAACGCATATCGTCTATTCCTGCAAGCACATGTGCGTCGGGATTGACAGGAATCTTGATGCCCTTATCACGGGCCTTACGGACGAGCCGCCAATCCAGGTCCAGCCGCAAGGGGTTGGCATTGATTTCGATGCAGACTCCATGCTGGGCGGCAGCCTCGATTACGGCTTCCATATCCAGTGTATACCCTTCCCTATCAAGCAAAATGCGGCCAGTGGGGTGCCCGATAATATCGACATGGGGATTGGCGATGGCACGCAGCATACGGCGGGTCTGCTCCTCCGGCGGAAGCGTGAAATTGCTGTGAATAGAGGCCACGACGAAATCCAGGGTGGCCAGCACACGATCATCGAAGTCAAGAGCGCCATCGCGCAGAATATCGCACTCAGTGCCCTTGAGGATAAGGAATCGACCGGCAAACTCTTCGTTCAGACGATCGACCTCCTCGCCCTGACGACGCAGCGCATCCTCGTTCAGACCACCAGCATAGGCCGCGACTTTACTGTGATCGGTCAGGCCAAGATAGGAGAAGCCGCGCGCAATACAGGCTTCGGCCATCTCACGAATAGTGTTCTTGCCATCGCTCCAGGTAGAGTGGGCATGCAGCACGCCGCGTAGATCACTCACCTCCACCAGTTTGGGCAGTTTATGCTGGGCGGCGGCTTCGATCTCACCCATATCTTCGCGCAGTTCAGGTTCGACATAATCCATGCCAAGCGCGGCATAGATATCGGCCTCGGTGGTGCAGGGGACCAGCTCTTCCTCTCCATTCTTGAGCTTCTTAAAGATGCCATAGTCGTTGATGGTCATGCCCATAGCCAGGGCACGACGGCGGAGCGGGATGTGATGCTCGACGGAACCGCTGAAATGGTGCAGGGTAGAGGGGAACTGACTATCGTTAACAACGCGCAGATCCATAGCAATGCCGGTACTCAAAACAACGCTGGATTTGGTATCACCTTTACCTGTAATGGCCTGCACGGAGGGTTGGCCGGTAAAGAAGTCCATGATAGAGCGGCGCACCTCTACACCGGCATTGTCGTCGACGCTCAGCACCATATCGATATCTTTGACCGTCTCGCGCTTGCGGCGCAGGCTGCCCGCCACCTGCAGGCGTACCACGCCAGGGAGTGCGGCCAGAGCGGCGCGGATCGGCTCCGCTTCCTGCTCAGCGACCGAATAGAGGAAACGATCGGCATGCTGGGAGAGAAAGGCAATACCCTGCAGGATTTTGTCCTGAGTTTTCTTGCCGAAGCCGGGGAGCGTAGCGACGCGGTTCTCATTGCAGGCCTTCTCTAATTCGGCGATACTATTCACATGCAACTGCTCGTAAATCGTATTGATTCTCTTCGGGCCCATACCAGCGATGCGCAACATATCGAGCTTGACCTGTGGAGTATTGGCACGTAGCTCGTCATAGAAGGCGATGTGTCCGGTCTCAACTGCTTCTATGACCCTTTTGAGAATGGTCGATCCCAGGCCTGGCATGCCCTTCAGCTTCCCCTCGCGGGCCAGTTGCTCGATGTCGCCATCCAGCGCATTGATAGCACGAGCGGCATTTTCGTAGGCACGGGCCTCAAAGGTACTGCTGTCCTCTTTCAATGCCAGAAGCGTGCCAATCCCCTCCAGCATAGCCGCGATTTGATTTTTATCCATCAAGAGCCCCTCTAGTAGACCTTACAACAAACGCATATCAAAAAATTCGGGTGGATGAGTCGTCACTTCGAAAGGGTTGCGCCCCTTGAGATCACGATTAAGGTAGCGTTTACAATCAAAGTGTACGAGCAGCCAGCAAAAGATCTCATGGGTAACGAAGACCGCGTCCCAGGGTTTCTCCGTGCCCATGTCGAGCAGATGATTGCAGACAAAACAGCGAGCCATACCAGCCTCCACCGCCTTCTCCAGCCACGTCAGCACGAACTGATGCATATCGTCTATGTTCATCATATCCAGGCTCTCGGGTGGATAGCCGAAGAGGACTGGATCGGGGCACTCGCGAAAATCGTGACTGGCACGACTCAGCGCGATACTGGGAGCCTTCATAGTGATTTTTACTTCGTCCTGCTCCTCGTCGTGAGATGATGTTGAGACCGTGCTCAGGAGCAGCCCTTCGCGTGCAAACCAGGCGAGCAATTCATTGCGCATACTGTATTGTACCACGTTTGGGACGTGGTTTTTCTGATTTGAGGGGTGGCCTTGACCCAGAAGAATGGTGAGAGTCGTCACGAAGAAAGAGACTTTTCAACTCTGAGAAAAAAGGAGACATTCATGAAACAGTTACTTTCTGGTCAAGCACATCTGCTCAAGGCATGTCTGGCAAGCCTTTGCTGTGTAGCTCTCTTTACAGCTTGTTCACCTTCGACGACGGTGGGTTCTCAGCAGCCAGGAACTGGCCAGAACAGCACGTCTGCCAACATAACGACCAACCGTCAGGTTGCTCAGGTGTCAGGCTCCTCCACAACTAGCAGTATCGAGTTTTACGGGAAGGTGCAGAGTATCGATGCGAATAACATCACTGTCCACATGCCTAATGGTGATGCGATCACAGCGGCTCTGAGCACGCTTACCAAACGCGAAGATCTGAACGCTGGAGAGCCAACAGTCGGGCAATTGATCGAGATGAAGGTGATTGCCAATCCTGATGGAACCTTCCTGGCGAAAAAACTGGAGGGAGTGAAGCCCGAACGCCAGAGCAATCAGGCCAGAATGGCGACGGTAGACTTCAAAGGCACAACCACGAGCGCAGTAGGGGCGGACAATGTCGTTCACTTCAAGGTTGGAAACAAGAGTTACTCCTTCACAATTAATCCCGCTACCACCTGGGTGAAGGATTTTCTGAATCCCCAGGCAATTGGCGCCAATCAGCCTGTCGAATTGGAAGTCCAGTTTGATGGCTCCAATGGGACGATTATCGAGATTGAGAACGGGATCGATGACTAGCGTGGAACGCCGCTTTGGAACAGGAGACACCTGCTTAAAAGCGGCGAGCCTCTTTTTACATGAAAAAAAGAGAAGATGCGATGACGGCCCTGCCGGGTCCCTCAAGAGAAGGCAACCCGACAAGGCGGGGACAGTCCTGGATCAGGATTTTATTGAGCGATGAGCGTTAATGTCCTAGACTTGCCCTCCCTGCCGCAGGGCAAGTCTGGCACTATCCGTTAGCCGGGAGGTAGCTCTATCGATTGCGCGTGGTGGAAGATGTTGAGCGGGTCCCAGCGAGCCTTGGTGCGTTGCAGGCGCGGATAATTGTTTTTGTGGTAGAGAAACTGCCAATTCGTGAGATCGGCATCGGCGTAATTGACATAACAACCATCAACGTTCTCATCAGGATACGGCCCCGCCGGGCCATACATCGCACTATAGAAATCCCTGATCCATTGCAGATGGATCCTATCCTCCTCTGGCATCACCCACTGGGTTAGATATTGCAGCTTCATAATCGCGGACCTCTGAGGGATAGCCGTGGCGGTGGAGGAAACTGCGTTCACCTGGCAGCCATAGGAGTCAACCAGGACCAGGGCCTGCGGATTGGCATAACTGCTCATGGTCAGAAATTTCCACATCACATTGATCTGCTCAGCGGTAAACGGGCGCAGCATATAGGCCGATTTATATTTTCCGCGCTGGTTGGGGCCAGAGCCATTCAAGATCTGGGTGGCCTCCAGCCAGGAGAGTTTTCTGGTACCAGGCGTCTGTGGCAGCCTGTGTGGGTCCTGCGAGGTTGGCTGAGAAACATACCTGATCCCCTGTGGCGCGATGGCCTGGACAAACTGATCGATCAATTCTGGGTGATCCCCGACATACTGAATGGTCAGAATAATTTGTTGGCCTGCTTTGTGAGTCACGCGTAGCAGCGTAAACAAATCTTTGTAGGGGCTATCAACGGCGCTATGCCCGGCGAAGAAGTTGCCATAGTTAGTGATCAGCTGGCTAAACTGCTCCTGATGCAGCTCAGGCCAGTTCCAGGCAATATTGGTGAGGTAGGCAACCGGCGGCGCGATCGGCAGATTCTTAAACCAGTATTTGGTGACAACGCCAAAATTGCCACCTCCGCCACCCTGATGCGCCCAGAAGAGATCGCACTCAGCAGGGTTGAGCGCATTGGGGCGTATCGTGACCAGTTGCGCCTTACCATCTTTTGTCACATGGACAAGCTCAACGGCGGCAAGGTAATCGACGGTCAGGCCATATTTGCGGGAGAGCAGGCCATAGCCGCCGCCCGCGATATGGCCGCCAACGCCTACCGAGTAGCAAGATCCAGCAGGAATGGTGACGCCATACTCTTTGTAAAGCCGGGTATAGACATTCCATAAGGTGCAGCCACCCTCAAGGCAGTAGAGGCCGTTTTCCTGGTAGACCGCATTGAGGGGAGAGAGGTCAATCAGGACACCCTGATCATTATTGGTAACGAAGTCCTCATAACAGTGCCCACCCCCCCGAATGGTGATTCGCAGGTGAGCATCAACGGCGCTTTGCACAGCTTGCAGCACCTGTTGAGGGCTGGCACACAACTGTATGTAGCTGGGATCGCCCTCGAAGCGCTGGTTGAAGCCGCGTATGAGGGCAGTGTACCTGGGATCATACGGTAAAATTGGGTCCAGGGTCGCAGGCGCAACGCTCTGTGCGAAACTCTCGCCCCGAACGGGCACACCTGTAACACCTAACAATCCTAATGCGCCAAGTGATTTGATATAGGTGCGCCGTGCCAAAAAGGGCGCGCGAATTTTTGGAGTCATGGACGATGTTCCTCACTGCCAACACATCCTCGTTGAGTTTAGTATAGAGCGTCATGCTATCCTTTAAACGTGAATTTGGGCAGGCCTCGCATGCCGGTTTTCAGGCGAAAGAGGTCACCCGAGAAGGGGTAGCGCGCCTTCTGCTCTGGCGTCAAATCGACAAAGGCAGAGGTGATGTAGAGTTCGTCGAGGTCGGGACCTCCGAAAACACAACTCGTCGGACGCAATACAGGCATTGGAATGATGCGCTCAACCTGTCCGCTGGGAGTGAAGCGTATGATTTTGGCGCCATCCCAATAACAGCTCCAGACGCAGCCCTCGCTATCGACCGTGAGGCCATCGGGCACGCCAGGCTCATCGGGCAGATGCACAAAAGTACGACGATTGGCAATCCCGCCGGTCTCGGCATCAAAATCGTAGGCGTAGATAATGCGGAGCGGGGAATCGGTGAAATACATCACCGTATTGTCCGGGCTCCAGCCAATGCCATTGGAGACCCTCACATTCGTCTCCATCGTATGGATAGAGCCATCGGGGTCCAGGCGATAGAGCATGCTAATCGGTAGCTCAGCATTGTTCATCGTGCCAGCCCAGAAGCGCCCACGACAGTCCACGGCTCCATCGTTAAAGCGAATAGTGGGATCAGTGGTCACAGGCTGGCCGATGGGATGGAGCGCGTTGTCAGCGCCCCAGAAGGCGAAATTATGCCTTGTGGCCATCACCAGCCCACCAGAGGCGCGCTGAGCCATCACCCCAATGGAGCTACCGACCGGCACAACCTCAGGCGCCCCCGTCTGGGGATTGAGTCGCCAATAGCAATCATTCACAATATCTACCCAGTACAGCGTCTGCTCTGCAACACTCCAGAGAGAACCCTCACCCAGCGTATTGTGCGTCGCCAGAAAATGTTCGACATCGCTCATAAAGAAGCCTCCTTGCGAAATAGTCTCAACAACTTTGTTCTGTGCCCGTACAGGGGCTCCCCCCATCAGACCAAACACACCCAACGCGCCCAGCACCCCGATGCAGCTGCGCCGCGTCAAACGCAACTTTTGACCCTCTTGTGCCATACACTTCCTCCTCTACCTGCCCTGCGACCTCTCTGCTCTTACGGTCAGCAAGTGGGATAACACGCGCCCCTCGCTAGCAAGCCACGAGAGCACGCCCATCCTCTGTTTATTCTATTCTACTCCCTACCAAAAAACCATGAGAATTACAGATGCTCATGTATGTAGGAGGGCAAACCACTCCCTATCGCAAGGGTCGGAAGAAGGCGCGTATGTCCTGGGCCAGTGCCTGTGGCTGCTCCAATGCGGCGAAGTGCCCTCCTGCTTTCATCTCCGTCCACTGTTGGATATTATAGAGGCTCTGGGCGAGTGAACGAGGTGGTACAGGAAGCTCATCCGGGAAAACAGCCACGCCTGTCGGAACCTCAACTCGCCCGACAAATGCTCCCTTATGCTGGTGAAAAGTCTCGTAGTAGAGACGAGTGGATGAGTTGATAGTCTGCGTGACCCAGTAGATCATGATATTGGTGAGCAATTCATCTTTGGTAAAGACGCTCTCGACCTCACCACGACAATCGCTCCAGGCTCGGAACTTCTCGACGACCCAGCCGGCCAGCCCGACCGGAGAATCATTCAAACCATATGCAAGCGTCTGGGGACGTGTTTCTTGCAGGTGACTATAGCCGGACTCCTCCCAAAGCCATTGCGCTCGCCGTTCTTGCCAGCTTCTTTCTGCTTCATTGGTCGCCTCCTGGCTCAGGACGGCGCGTGACGGCTGCATATTGAGGTGTATGCCAACGATCTTGTCGGCAAAGGCGCGACCGAGCGTTCCTGTAATGTAGATCCCCCAGTCGCCTCCCTGTGCAGCAAAGCGTTGGTAGCCCAGGTCGCCCATGAGCGAGACAAAGGCCTCTGCTATCCGCATCACTGTGATCCCACGTACGTTCGTCGGGCCTGAGAAGCCATAGCCAGGCAGCGAAGGTACCACAACATCGAAGGCGTCAGCAGGATCTCCACCATAGCGCTCAGGGTCAGTCAAAGGGCCAATGATCTTATACATCTCGAAGAAAGACCCGGGCCATCCGTGCGAGAGAAGTAGCGGCATGGAGCGCGTTCCTTTCCCCTTGACATGAAGAAAGTGCAGGTGTATCCCATCAATCTCTGTGGTAAACTGAGGAAAGGTGTTGAGAAGGCGTTCCCATGCTCGCCAATCATAGCTCCTGTGCCAGTAGTCTACCAGTTGCTGCACATAAGCAAGGTTAGTTCCATAGTCCCAGCTTGCCCCCTCTATCTGATCGGGCCAGCGGGTGCGGACGAGGCGTTCATGTAAGTCGTCAAGGATGGCCTGTGGAATCTCTATTTTGAATGGATGAACAGTCATGTCGATGCTTCTCTTTTCTCTTCTGTAAAAGATATGTTCCTCCAAATAAAAACAGAAAAACGTACCCGGACCATTCCATTGTTGCTATTTGCTTAACGCCTGGGGCCGCGCCCGCTCAACCATGCGATCGCTATGTAAGAAAAACCGAGGAATATTATGTCGACAGATATCGTGAGTTTTGGCGAAACCATGCTGCGCCTCACAGCGCCCAACAACACACGCCTGGAGAGCACGCCACAATTACAGGTTTACGTCGGGGGCACAGAATCAAACACCCTGGCATGCCTCGCGCGCCTGAACCTGAAAGCAACCTGGATCTCAGCCCTCCCGGCTAACCCGCTCGGCAGACATATCGATACCGAGCTGCGCAGCCACGGTGTAGATACCAGCCATGTCGTCTGGGCAGAGCCTGGCAGCCGCCTGGGCATCTTCTATGTCGAGGAGGCCGCGCTACCGCTCGGTCTGCAGGTCTACTACGATCGCGCCCACTCGGCCTGCTCACTGATCGAGCCGGACACCCTTGATCTCTCCGTCATCGACGAGGCCCGACTCCTACATCTGACCGGTATTACACCCGCTCTGAGCGATCGTACACGTGAAGTATTCAGGCGCATGCTGGCAAGGGCTCACGCCAGCCACATTCCTCTCTCCTTCGACGTGAATTATCGCGCCAAACTCTGGTCGGCCACTCAGGCTGCCGCCGGCATCGAGGAAGCCTGTCAGCAAGCCAGCATCCTCATCTGCGCCCGGGCCGACGCCACCGAACTCTGGGGCTTCACGGGCACGCCACAAGACATTCTGGGCCAGATGGCCCAACGCTTTACCACCAGCAAAGACCCCCGCAGATTTGTGCTAACACTTGGCAGCGAAGGTTCAGCCCAGTTCTATGACGGCCTCTACACCGAGGAACCCGCCATTCCCACCACAGGGGCCATCCGCTTCGGTTCAGGCGATGCCTTCGCAGCCGGCTACCTCTACGCCTATCTGAACGGCCCGCTCTATCAAGAGCTGCACGAGGAGCGCAACATCAGCGCCCTACGCTTCGGCAACGCCCTGGCCGCCCTCAAACGCTGCATCGTAGGCGATATCGCCGTGATCACACCCGAGGACGTCAGAACAGTCCTGCGGCGAGAGAGCGGGGGCCGATTTCGCTAGCACCCACAGGGCGACCGTCCCCATATCGAGGGACGGTCACCCAGCGATGGTCGCCCATGTGTGGAGTTGGCAGATCCCCACCAACCCCACACAAATGATCAACTAACGATACAGTTCGATCCCATTGATAAAGGGATTATCGGCCCCACCTTGCGTAAAAGCAATCACGATCTGGCCGCTGGCATTAGCCGTCACTGTGAAGCTCTTCTGCAGAGCGGTCTTGTAGCCCGCCGTGGCAAAGACATCAAAGTGTGTCAGTTGTGGGCTGCCATTGATGGCGACGTTAAAGACACGTGCGCCCGCCGACTGCCAGGTCAGTTCCGCCCAATCTAATTTGAGCGTGTAGGTTGCGCCTGCCGTCAGACCCGTAAGCGTATAGGTAAACGAGGCGTTCCAGCGCACAGTTTGCCAGACTGCCTGTGGCGCCGGATTGCTTACTCCGTTGGTGTTGATCGCTGTGGAGGTATCCGAGAACTGGTTGCCCTGGTCAAAGCCGGTGTCCGCCACAAACTGGCCTGACGCTGGACCACCCGCGTTAATCGCCGTGACCAGGGTGAGCGTCGGGGTTGGCGTTGGTGTAACACCGCTCCCGCCCGGATTCCAGATTTCAATACCATTGATAAAGGGATTGTCAGACCCACCCTGCGTAAAGGCAATCACAATCTGACCGCTGGCATTAGCCGTCACTGTGAATTGTTTCTGCAGGGCGGTCTTATATCCCACGGTGGCAAAGACATCGAAGCCAGTCAGTTTGGGAGTCCCGTTGATCGCGACGTTAAAGACACGCGCGCCTGCCGATTGGAAGGTCAATTCCGCCCAGTCCAGGGCGACCACATAGTTCGCATTCGGCGTCAGGTTGGGAATTGTGTAGGTAAACGAGGCGTTCCAACGAACAGTCTGCCAGACCCCTTGCGGGATAGACTCCCCCACCTTGCTCGTATTAATGGCTGTGGAGGTGTCCGAAAACTGGTTGCCCTGGTTAAAGTCGGTGTCCGCCACAAAATTGCCGCTGGCTGCACCGCCCGCGTTAATTGCCGTGACCAGGCTTCCCGGTGGTGGCGGCGTGGGCGTCCCGGTCGGCGTGGCCGTTGGTGTCACTGGTGTCGGCGTCGGCGTCACCGGAGTCGGCGTTGGCGTCACTGGTGTTGGCGTTGGCGTTGGCGTACCGCCGCTTCCACCCGGATTCCAGATCTCAATACCATTGATAAAGGGATTATCGGGCCCACCCTGCGTAAAGGCAATCACGATCTGGCCGTTCCCATTGGCCGGAACCGTGAATTGCTTCTGCAAAGCGGTCTTGTAGCCCGCCGTGGCAAAGACGTCGAAACCCGTCAGCTTCGGGGTGCCGTTGATGGCGACGTTAAAGACACGCGCGCCCGCCGACTGCCAGGTCAGTTCCGCCCAGTCCAGGGCTACGACGTAGTTGGCATTCGGGGTCAGATTGGGAATCGTATACGTAAACGAGGCGTTCCAGCGCACGGTCTGCCAGACCCCTTGCGGGATAGACTCACCTACCTTGCTAGTGTTGATCGCTGTGGAGGTGTCCGAAAACTGGTTGCCCTGGTTAAAGTCGGTGTCCGCTACAAAATTGCCGCTGGCAGTGCCACCCGCGTTAATCGCCATCACCAGGGTGCCCGGAGGTTGCGGTATTGGAGTCGGGGTCGGGGTTGGCGTCTGGGTTGGCGTGGGTGTCCCGGTCGGGGTTGGCGTCCCGGTCGGAGTTGGGGGTACAGGCGTTGGCGTCACAAAACCATTGCAGATTTGTGGGGTCGGGCTCCAGCCAGCGTTGCCGCTACCCATCTGCACATTCCATGATCCCGGCCCCTCACAACTCTCCATGGCCCCCACACTCAGGTTACTTGCTGTCACATTGTTAGCGGACCCTGTAATGGTGCTCACCTTATTCGAAAATGCGAACTCAGCCCCATTGATATTTATGCCGCTCATGGCTATGGTGCTGATGGGATTGCCTCCATCGAATGAGATGGCTGCAAACATGCTGTTATCGATCTCATCCCCTGAGGCAGTGAAGGGCGCATTGATCGAGCCATTATCCGCCCAGAACATGAGCGCGCCAAATTGTTGGATGCCCTGGTCACCAAAACCACCGGCAAATCTGATCGTGTTATTTGAGACCGTGGTTGTACCACTAAAAGCCGCCGTGGGATTGCCGAAATTTTCAAAGTCAAGATTGATGCCACCGCCCCGGTACTGCGAGCTGATGACTACGTTATTCGTGACCGTGTTCCCATTGCCACCATAGATGGCTATACCATTGGCCAGGTAGGGCAGTTCAACGGTGTTGTGATCGAAGGTGTCGTTGGTATCACCAGTTGACACGGCATTGAGTTCCGACCACATGGCCAGGCCGTCATCGCCTGGACTACGTATGATCGTTTGTGCCACGCTTGAGTTGGTGATGGCGCGATGGAAGTTAATGCCGTCCGCCAGCGTACTGTCGATGCGGCAGCCTGTGATCGAGAGGCCAGTAAACGGCCCATCAAACCACATGCCCACCTTGGTGTGTTCAATCCAGATATTGGAAATGGTCGAGTTGTTCAGCGAACCGCCGATACCATTGTCCTGTAAACAGTCGATGCGGTTCGTGATCTGGCCCTCAACCGCGAAATCCGACAGGGTGACGTTGGCGCTGGCAGGGCCATCAAATGTGTCCTTCCCATAAACGCCCACACCGGTGCCAGTACCGACTGGGGCCCCCTCAAGGATCGTATACCAGGAACCTGCACCTCTCAGGGTGACATTGTCGACGATAATGTGACTGGTGACCAGATAGGTCCCTGTTGGCATCCAGACCCCCTTGCCCTGGGACGAGCCAGCATTGACCGCGTTCTGGATGGCCTGGGTGGAATCCTTTGCGCCACTGGGGTCAGCTCCATAGGCGGCATCAGTGACCGAGATGTAGCCCGCAGGCTGGGTGAGCGCCGCCGGCACTTCCTGGAAATCAGCGACATCGATGGTATACGATGAGGCGTTATCCTCAGGGTCGACCTGCAATTTCACTTTGGTGCCAACCCCCATCTCCGGCAGTCTCGT
>Ga0070730_10003528_pt1 | contig 13972 bp, 7 predicted proteins | sample Coa_R1_3_FD_66447 | JGI IMG/M metagenome (GOLD analysis project Ga0070730, IMG submission 66447) | Surface soil microbial communities from Centralia Pennsylvania, which are recovering from an underground coalmine fire - Coalmine... | ecosystem: Environmental > Terrestrial > Soil > Unclassified ...
CTGCTGGATCGCTTCGATGGTGGCCATAATGTCTCCCTTTAAATAGCGCATCCAGCCCCCAACTCGATAGCCCTCTACCTTCTCAATCTTCTCTCCACTCGCCCATTGATACAACAAATGCGGAAAGTCCACCCCGGAGCGCACGGCGATTTCAACTGAGGCCGAGAGCCGTGGGTTTATCTCCATCAAATAGGGCACTCCCACGCTGTCGCGCCGGAACTCAACTTCCGCATATCCCTCCAGATCGATCGCGCGTACCAGCCGCTCCGCCTGATCGCCGATATCCTCTGGGATAGCAATACTCTGCCGCAGCACGGACATCCCGCCCAGTGGCGGCTCCGTACGCTTCGCCCACTGTGCGAAACGCGCGTACATCACTCCACCAGCATACATGGTGCTCACAGCCTCACGCCTGCCAGTCAGAAACTGCTGGAAGAGTGTTGTCCCCCCCAGACGCGTCAGATCTTCCACCGCTTGCCGCGCCTCGTCGGCTGTAGTGACCAGTCGCGAGATGATGCGCGCACCGGGCTGCCGCTCGTCGTGAGCCTCGTTCCATACCCAGGACTCCACCGGTTTCACTACCGCTGGCAACCCGATCTCTTTTAAGGCCGCTGGCACGTCGCTCACTGCCGCTACCAGCACGCCGCGTGGCACACCCAGGCCCAACTGCTCAGCAATTGCCAGGGTTTGCTCTTTATTGACAGCAATCGCCATCGCCGGTTCTTTCGCCAGTGCAATGCCTGCTCGTCTCTCAAGCCGCTCACGATACTGCCGAATCAAGGCTATCGTGCCGTCCGATGAGGAGATCAGGACGCGCGCCCCACTGCGGTCCAGTACCTGCTCCAGATACTTCAGGTACTCTTCCGTTCCTTCCTCGGCCGGGCAGATCAGCTGCTGCCTGCACCAGCGTGAGGCGAAGGCGGGCACTCCGTCAAACCGTTCCAGCGCGACAACGGACAATCCCCGTTGCCCGAGCGATCGCACCGTGACCAGCGACTGCCGCAGTGCGGCATCGAGCACGAGTGCATCATACTGCGTGGTCCGCTCTGGCTCCATAGACACCACAGCCTGTCTATCCTCAGCCCCAACCCCTGATGAATTACTGACCATGCACACCTCTTTCATTTCCAGATTGCTGAGAAAAAATTCCAGACACCCGATAGCTCAGCCGCCATCACCAACCAGTGCCGGTTGACTTCTCCCAGGACCCGCTTGAGCTGATAGGGATCGTCCTGTGGCGTGTTCACTCCCTGGTTCGTGGTTACCGCCCACGCAAAGCCAGCTGCTTGCACGGCTTTGATCGCCTCCTCACCAATATCCATATTTTTCCCAATCGGATAAGCAAAGGCACGCACTGGACCCCCCAGCCGCTCCTGTAAGGTCTTCCGGCACTCAGCCACTTCCGCGCGTACTTCTTCAGGGTCACTCAGATTGGAGAGGATCGGATGATGCATGGTGTGCCCTCCAAAGGAGACCCATCCGCTCTCCTGCATCTTGATGACCTGGTCCCACGTCATCGGCCTATATTGCTCATCTCGCGTGGCCTCTGTCTCTGGCACCACCAGCAGCGAGTGCACTTGCGCAAGACAGGCTTCACGCTCCTCGACTGAGGCGGCATGACGCAATTTCCCGTCAATCACTCCTGTCAGTTCCGCACGCTCTTTGGGGCTTTCCAGACAATAGTTTCGGCCAGCAAAGGCTACCTCACGCGCTGAGGCGTGCCTCACCAGCCGACTCCCCTCACCCCACCAGAAATGCGCGCCGCTCTCCAGATACCCAGGGATCAAGAAGACCGTAATCGGCACCTCTAACTCGCATGCTAGCTCAAATGCATGCGTATAGTTATCCAGGTATCCATCGTCAAAAGTCAATACCAGCGGCGTGCGCCTGTCTTGCGCGCTCACCCCTCCCGGCGTATAGAGTTCTTCCAGCGCTTCTTCCAGGTGGAGCATGCGATAATGCCGCCTCAGGTAGAGCAAATGACGACGCAGGTCTCCACCGCTCGCACGATGGTAATTGAGAATAATCAAATTTGGTTTTGTACGCTGCATCAACCAGCGCGTCAATCTTACCAGCCCACTATAATAGAAAAATGCTCCAACAACTATACCTCCGCTTCTGCGGATCTGGCCCATCCCCCACTTTGGATCTCGCGACAATACACGAAAAGCATTTTTATATACAGACATATCGATCATTTCCTGATCTACACGTTGCAAAAAACGTGCTAACGACTGTTCCTCCTACGTCCATTGCAAAGCCCTCTCGACCAGATCATTCCATCTGATAGAGAATCCTCACTAAAAACAATCGCCAGTTTCACAAGTCTCTGCATCACAGATGCCCTGCTGGATGTTTGATGATCAGCTGATCCATCACATTCTTCATCAGTAACTGAATCTGCGGCACGGCAGCATTATTCACGTTCATACCCGGGATAACCGTCGAGGAAATCCTGGGTGCAGCCGGTATCCCGGCAACCGGACGGGACTGTGGTCCACAAGCAGCATCTGGCTGCAAACGATAATTATCTAATGCTGTAGCCCAATAAATCGAACCAGAGGCAAACACCATCGCTCCAGAGTTAGCAATATAATATGTGGTATTCCCAAAGTCTTTATGATCAACAAGAGTATCAGCAGTAGCCGCATCACGTAGCGTGTCAGATGTAGCTATGACTTGCAAATTAGGAGGGGTATGCCCATTATTAAAGACCTTGTCCCATTCATAGCCAACCAGCCCGCACCCATACAGTGCCCCCTGCTGTAAACCAGTTTTGAGCAACAGCGGCGAATTGGTCGGAGCTACCTTCCACGGATACCCCATAACCTGCACGCCAAACGCTCTATGCACCAGGTCCGAGAACATAATTCCCACCAGCGCATTTTCGGGACGATTCACCACCTGATCACGCCACAACGCCGTGACGCGCGTATTATCTACTCCATACAAAGGGTCGCGCTGCAGATCGGCTATGCTCAGTTTCCCATTGTTATCAAAGGTCGACACTTTATAGCTCACGACCCAACGATTATTCTGCTCAAAGCGCATCTGCCAGTAGGATGCGTTCGCCCCCATAAAGAGCAGGCCAACCCCCTGGCTGCGCGCGGCCTCAACCCCATCGCGCATCTCTTTGGTCCAATACTCGTCATGCCCCAGCGAAATATACGCTTTGTGTTTCAGCAAAATACCAGGATTGTTCTGCAGATCAACGTCGCTAATATAGGTGATATTATAGTTCTGCTGTTCCATCCAGCGAACGGCCTGGATCTCCCACAATAGCACCTGGCTGGCCCCCATGCCTCCCCCCGCATCCGGCGGATAGGGTTTATTGAACGAGACCTTGGCCGACCTGAAGAGATGCGCGGTCGGCCCCGTTCCTTCGGTCGCTCCAGCACTCGTGATATTGTACAGGCTGGTCGAGAAGGTTGTGGTGCTGCCCCATCCATTATAGGCGGCATAGGTGGTGTCGGGGGTAACTGCGATATAGTCGCTTGTAGAGGTGGGATTGGTGAGCGTAAAAGTAGTATAGGTCTGCCAATCATGGTTATCGGTAAATTTTGCCAGATAGATCCCGCTCGTCCAGTCATTCGGGATTTTATAACTATTGGTTGCCTGCCAGTTGGCCTCAAAGGGTCCGATAGGATTATTCAGCCCAGAACAAGAGGGGCAGCCAATAATCGTGCTCAAATTAGAGTTGTAGTAGCCCTGCGCCTTCCCAGGGAAATAATCGGTCGAGCCCATCAGGCGCCCACCCAATCCACTGTACCAACCCAGGCGGTAGAAATCGATCCGATACTTATTCGCTGGCCCCCCGGCCGCCCCGGTGCTGACATAGAATTGGAGTGTTTGCCCGGGAGTTGCGCTTACTGCGCTGGCATAGGCCTGGATTTGTGTCGTCGATCGGTGATCTTTGTTAATCTGCCAGCTGGTGGTCCCAAGGAGAGCATTCTCTCGCGCAATTGCATTATTAGGCAGCGGTATCGTTGTTGCCACCGGGGTTACCCCCCCTGAGAACAGCGAGGGCACACCATTCCGTACACCCACAATCACAATACCCACAATCACAAACAGCGCCATAATACCTGCTAGAATTTTTGACCTCACGCAGGAACCTCCAGTTTATCTAGGTATTTCATATCAATCATACTCTACTGGGTTATATAACGTTATCATCATAGCAGTAAACTCATAAGGTAAGGCGAAATATTGTCGCTAACCCGTACAAAAATACCATCCTCTCGTGATAAAAGCTATGTTCATAGTGGTAGAGAATCGGTAAAACAACGCTTACTGCTGGAGAGAAATAGACACTTCATCCTCGACTCTTCTCACAGTCCCTCTTTGCTTGATACAGGACGGAAAATTTTGCAGGGTAGGAAAAACGTCCCTTAATCCCTGCTTACTATGTACGGTAATCCATAATACTGTGTATCATAGGGGAAAAGCAAAGAACGACACAAAAGTCATAGGACAAGACAGAAAATGTTGCCTTTTCAAGAGCACTCTAGCTCATGTAAAACGCAACTCTGGTCGATTAGGAAGAAACAGTTATCGTGTCCGTCATATTTGGAGATGCCAAAATGGGTGCCAGAGGGTTACTATCTCAACATCGCGGCAGCATTTTTAACACCATCTCAACACGAGTAACAACCTGATTCCTATAGGATGGGCTGTACCTTAGTAGGGGGTAATATGTGGATATTCGTCATGCAGGCACTCTATGAAGCACATATGATAAACCACTCTACTATGTTAGTCTGTACAAAAATCTCGATCTGAATTTATGGAAACAGTGAGCATTCTTGTTTTTAACATTGTGCAATTGATAAGGATGGTATTTGCATGCAAACTTCGCTGGGTTACTATATAACAGTCACCAAACGTTGGGCATGGGTGATATTACTGGGCATCGTCCTCTGTGGTAGCGCCACTTTTATCGTTGAGAAATTTTTACCAAAAACCTATGATGCGAAAGCCACTCTTATCGTGAGCGCTGGCTCTCCCAGCTCCTCAACGTATGATATGGCCAACGCTACTCTCATTCTGATGCCCACCTATACCAATCTGGTTACCAACAGCCGGGTGATGCAAGATGTTGCGGCTAAACATACCGATATAGATCTGACAAAAGTTCCCATTGTGGCAAAACAACAGTCGGGCACCGAGAATATCGATGTGACGGTCAGTTACAAAGATCCACAGGTCGCCGCCCAGATTGCCAATGATATCGCTACGAGCTATTCGAACTTCCTCAATGCCTATACTGGCGGGATCGTTACGGTGATGCCCATCCCGGCTGTTGCACCTCTGCTCTCTGATCCGTCCAAACCAAAACCTACTCAAGATGCTCTGATCGGCGCTCTGGCCGGCCTCGGGCTGGCCCTTGCCGTTATTGTCATATTCGAATGGGTCGATGACCGCCTGACCAGCCCCGACGAGTTGCAGAAACTGGTCGCGCTGGATGCCCTGACGATCATTCCTGAACTCTCGGCGAAGCAGCGCAATAAGAATGCGGAAGAGACCCCTGAGCTGGCCGAAGGCTGCCGTATTCTCTGCGCCAGTCTCAATATGGCTCAGGCTGCCTATCCCTTTAAAATGGTGATGGTGACCAGCGCTCTCACGGGCGAAGGCAAAAGCACGATCGCGGCCAATATCGCCTCCTTCCTGGCTATGTCGGGTAAGCGCGTCCTCCTGGTCGATGCTGACCTGCGCCACCCGGTGCTCGATCAACACTTCCAGCTGGAAAATCGCAAGGGCCTCTCCAATGCGTTCCTTGAAATGTGGCCTCAGGTGCAGGTCGAGATGGAGGGTCAGCCAACCGAAATCCCTTCCCTGCGCGTGCTGACGGCTGGCGTTCTGCCTTCCAATCCTTCGGAGTTGCTACAATCACATCTGGCTCATCAACTCTTTAACCATTTCAGAAATTCTCAGCACTTTGACTACATCATCTTCGATGTTCCACCCGTCTTGCCTGTAGCCGATGCACAGATCCTGGCATCCTACATTCAGGCCACCGTTCTCGTTGTTGATGCCTCCAAGACTTCGCGCAAACTGATCAAACGCGCTAAACAAATTTTGAGCAGAACCGGTACGCGCGTCCTGGGGATCGCGGTCAATAAGAGCCAGTGGCCCGAGTATAGCGATATTCAGGATTACCTGGGTACTATGCAGCAGAGACCCAGGGCCGATATCACTATATCCATGCCTCCTAACATGCCACCGCCTTCTAACAATCGGATTGATGCCAATCATCCCAATCCGGCCATGTTGCGGTCTCCCAACAGGTAATGGCAGGTTCATCGGCATTCTCATGCAGGCAGCGCAAGGTTGTTACAAATGCTTCTCCAGCAGATGGTTCTCCCACGAGAATCGCCTGCTTCAATCTTGCAGAAACTAGAAGAGGTATCTTACATGAAAGATTTACTGAGAGAAAAAATTTCCTCTCGTTCATTGCGCGTTGGTGTGATTGGTCTCGGCTATGTCGGACTACCGCTGGCAACGACTTTCGCTGAGGCCGGTTTTGATGTGACCGGCATTGATGTCGATCAGCGCAAAGTCGATCTGGCTAATCAGGGTGAAAGCTATATTTCCGATATAGAGAGCAGTACGCTCCATTGTCTCCTCGATACCGGGCGTTTGCGCTTCACCACCGATGCCGCTGCGCTGGATGAGATTGACGCTATCAGTATCTGCGTCCCAACCCCGCTGGGCAAGACGCACGATCCCGATATGTCATACATCAATTCCGCTACTCAGATGATTAAGGCGCATCTGCACCCGGGACAACTCATCATTCTTGAGAGCACAACCTATCCTGGGACGACTGATGAGGTGGTGTTGCCAGAGTTGGAAGCAACTGGTCTGAAAGTCGGACACGATTTCTTCCTGGCCTTCTCTCCCGAGCGTATTGATCCAGGCAATCCCAAGTTTGGTACCCGCAATACGCCCAAGGTGGTTGGCGGGATCACTTCTGACTGTACCGAACTGGCCCAGGCCTATTATGGTATGGCCATCGATACGATTGTGCCCGTCTCCTCGGCTCGGGTGGCTGAGATGACCAAACTGCTCGAAAATACGTTTCGCGCGGTGAATATCGGTATGGTCAACGAGATCGCGATTATCTGCGAGAAGTTGAAGATCAGTCCCTGGGAGGTCATTGACGCGGCCGCTACCAAACCGTTCGGCTTTATGCGCTTCCTGCCAGGCCCCGGTCTGGGTGGTCACTGCATTCCGGTTGATCCGCTCTATCTTTCCTGGAAGCTGAAGACGCTCAACTATACGACGCGTTTCATTGAGATGGCCGCCGAAATCAATAGTAGTATGCCGCACTATGTGGTCAACAAGATCAGCGATGCGCTCAATGAGCAGCGCCGCAGCTTTAATGGCTCTACAGTGCTGGTGCTGGGTGTGGCCTATAAACCGAATGTCAGTGATGTCCGCGAATCTCCCGCTCTCGATATCATTCAGGAGCTGCTGGAGCGCAAAGCAGTGGTGCTCTACAACGACGACTATGTGCCATCTATCAAGCTGGGCGAGCAGACGCTGCACGCGCAACCCTTGAGCAACGGTCTCCTGCAGGCAGCCGATTGCGTGGTCATCGTGACTAACCATCGCTACTACGATACAGCTACGATTGTCAGAGAAGCACGTAGCATTGTCGATACCCGCAATATGACGCAGGGGTACAGCGATGCCAAAATCATTAAGCTCTAGTTGTTGCTCTGACAAACTCGTTTGTATAGAACGGTTGTAAAAGATGTCACAGTCCACTAATCCTAATCTTGGCAGCAGGATCAGTCAAACGCTAGGCAATACCAGTGCACGGCTTATAGCCGTGCATGTTAAATCAGCTAATAAAAGTATCTTCCGCGCGCTCCTGCGTCTGGGTTCGGCCAACCTGCTTACACGCGTGGCCGGCATGGTGATGAATATCATTATCGCGGCCCAGTTCGGTCAGGCCGGGCGTGATCCTTATAGCGCGATTTATCTGATGGTGACTTCGATTGCTGCTCTCTTTGGCGGTGGATTAGAGGCCTCGGTCATCCCTGTCTATTCTCGTGTCCGCGTTAAAGGGAAAGATAAAGTATCCACTTTCTTTAGTACTCTGCTCAATGTACTTGTGCTCTTTCTCATCTTGTTTACCGCGATTATGTTTCTTTTCCGCGCACCTTTTATTCTTTCATTTGCCCCTAATCTAGGTAAGCAGGTCTATCCCGGCACTCATCTCACTGCGCTGGATATCACGATTGGTTTGGCACCCTATCTCTTTCCAGTCGTTATCCTGATGACGTTGAATTATTTTCTGGAATGTCTGCTCAATGCGGAGGGCCAGTTTGGCTGGCCAGCCTATGCGGGTATGCTGGTGCCGATCAGTACAACGATCACGCTCGTTTTCAGTATGCTTTTCACAAAAAATCCTGATCTGCGTGTGGTTTGTACCGGTCAGTTAATTGGCTTTGGCCTGCAATTTATTGTGGTGCTCTTCCGTATTCGGCAGGCAAAGATCATCTATCGGCCAGTCCTCGATCTCAAAAGCCCGGAGATCAGGGCGGTGGCAAGGGCGGCTGGCCCGCCGCTCTTTGGCTCCTTTATTGCGCTCTCAGGCCCCTGGTTCGATCAGGCCTTTACCAATGTCTTTGGAGAAGCCGGTTCGATCAGCGCGCTTAACGATGCCAGTAAGTTAACCAGTGTCTTCAGTGGGGTCATTTTCTCCTCTGTGGCGCGATCTGCGCTGCCCTATCTCTCCAGCCAGGCCGCGATCAAAGATTGGAAGGCCTTTAAAGGAACGATCCGCCTGTACATCTGGGTGCTGGGCATCATTATGTCGGCGCTGGCAGCAGGGGTCATTCTGTTTGCTCCGTTCATCGTACGCATTCTCTTCCAGCGTGGGAATTATACTGCGGCCAATGCGCACACGACATCAACGCTGCTGATTGCGCTCACGCTGGGCCTGCCCCCTATGGCGATTGCGTTCTTTACTTCGCGCGCCTTTAGCGCTCTTGGCAAGACGCGTATCCTGATGTGGAGCACAGTGCTCAATATGGTGATCAACGCGGTTCTGGATGCGGTCCTTGGCTACTTTCTCCGACCATACGGGTTAGGACCCTTCGGCGTGGCCCTGGCAACTTCGATCTTCTATTTCGTGAGCATGTTCTTTCTGCTGATTGTGCTCAGAGCCATCGTTGGCCCTCTCTATCTCTTTACGCCACCGCCGGAGCTCATAAGCATTGTCAGCAAGTTTATCGGGCGCAAATCCACTCAGCAAGAGGCTACCTGGACCTGGTGGGAGGAGAACTTTGGAGCGCTGGAGTTCACCCATGCCCTGAAGCGCAAGATGATCCGTGGGGCCTTTATGCTCTCGGTCTTCGCTGCTGGTGTGGTGGGGTGCATCGTGAATGCTCTCTTCACGATGCGGGTCGCCTTTGGCTCGATTGTGCTGCTTATCCTGATCCGCTACCCGTATAGCTTGCTGATCTCCTGGATTATGCTGGGCTCGTTTGTTGGTTCAGATGTGCCGTTTCTCTCACCCTTCCAGGGCGGCAACCTGCTCTCTGGCCTGGCGATAGGCTCGATTTTCACCTTTCTCATTATCCCTGCCAAGCCAGCTATTAAACGTTTCTCCTCCCTGGGCTTCCTGGCGATTTACCTGCTGTGGGTCTTCATGAGCATTGGTATCTCAGAGATCGGTATACAACAGTTCCTCACGCTCTGGCTTGTGATGATATCTTATGTCGCTGTTGGTGTTCTGACCATTACGCTGACTACGACGAGAAAGCTGCTGAATGCGCTGCTCGATAGTATGCTGGCCATTATGACCTTTATAGCGGCTTATGGTATCTATGACTGGTTCCCTGGAACGCCTTATGGCGGTCGCTCAACTGGTTTCTACGATACCAATATCTCGTCGCTCTACCGCCTTGGGTCTGTGTACGCTACGACGACTGTGGCCTATACGCTTTCGATTATGATACCGTTTGGCATCTATCGCGTTATGACGGCGAAAAGAGGGTGGAGTCGCCTGCTCGCTATCCTCAGCACGCTCATTATGACGCTGGCCTTTGCCATGACGTTCGCGCGTATCCCCTTCGCTGGCTTTGCGCTCAGTCTGTTTGTGATGGCGCTCTTCTTACCCAATCCCAGGATGCGTGCGGGTATGGTCGCTGGTCTGGTCGCCATCGGGGGTGGTGGCTTAGCTATTGCGCAATTGGCGGGCGTCCCTCTCCTGGATCGTTTCGCTAACAACGATATTGCTTCACTCAATGGACGCACAGAGCTCTGGTCGGCTTTACTTGACAGTTTTGACCCACATAAACTCCTGGGTACAGGTCTGCAGGGCTCAGATCTCTTTCTTATCAATGCAAAAGTTGGCACCGGGCTGGGGGTCGTGGCAACTGCGCCACACAACATTTTCCTGCAAGCTATGTACGATCAGGGCCTTATTGGGCTGACGCTGGTCATTCTGTTACATGTCGCTCTGCTCTGGAATCTGCTACGTGGCCTGCGTGGGGCATCCCCTACACGCCACTTACTGATTGCAGCAACGCTGGCAGCCTACACCAATATCCTTGTTCAGTCGACTGAGACAACTGTGTTCTGGAGCCAGCAGGTTGGACCTTATCTCTGGATACTCTTGTCGCTGCCTTTCGCGTCTTACTGGGATAACGAAGAAAAACCAGACCAGGTGAATCAGGAGGCCCCAGGCCTGGAGGCGGCACCACGGATGGAATCCGTAGAACACACACAACAGGAGCAACTAATTCATGTCTAAACCACCCGTCGAGGGCGATCTTCTCCATGTCTTTATTCTGGCTTTTCTGTTCAGGCCCGCCATAGGGGGGGCGGAGATGCAGGCGGAAAAGCATGCGCGCCAACTCCTGAAGCTCGGCCATAAGGTGACCGTTCTTACTCTCCAATTTCACAAATCCTGGCCTGCAGACGAACTCCTGGATGGCTTGCACGTTCTCCGCATCGGAGGCTCTTTCCGGCGCGATGGTCAGTTGCGTATTGGCAGGTTTGGCATTATTCTCATTAATTTCGTGCTGCTCCTCAAACTCTGGCGGCTGCGTCATCAGTTCGATCTTATCCATTCTATGCAATTCTCGACGATGAGCGCTACCGCTACTTTTATTTGTAAACTTATGCATAAACCGATCGTTATTAGTATTCAAAGCGCGGGACCAGATGAGAAACAGGCGCTGCGCCATGCACAGCAGGGTGTGTCGCTCATGGCGGATACGTTGCAAGGCGCGGATTATCTGACGGTTAATGCCAGAAATTGGGTCGCGGGCGATCTCGCAAGCATTCAAAAATCCATTATTATTGGGGGGAAGCAGCTCTCAGCGTTTCTGAAAAGTTCGCATGCTTATTATCAGGCTCTCAGCACCCGCTCACGGTCTTATCTTATCTCCAATGGCTTCCGACCTGAACAAATTGTGATTATTCCTAATGGGGTTGATACTGAGAAATATCAGCCAGCCACCCGTCCCGATCCGGCCAAACCGGAGCGCGATATCATCTGCGTCGCGCGCCTGGAATATCCCAAGGGCACCGATGTCTTACTCCATGCCTGGGGACGTCTGATGAATGCTCCCGCCGGGTGGCGAGCGGAGCTGAAACCCAGGCTGCGTATAGCTGGTGGTGGCGAGTTCAGGCCACAAATGGAGCGCATCGTTAGAGAGTTGGGTATCCAGGATAGCGTGGAGTTCCTGGGTATGCGCCGCGATGTCCTCGATCTGCTCCATCAGGCCTGGGGATTTGTGCTTCCATCACGCTGGGAAGGGATGCCCAATGCCCTGGTTGAGGCTATGGCCTGTGGTCTCCCTTGTGTCGCTACCTGCGTCAGTGGCAGCGAGGATCTTATCACCCATGGTGTCAATGGTTTGCTGGTGCCACCGGAAGACCCGGCTGAGATGGCTCAGGCATTACGCCGCATCATCGAGGATACCGCGCTGGCCGAACAATTAGCCTGCGAAGCACGCGCAACGATCGTCCGTGATTATCAAATCTCTTCTGTCGTTGAGCGCTGCTTGAACCTCTATCGTCAGTTACGCTCAGGTGGTAAGCCAGCGATACCCCATATGTTGGAGCAGGAGGTGAATTTGTGAGTAAACTGCGCGTCTACATTCCTATCGCGACCTTTCACCCGCTGGTTGGTGGCGCTGAAACGCAGGCGATGTTGCAGGCGCAAACGCTGCGGGCCAGAGGGCATGAGGCTACTATTATCACCTTTCGCCATCAACGGGCCTGGCTCCCTTTTGAGACGGTTGACGGTGTCCCGGTGATCCGTGTAGCTGGCGCTCTACTCGGAAATCGCGCGCAGCTGCCCAGGATCGTGAAGCGCACGCTCTTTTTGCTTGCGCTGGTCGTCATGGGCTGGACCCTCTGGCGCCATCGCCACCGCTACGATATTTTACATGTCTACCAACTGAGCGCGTTGGCCCTGCCTACTGCCTGGGTTTGCCGCTTAACGGGTAAGCCTATGCTCATTGCTGTACGCAGTACAGGCTCAACTCAATTCGGCCAGTCGCAAACTGCTACATCGCTGCTCGCGGGTCCACTGGACCCTGCGGCCCCCTGGCTGCATATCGAAAATGTCCCCTGGACCAATGGCGATTTAGAGGGGTTGCTCCGCCTGGGTCGCCCGGTAATGCGTTATACGCGTTCATTGCTAGAGCGTGTGGGGGCCAAAATCATCATTCTCAGCACGCGTATGCAGGATTACCTCGACAAAAATGGGTTCCTGCTTCCTAATACCGAGCGCATCCCCAATGGCGTCGATATTGTCCGTTTCCATCCCTCTTCCGAAACTCTTGATGACATCAAAGCAAAGACCATTATCTGCGTCGCCAAGCTGCGCTACGAAAAGGGCATTGATGTGCTGCTGCAGGCCTGGCATCTGGTGCAATTGCAGTGTCCGGAGGCCCGGCTTATCCTGGTAGGCAATGGCTCTACCAACTCCATCGAGGATCGCTTTGTGCGTATGGCCGAGGAGTTGGACATCAAAGAGAGTATCGAGCTGGCGGGTTTACAGAAAGATATTCCCGCGCAATTGCGCCGCGCTGGCATCTCTGTTCTCCCCTCTCGTTGGGAGGGCATGCCCAATGCCATCCTGGAGGCTATGGCCTGTGGCTTACCCTGTGTGGCAACCCGTGTGAGTGGCAGTGAGGATATTATTGAACATGGAGTGAATGGTCTGCTGGTCGATATAGAAGACTATAAAGCTATGGCCCAGGCCCTGTTAGTACTTTTGAGTGATCCCGACCTCGTAAAAAAGTATGGTCAGGCGGCTCGTGTTACTATGGAAACGTATTATTCACTTGATCACATCACAGACACTTATATAGAAATATACGAAAACATGACTGGTCGTAAGCAGTCAGCTGCCGAGGAATATAGCACTATCTGAGATTGAGATGTGTTGGTTGGCGTAGGAGGTCCCCTTGCGGACCTCTGCTCTGGGTGGAGGGAGCGAGATATGAATATCCGCGAAAGGAAACACGTATGTGCGGAATAGCTGGATTTATTGATAAACAACGTGAAAATGCAGAGCATCTGATCGATCGTATGTGTCAGGTGATCCGCCACCGCGGACCCGATGACCAGGGCGTCTGGACGGGCGATGGGGTGGCCCTGGGGATGCGCCGCCTCTCGATCATCGATCTCTCGGGTGGACATCAACCTATTTTTAACGAGGACCAAAGCATTCTGGTGGTCTTTAATGGCGAAATCTATAATTTTCAGGAACTCAAAAAGGACCTGCAGGAGCGCGGCCATCACTTTCAGACCAATAGCGATACGGAAGCGATTGTGCATGCCTATGAGGAGTATGGGGATGATTGCCCGAAGTATTTGCGCGGCATGTTCACCTTCGCCATCTGGGATCGCAAGCGCCAACGCCTGCTGGCCGCCCGCGATCGCTTCGGCAAAAAGCCTCTCAACTACTACTGGGATGGCGCCCGCCTGATCTTCG
>Ga0070730_10003529_pt1 | contig 13966 bp, 10 predicted proteins | sample Coa_R1_3_FD_66447 | JGI IMG/M metagenome (GOLD analysis project Ga0070730, IMG submission 66447) | Surface soil microbial communities from Centralia Pennsylvania, which are recovering from an underground coalmine fire - Coalmine... | ecosystem: Environmental > Terrestrial > Soil > Unclassified ...
ACCTCGTGCTTGCCCGCATCGTTGCGCTCGCCTGCCACCGCCCGTGGCGGACGCTGCTGGCGACGCTCGCGCTCGCCATCGTGGCGATGCTGTTCACCGCCGATCGCTTCGCGATGAGCACCGACACATCGGCGCTGATATCGCCCAATGTCGACTGGCGGCTGAACGAGCGCCGGATGGAGGCGGCCTTCCCGCAATATGGTGACTCGGTGCTGGTGGTGATCGACGGCGCCACCCCGGAGCTCGCCGAGCGCGCCGCCGCCTCGCTGGCGCAGCGCATGGAAGCCGATACGGCCCATTTCCGCCGCGTTAGCCGCCCTGACGGTGGCGACTTCTTCGCCCGCGAAGGCCTGTTGTTCGGCACCCGCGCCGATGTTGCGGCGGCGACCCGACAGATGGTCGCAGCCCAGCCCTTCCTCGGCCCGCTGGCAGCCGACCCGTCGCTGCGCGGTGTCGCGGGCGCGCTCGATACCTTGTTGCAGGGCGTGGCGCGGGGCGACGCGCGGCTCGACCAGATCGACCGACCGATGGCGGCGCTGGCCGACGCGCTCGACGCCCAGGCCGCGCACCGCCCGGCCTTCTTCTCCTGGCAGCAATTGCTGGGCAGCGGGTCCGGGCCGCTCGCCGCACCCCAGCGGCGGCTGGTGCTGGCGACGCCGATGCTCGACTATGATTCGCTGATGCCCGGCGCGCCCGCCACCGAGGCGGTGCGGGCTTCAGCGCGGGCGCTCGCGCTCGATCCGACGCACGGCGTCCATGTGCGGGTCACCGGATCCTCGCCGCTGTCCGATGAGGAGTTCGCCTCGCTCGCCGACCATGCCTGGCTGGTGGGCGGCGTGATGATCTTCGCGATGCTGCTGACGCTCAGGCTCGCGATCCGCTCGTGGCGAATCGTGACCGCGATCCTCTGCACCACCATCGCGGGGCTGACCATCACCACCGCGCTGGGGCTGCTCGTGGTCGGCCAGCTCAACCTCATCTCGGTGGCCTTCATTCCGCTGTTCGTCGGGCTCGGCGTCGATTTCGGTATCCAGCTGAGCATCCGCTTCCAGGCCGAACGGCTGGACCATCCCGAGCCCACCGACGCGATGATCGCGACCGCCAACGCGCTCGGCGCGCCGCTGCTGCTGGCGGCAGGCGCGGTGTGCCTCGGCTTCCTCGCCTTTCTGCCCACCGCCTATGTCGGCGTCGCCGAGCTGGGCGTGATCGCAGGGATGGGCATGATCGTCGCGCTGGCGCTGTCGGTCACGCTGCTGCCGGCGCTGTTCATGCTGCTGCGCCCCGGTCGCCGGGTGGCCGAGCTCAACGATCCCCGCTTCGCGCCCGTCGACGCCTTCCTGCTGCGCCGGCGGCGGCGAATCCTCGGCGTGTTCGCGCTATCGATGGTGGCGAGCATCGCCAGCCTCCATTACGTCCATTTCGACTTCAACCCGCTCCATCTGCGTAACCCCGAGGGCGAGGCGATGGCGACGCTGGCCGATCTTGTCCACGACCCCGATCGCGATCCCAACACGATCGACATCCTGGCTCCCAACGTGTCCGCGGCGCAGGCGCTGGCGGCCCGCCTCGCCAAGCTGCCGCCGGTCGGCCATGCCGTCACCGCGACGAGCTTCGTGCCCGACGACCAGCCCGCCAAGCTCGCGCTGATCGCCAATGCCGAGGCGCTGCTCGACTTCACCCTCAATCCGCTGGTTCCAGCGACACCGCCGTCCGACGCGGAGACGCGGGCGGCGCTGCGCCACACCGCCGACGGGCTGCGCCAGGCGGGAACGGGCCCGGCGAGCGCCGATGCGCGCCGCCTCGCCACTGCCTTCGATCGGCTAGCGGCGGCCCCGCCGGCCGCGCGTCAGGCGGCGACGGCGATGCTGATTCCCCCGCTCGAGACGATGCTCGATCAGATCCGCGCCGCGCTCTCGGCCCAGCCGGTGACGATCGACACGCTGCCCGCGTCGATCAAGCAGCAGTGGATCGCCGCCGACGGCCAGGCGCACGTCCAGCTTGTCGCCACCGGCACCGATCGCAGCGACCAGGCGCTCTCCCAATTCGTCAAGACGGTGCGCCGCGCCGCACCCGACGCCACCGGCCCCGCGGTCGCCACGCAGGCCGCCGCGCACACCGTGGCGATGGCCTTCGTCGAGGCCGGCCTGCTCGCGCTCGCAGCGATCAGCCTGCTGCTGCTGGCGGTGCTGCGCGACGTGCGCGAGGTGCTGTTCACGCTGGCGCCGGTGGTGCTGTCGGGCTTCCTGACGCTCGGCACCTGCGTGCTGATCGGCCAGCCGATCAACTTCGCCAACATCATCGCCTTCCCGCTGCTGTTCGGGGTCGGCACCGCCTTCCACATCTATTTCGTGATGGCGTGGAGGGCGGGCGCGACCGACCTGATCCAATCCCCGCTGGCGCGCGCGATCTTCTTCTCGGCGCTGGCAACCGGCAGTGCGTTCGGCTCGCTATGGCTGTCGCGTCACCCCGGCACCGCCAGCATGGGTAAGATCCTGATGATCTCGCTCGCCTGGACGCTGGTGTGCGCGCTGATCTTCGAGCCGGCGCTGCTGGGCCAAAACAAGCACCGGCCCCGGAGCTGAGCTTATTTCACCGCGTCGATCTGGCCGAGACGCTTGACCATGCCGGTGATGCCGCCTTTCTCCAGCGTGGTCTGGAGATCGGCACGCTGCAGTGCAAGGTTGCTCACCCCGCTGGAGACGACGTCGACGATCTTCCACTGCCCGGCCGACTGCCGCATCCGGTAGAGCAGCGTGTCGGTGTTGATCGTTACCTTGACCACCCGGTCGGGCCCGCGCTCGATCACCTTGGGGTCGACCGAGAAGCGCTCGCCCGAGTAGCTGGCGAAGTTGCGCGCCAGCGACACCGCCGAATGCCGCGTGAGCGCCGCAATCGCTTCGGCCCTGTCCGACGCCGACGCCGACGCCCAGCCCGGCCCCACCACCAGCGCGGCGATGGTCGGCATGTCGTAATAGGCCTTCACCACCGGTTCGAAGCGATCGGCGCGCGTCGGCAGCGGCGCCTTGGCCTTCATGATCGCGATCACCGCATCATTATATCCCGTCATCCGCTGGGCCGCGTCGACGGCCTGCGCCTGCGCCACCGTCGGCACGATGCTGAGCACGAGAAGAGCGGCAATGCGTGTCTTTCCTGTCACGGTCGTCATCCTTTAGTCAGCAGGGGTTTATCGGCATGCCCGCTATAACCATGTCTGAACGGACCATCGCCGTTACGTCGGTGCGCCCATCTTTCGCAACCGTGACAGAACGACTATGTGGTGGCAGCCCCTCTGGAGATATTGATGGTCAAGGTGCTTCTCGCCCAACCCCGCGGTTTCTGTGCTGGCGTAATCCGCGCCATTGATATCGTGGACCAAGCGCTCGATCGGGTTGGGGCTCCCGTCTATGTCCGCCACGAGATCGTCCACAACCGGCATGTCGTCGACACGCTGAAGGCGAAGGGTGCTGTGTTCGTCGAGGAACTGAACGAGGTTCCCACCGGCGCCGTCACCATCTTTTCCGCGCACGGCGTCAGCCGCGCGGTGCAGATGGATGCCGAAGAGCGCGGCCTGCCCGTGATCGACGCCACCTGCCCGCTGGTCAGCAAGGTTCATTCGCAGGGCCGTCGCTATGTCCAGGCCGGACGCACGCTGGTGCTGATCGGCCACGCCGGCCATCCCGAGGTGGAGGGCACGCTCGGCCAGATCGACGGCGAGGTGCATCTCGTCGGCGCGCCCGAAGAGGTGGAGAGCCTGCCGCTCGCGCTCGACGCGCCGATCGCCTACATCACGCAGACCACGCTGTCGGTGGACGACACGCGCGCGATCATCGCCGCGCTGACCGCCCGCTTCTCCGACGTGACCGGGCCGGACACCGCCGACATCTGCTACGCGACGCAAAACCGCCAGTCGGCGGTGCGCGAGCTCTGCCGCCAGGCCGACATGCTGCTGGTGGTGGGCAGCCCCAACAGTTCCAATTCCAATCGCCTGCGCGAGATCGGCGAGGAAATGGGCAAGCCCAGCTTCCTGATCGCCGACGGATCGCAACTCAATCCGGCCTGGCTGGAGGGCGTCGACACGATCGGCCTCACCGCCGGCGCGTCCGCACCCGAAGAGCTGGTGCAGAGCGTGATCGCCGCGATCGAAAAGATCACCCCCACCTCCGTCGAAAAGCTCGACGGACTCGAAGAGAATGTGCAATTCCGCCTGCCGCCCGCGCTTGAGCGCCTGCCGCAGCGCGCGCGCGTAGCCTAAGGATCACGTTATGGGCCTCCCCCTCGCCGTCACCGCCCGGATCGGCGCCTACACCGTCAAGCAGCACATCAAGGGCGGCAAATATCCGCTCGTGCTGATGCTCGAGCCACTGCTGCGCTGCAATCTCGCCTGCCCGGGCTGCGGCAAGATCGATTATCCCGATCCCATCCTCAACCAGCGCATGAGCTATCAGCAGTGCATGGATGCGATCGACGAATGCGGCGCGCCGGCGGTCTCGATCGCGGGCGGCGAGCCGCTGCTCCACCGCGAGATGCCCAAGATCGTCGAGGGCTATCTGGCGAAGAAGAAGCTCGTCATCCTGTGCACCAACGCGCTGCTGCTCAAGAAGAAGATCGACGACTACAAGCCGCACAAATTCTTCACCTGGTCGATCCATCTCGATGGCGACAAGGCGATGCACGATCATGCCGTCGATCAGGCCGGCACCTATGACGTCGCGGTCGAGGCGATCGAGCTCGCCAAGTCCAAGGGCTTCCGCGTGCAGGTCAACTGCACCGTGTTCGACGGCGCCGATCCGGCTCGCCTCGCCGCCTTCTTCGACGAGATGAAGCGCCTCGACGTCGAGATCACCATCTCGCCCGGCTATGCCTATGAGCGCGCGTCGGACAAAGAGCATTTCCTCAGCCGCGAGCGCACCAAGACCTTCTTCCGCGACGTGTTCGCGCGCGGCGACGGCGGCAAGGCCTGGACCTTCACCAACTCGCCGCTGTTCCTCGACTTCCTCGCCGGCAACCAGAGCTACGAATGCACGCCCTGGTCGATGCCGTTGCGCACCGTCTTCGGCTGGCAGAAGCCCTGCTACCTCGTCGGCGAAGGCTATGTGAAGACCTTCGCCGAGCTGATGGAAGGCACCGAATGGGATCAGTTCGGCGTCGGCAAATATGAGAAGTGCTCGGACTGCATGGTCCATTGCGGCTTCGAAGGCACCGCCGCGACCGACGCGATCCGTCACCCGTTCAAGATGATGAGCGTCGGCCGCAAGGGCGTCCGCACCACCGGCCCGATGGCCAAGGATATCGACCTCAGCAAGGCGCGCCCTGCCGAGGACGTGTTCTCAAGCCATGTCGAGCGGGAGCTTGCCCTGATCGCGAAGAACAAACCCGCTGCCAGCAAGCATGTTGTAACCGCGGACTAATTTCCGCATCGCGCGATCGGCGTCCATGGCGACGCCGATCAGCGCGGGCAGCTGCCACGGGCGGGTAAGAATCGCGAGCAGCACAGCCCCGATCCGGACGCCGCCATCCGGCGCCATCGCCACCTGCGCGGCCCGCGGCAACGTGCGGTCGGCCGCATCCGAGATCACGCGGGCCACCGCGAAGGGCAGATTGTGCCGCTCGGCGACGCGGGCGGCGATGTGGCTTTCCATATCGCAGGCGCAAGCGCGCGTGGAGAAGTGCAACTCCTCCTTCTGCCGCGCCGTCACGATCATCGTTCCGTCGGCATGGATGCGGCCCACAACCGCGCCCGGCAGCGCCGACGCGACGCGGTTGATCCACGCCTTCGAAGCCTCGGTCTTGCGCGAGGGCGCCTGCCCCAGCGGCTTGTGCTCGCGCCGTGCGGCGCCCGCGCCGACGCTCCACTCGCGCCGCTCCATGCCGGAGGGCGAGATGGTGCCGACCACCCAGTCGCCTACCGCCATGCGCGGCGCCAGCGCACCAGCGAGACCCATGCTGAGGATCGCGGTGGCGCCGGCCGCCACGCCGGCCTCCAGCTCGGCCTCCAGCCGTGCCGGATCGGTGCCGCCGACGACGACCTGAACCCCCTCACGCGCCAGGGCCTTGGCCTCGCGCTTCATGCCTGTCGCGATCAGGATCATTACATGCCGTAGGACACGCGCCGCATATTGCCGCGCTTGAGGTTGCGATAGCGGGCCAGCGCCCACAGCGGGAAATATTTCGGATAACCGTGGTAGCGGAGATAGAAGACCCGCGGGAAACCGCCGCCGGTATAATGCTCCTGCCCCCACAGACCGTCCTCGGCCTGGTGGCGCTCCAGCCAGGCGACGCCGCGCACGACGGCGGGATGATCGACCTCGCCCGCCGCCATCAGCCCGAGCAGCGCCCACGCGGTCTGCGAGGCGTTGGACGGCGCCGGCTCATGCCCTCGGCGCGCGAGATCATAGCTGTCGCAGCTCTCGCCCCAGCCGCCGTCGGCGTTCTGGATCGTCACCAGCCAGCGCGCGGCGCGGCGCATCATCGGGTTGGCCGGATCGATGCCCGCCACATTGAGCGCGCAGAGCACCGACCATGTGCCGTAGATGTAGTTGACGCCCCAGCGCCCCCACCAGCTGCCCTCGGCATGCTGGTCGCGCTTCAGCCAGTCGAGCGCGGCCACCATGCGCGGGCTGTCGAGCGGTTCGCCGATCTGCGCCAGCATCGACACCACACGCGCGGTCACGTCGGCGGTCGGCGGATCGAGCAGCGCACCATGATCGGCGAACGGGATATCGTTCAGGTAGAAATACATGTTGTCGGCATCGAACGCGGCATAGCCGCCGTCCTTGCTCTGCAGGCCGACATTCCACTCCACGCCGCGCGCGATCGCCTCGTCATAGCGATCGCCGAGCGCGGGCCGAGCGCGATCCATCGCCATCACCACCACGGCGGTATCGTCGAGATCGGGATAATGATCGTTGCCGTACTGGAAGGCCCAGCCGCCGGGGCGGACATCGGGCCGCGCCACCGCCCAATCGCCCTTCACGTCGAGGATCTGGCGGGGCTTGAGCCAGTCGAGCCCGCGCACCGCCGACGCATCGGCCGCCTCGCCGCCCGCTTCCAGCATCGCGTGGGCGGCCAGCGCCGTGTCCCACACTGGCGAGACACAGGGCTGGCAATAGATCTCGTCATCCTCGCGGCGGATCAGCAGCTTCTCGACCGATTCCCGCGCAATCGCCCGGTGCGGATGATCGGGCGCGTAACCGAGCGCGTCGAACATCATCACGCTGTTGGCCATCGCCGGATAGATGGCGCCGAGCCCGTCCCCGCCGTTCAGCCGCTCGACCACGAAATCGACACAGGCCTGGATCGCCTTCTGGCGGAGCGTCTTGGGCCACAGTCGGCGCCCGCGCTTGAGCACGATGTCGAGCGCGCCAAAGCCCTTCACCCACAGCCATTTGCCGGGCAGCGCGCGCTTCAGGATATGGCGGCCGGGCGCGTAGAGCTCGTCTACCTTCACGCCGCGCGGGTTCTTCGCCACCGGGCGCAACGCCGCCAGCACCAGCAGCGGCACGATCACGGTGCGCGCCCAGTAGGACATCTTGGAGAGATGCACCGGGAAGCCCTGTGGCGCGAGCATCAGCTCGACCGGCATTTCGGGCACCACGCGCCACGATCCCGCGCCGAACAGCGCGAGCTGGATGCGGGTGAAGACGTTCGACGCGCCAGCCCCCCCGCGCTTGAGGATTTCCTCGCGCGCGCGGACCATGTGCGGCGCGCTGATGTCGTCGCCGATCATCTTCAGCGCATAATAGGCCTTCACCGTCGCCGAGACATCGAAGGCGCCGTCCTGATAGAGCGGCCAGCCGCCATGACTGCCCTGGATGCGGCGCAGGTAGCGGCCGATCGCCGCCTCCAGCTCCAAATCGTCGGGCTCGCCGAGATAATGGCGCAGCAGGATATATTCGGAGGGGATGGTGGCATCCGCCTCCAGCTCGAACACCCAATGGCCGTCGTCGCGCTGGGCCTTGATCAGCGCGTCCGCAGCGCGGCCGATCGCCGCCTCGACGCCGTCGAGCGGATCGGTGGGCAGGTCTTCGGCAAGGTCGTCAGCGCGCAACAGTTCCAGTCTCCATCTTGGTGGCGAACACCGCGGCCGTCCGGCCGGATCGGAGTGCGCCTTCGATGGTCGCCGGTAGCCCGGTTTGCGTCCAGTCGCCAGCCAGGAACAGGTTATCCCATTTCGTCTTGGCGCAAGGGCGGCGGCGATCCTGATCGGGCGTGGCCGCGAAGGTGGCGCGTTTCTCGACCACGATCTGCCAGCGGGGGAGTTCGGCGGGCAGGTCATGCACTGCCGCGACATCGGCCCAGAGACGCCGGGCGAGCGACTCGCGATCCTCGTCGAGCAGCGCGTCGCCCGCGCTGGTGGTGGTCGAGAGGCGATCGGGGAAGGCGAACACCCACTCCGCCGTGCCCCCGATCACGCCGGTGATCGGCGCGGCGCCGGCCGGCGCGGGATGGAGGAAATGCGCGTTGACGATCGCATTGTGCCGATCGGGCGCGCGTAAGCCGGGCAGCAGATCGGTCGCAACCCAGGAGGGGACGGCGAGCACCACCGGCTCGTCCGGCGCCACCGCCTCGCGCCCGTCGGCGAAGTCGAGCGTCATGACGCGGCCCTCGTCGCGCTCCACTTCACGCAGCCGGCGGCCGAGCCGGATGGTGGCGCCGCGCGCCTCCAGCCAGGCGATCGCGGGCTCGATGAAGGTAGCGGCGAGTGTTGGCTCGGCGACCAGCGGGTGGCAGGCCGCACCGCCCTTGGCGAGCGTCTCGCGCACCACTGCGCCGGCGAGCGCCGCCGACCCTTCCGCCGCCGGGGTGTTGAGCGCAGAGACAAGGAAATTGGCGAGCAGCCCGTCCCACAGCGGCCCCTGGGTGGGCAGCACGTCGCCGATGGTCTGGTCGGGCGTGGCCTTGAGCAGGCGGGTGAGGGCGAGATAGTCGGCCGGCTTGGTGCCGGGCACGCGCCGCCCCTTCGCCAAAATCCACCAGGGCAGCGGCCCGGCATTGGGGCGCAGTTCCCAGCGGCGCCCGTCGCGCACGTCGGCGTAGGGGAAGCGCGCCTCGCCCGGCCCCGCAAGGCGGTCGCCTGCGCCGATCGTGGCGAGGAAATCGCGCACCATGTGATTACCCGACAGCACGAGGTGATTGCCGTTGTCGATCACCACACCCAGCTGCGGGTCGCGGTAGGAGCGGCAGCGGCCGCCCGCCTGCCGCGCGGCGTCGCTCAGCGTGACGGCGAAGCCGGCCTCGGTCAGCGCGACGGCGGCGGAGAGCCCGGCCAGCCCCGCCCCGATCACATGAGCGCGCGTCACCGCCCGAGCCGCAGCCGGATCAGCGTCCAGGCCAGCGCCAGCCGGTTGTGGCGAACGCGATGACGCGGCGGCGCCCAGCCGGCCTTCTCCATGCGGCGCAGCAGCTCGGAGTAAGCCGCCTCCATCAGCCTTGGCGCGATCAGATGGCCGCGCGGGCGATCGCGCAGGATGGCGTGCGCCTCGGCATAATGGCGCCTGGCGCGCTCGGCGACGATGCGCGCGGCGCCGTCGATGCGCGGATCGTTGATCACCGTCGCGATGTCGCCAACGGCGATGCCCTGTGCCTCGATCGCCTCCAGCGGCAGATAGACGCGGCCGATAGCAGCATCCTCGTCGAGGTCGCGCAGGATGTTGGTGAGCTGGAGCGCGCGACCGAGATGGTGCGAAAGCTGGACCCCCGGCGCCTCATCCATGCCGAAGATGCAGACCGACAGCCGCCCCACCGCTGACGCCACGCGGTCGCAATAGAGATCGAGCGTCTCCATCGTCGGCCAGCGGATGTCGGCGACGACGTCCATCGCCATGCCGTCGATCACCGCCTCGAAATCGGCGCGCCTGAGCCCAAAACGGCGGACATGCGGCACCAGCATCGCCGCCACGCCGGGATCGCCGCCGGCATAAAGGCTGGCGAGATCGGCGCGCCAGCGATCGAGATCGGCAGCGCGGCTGGCCGGATCGCTCCGCTGGTCGTCGGCGATGTCGTCGACGACGCGGCAGAAGTCATAGACCGCGTACATCGCCTCGCGCTCCGCCTTGGGGAGCACCTTCATGCCGGCGTAGAAGGAAGAGCCGGCGGCGGCGGGCTGGCTCGCCATCAGAACGCCACCAGCCGGCCGAGCGCCGCGCCTGACGCGAGTAGCAGCGCCTCGGCCTTGCCATGATGCACGCGCTCGGAGAGCGGATCGCGGCGGCGCAGGCGGGCAGCGAGGCTGACCGCGAGACGCTGGATCACCGCCACCTCGATCCCCAGCCGCCGGTCGCGAATCTGGCGCGCGAAGGGCGCAGCATCCGCGAGCAGATGCTGGCAGCGCTCAGCCAGCGTGGCGATGACGGAGCGCAGCGCCGGTGACGCTTGATCCGCGCCCAGTTCCTCGGAGCGCACGCTGGCGACGGCTAGCATGTCCTGCGGCAGATAGACGCGGTCGATGGTGTGGAAATCCTTGCCGCAATCCTGAAGATGATTGATCACCTGCAACGCCGCGCAGAGCGCATCATTGGCAGGCCAGGTCGCGCGGTCCTCGCCATGCACGTCGAGCACGAAGCGACCGACCGGCATCGCCGAATAGCGGCAATAATCCATCAGATCGTCCCAGCTGTCATAACGCAGCTTGGTGACGTCGCGGCGGAAGGCTTCCAGCAGGTCGAGCGCGTGGGACGGATCGAGCCCGCGTTCGGCCATCACTTTTCGCAGCGCCACCGCGCTCGGCTCGGCATCGGATTCGCTGGTGATGCCGGCGCGCATCGCCTCCAGCCGGGCGAGCTTCTCGGTCGGTGGAGCGGTCTCATGGTCGGCGATGTCGTCGGCCAGCCGTGCGAAGCGGTAGAAGGCCATGATCGGCGCACGGAAGGCCGGCGCGATCAGCACCGAGGCGACCGGGAAATTCTCGTCGGTATGCCCCTTGCCGGAAGCAAGATCGGCGGCGGTCGAAGCGCTCATTGCTGCATCCGGGCCTGCGCCCGTCCTTTCCACATGCCGCCGCGCCCCTGCCAGTGGCGCCACGCCGAAAACCAAGTCGCGCCGGCGTAGAACATGCCGATCACCGGCAGCGCAAGCCCCCAGAGCGGCGAGCGCCGGTAGAAACGCAGCATCGGCTGGAAGCACACCGCCATCGCCAGCCACGCGGCAGCACCGGCCAGCTGCGCTCCACCATGCCCGAACAGCGCCAGCAGCGGCGGCGCGACATAGACGAGCCCCATGCCCGCCAGCGTGCCGAGCAGCAGAATCGGTGAATATCCGAGCTGCGCATAGGCCGAGCGCGCGATCATCATGCCGACCGCCCGCCAGCCACCATAAGGCCGGATGCTCGCCGAGCGACGGGTGAGCGACAGGCGGATCGGCCCTTGGCGCTTCATGGTAGCGCCCATCGCGCAATCGTCGATGATCGCGTCGGCGATGACCGCAACGCCGCCGGCGTCCGCCAGCGCCTGACGCTTCACCAACATGCAGCCGCCCGCCGCCGCCGCCATCTTGGAGGCCGGGCGGTTCACGCGGGCGAAGGGGTAGAGCATCTGGAAGAAGAAGACGAAGGCCGGAATCAGCGCCTTCTCCGCGAAGGTCGAGCAGAGCAGCTCCGCCATCAGCGAGTTGAGCACGAGGCCGTCCTTTTCACTCCGCGCGATCAGCGAGCGCAGCGTCTCGGGCGTGTGCGCGATGTCGGCGTCGGTCAGCCAGAGATAGGAGGGCGCGGCGCCAGCTTGCTCGATGCCATTGCGCATCGCCCAGAGCTTGCCCGTCCAGCCGGCGGGCGGCGGCGATCCAGCGATCACGGTCAGCCGATCCGAGCCCAGCGCCGCCGCCGTCTCGCGAGCGATCTGCGCGGTCCCGTCGCTGCTGCCGTCATCGACCAGCACGATGCGGAAATCGCCCGGATAATCCTGCGCGATCAGCGATCCGACGGCGCGGCCAATCACCTCCGCCTCGTCGCGCGCGGGGACGACGGCAGTGACGGCGGGCCAGGCTGCCGGCGCCGGTGCCAAGCCCTCGTCGGTGTCGCGCGCCAGCCAGAAGCCGTCGCGGAAGACGAGCAGGCCGAGCCAGACGACCAGCCCCAGCAGACCGACGATCATCATCCGATCATGCCCGCTTCACGAAACCAGCCGAGCGCGTCGGCCACCGCCGCCTGCCACGGCCGCGCCTGATAACCGAGCTCGGCCTTGGCTCGATCCGAGCTGAAGAACATGCGGTATTTCGCCATACGGAGAGCGTCGCGGGTCAGCATCGGCTCGCGGCCGGTCAGCCGCCCCCATGCCTCGGAGACGACCGCCAGCGGCATCAGCGGCGTGCGCGGCAGGCGGATGGTCGGCGGCTTGCGGCCGACAAGGCGGGCGACCTCGGCCAGCATCGCCTGCAACGACACATCCTCGCCGCCGAGGATGTAGCGGCGGCCGGGCGTGCCCTTGGTGAGCGCTAGCACATGGCCGTGTGCCACGTCATCGACATGGACGAGATTGAGCCCGGTATCGACGAAGGCCGGGATCTTGCCGGTCGCCGCCTCGACGAGGATGCGGCCCGTCGGCGTAGGCTTGACGTCGCGCGGGCCGATCGGGGTGGAAGGATTGACGATCACGGCGGGCAGGCCTTGTTCGGCCACCATCTGCTCGACCAGACGCTCGGCCACCACCTTGGAGCGCTTATAGGCGCCGATCGCGGTCGCTTCGGTCAGCGGCCGGTCCTCGCCTGCCGCCCCGCCATCGAGCGGGGCGATGGTGGCGACGCTGCTGGTATAGACGATGCGGTTCACGCCCGCCGCCAGAGCCGCCTCCATCACCGCGCGCGTGCCCTCGCGATTGTGGCGGACGATCTCCTCTGGGTCGGGCGCCCACAGCCGATAATCGGCAGCGACATGCGCCAGCGCGGTACACCCCTCCAGCGCGTGCTCGATCGAGGCGCGATCGAGCATGTCGCCACGCACGATCTCGCCGGGAAAGCCTTCGAGGTTGGTCGCCGGGCTGCTCGGGCGCGCCAGACCGCGCACGCGCCAGCCCTCCGCCGCAAAGGCGCGCGCGACGCCCGCTCCGACGAAGCCCGACACGCCGGTCACCAGGATCGTTTCACCATTTGCCATCGAGGCTGGCTTCTAGGCGGGCGTGGAGGCATTTGGGAAGCACCAAGCGGCCTTCATGACGCGTGTTTAAGGATTTGGTGTGCCCGGCTTCATCTCGACAGGCCTAACGATCGTGGCGATGATCGGGGTCGCCTATACGCTCGCCGCCACCGCGCTGGCCGGACGCTGGCGTCCCCGCGGCACCGTGCCGGCGCCCGCCGATGCTCCCTCGATCACCATGCTCAAACCCCTCCACGGCCCCGAGCCGCAGCTGGAGGCGAAGCTCGGCGCTTTCCTCAATCAGGAGTATCTGGGGCCGATCGACATGGTGGCCGGTGTGGCCGATCCGGCCGATCCCGCCGCCGCCTCGGTCCGCGCGCTCCAGGCGAAAGGCCGGCCCGCGACGCTGGTGGCAAACGACCGGCGCAGCGGATCGAACGGCAAGATTTCCAATCTCATCAACATGATGTCGGCTGCGTCGGGCGAGCTGCTGGTGCTGAGCGACAGCGACATGGTGGTGCCCCACGACTATGCGGCGCGGATCGCCGCCGAGATGGCGCGGCCCGGAGTCGGCGCGGTGACCCTGCTCTATGCCGGACGCGGCGAGACAGGCGGCTGGTCGCAGCTCGCTGCCGCCGGCATCTCCTGGGGCTTCCTGCCCAGCGTGATGATCGGGCTCGCCACCGGCATGGCCAAGCCCTGCATGGGCTCCACCATCGCGATCCGCAGCACCACGCTCAAGCAGATCGGCGGGTTCGAACGCTTCGCCGATCTGCTCGCCGACGATCATGCGATCGGGGCTGCGGTGCGCGAGGTGGGGCTGGAGGTGGTGGTGCCGCCGCTGATCGTGCTCCACGGATCGACCGAGGCAAGCCTCGCCGAACTTGCCCGCCACGAGCTGCG
>Ga0070730_10003530_pt1 | contig 13965 bp, 10 predicted proteins | sample Coa_R1_3_FD_66447 | JGI IMG/M metagenome (GOLD analysis project Ga0070730, IMG submission 66447) | Surface soil microbial communities from Centralia Pennsylvania, which are recovering from an underground coalmine fire - Coalmine... | ecosystem: Environmental > Terrestrial > Soil > Unclassified ...
GCGGACCCGCTTGTGGTCCTGAGCCGGGGGAAGGATGACGATGCGCTCACCGTCGGTCAGCGCCAGCACCGAGAGCTCTTCGCCCTCGAGAAACTCCTCGATCACGATTTCCCTGCCCGCCTCGCCCAGTGCTCCCCCTTCGAGGAGCGCCTCGGCGGCCTGGGTTGCGTCGTCCTTCGTGGCACAGACGATCGCGCCCTTGCCCCCCGCCAACCCTGAGGCCTTCACCACCACCGGCTCGCGCCCCGCCTCGATGTACTTGAGGGCCGGCTTCAGCGCCGTGAAGGTCCCGCTCTTCGCGGTCGGCACGCCGGCTTTGACCATCAGGTCCTTCGCGTAGGCCTTGGAGGCCTCGATGCGCGCGCCCCGCGCGCCGGGACCGAACACGGCGCGGCCATCTTTGCGGAGCCGGTCAGCCAACCCCGCGGCGAGTGGCGCTTCGGGTCCGACGATCACGACGTCGATCTTCTGGTCCCTGGCGGCGGTGACCAGTCCGTCGACGTTCGTGGCGGGGATGGGGAGGTTGGTACCGAGCAGGGCGGTCCCGGGATTCCCGGGGGCCGCGAACAACGTCTTCGCCGTGCCGTCGCGCTTCAGGGCCCAGAGCAGGGCATGCTCACGGCCCCCTCCGCCGACGACCAGGACTCTCACTTCTTCTTGAACGCGTCCGAGAACGCCTGAGCGGCCCGCCGGGCGCCGTCCACGACGTCCTTGGCCACCGCCTTCGCTTCTTTCATGTAGTGCTCGCGGGCGTCGTCGATGTCGCTCTCGACGGGACGCTGATCGGCTTCGGGCCCGCGGCGGGTATACTCGCCACGGATGATCCGGTCGTAGTTCCCGCCCTCGATCCACCGCTGCAATTCGGCCGCGCGGATGGTCGTGAACGGATGGCTGCGCCGCAGCACGCCCAGGATCTTGAAGATGCGGTCCAGCGCGCCACCCGACTCCTCGTATTCCTTGGCCTGCACCAGGAAGGCGTTCAGGTCCATCTGCGTCATGTCCCCGCCGCCCGCGAACTTGAGGTTCACGCGCAGCGACGCGACGGCATCCTGGCAGGCCAGCAGCCCGGCGCGGTCGGACGACAGCTCGCTTTTCCGGAACCACTCGAGCAGCGCGAGCTGGATGGGGAGAATCGCGAGTCCCGCCAGGAACGGCAGGGCCGCGAGGCTGACGTTCAGGAGGATCACGAGTACCGTGTGGTAGAGGGCGTGCCCGCTCATGATGTGGCCCAGCTCGTGACCCAGCACGTTCCGCACTTCATCATCGTCGAGCAGCTTGAGGGTGCCCGAGTTGATGACGATGAAGGGCTTGTCCATCCCGTAGGCGCCGGCGTTGGCGAAGGGCGTCTGCGCCACGAAGAGCTCCGGGCGGTCGGGCCAGTCCATCGACGTGAGGACGTCGGTGTACAGCGCGTTCAGCCGCGGGAACTGCGTCGGTCCGACGCGCACCGCATCGGCCTGGAAGATGAGCCGGATGCCGCGCTCGCCGAGGAAGCCGTAAATCTTCTTGACCACCTCGTCGAATCCGGGCACCGAGCGGAGCGTCTGCAGCGCGGCGCGGTCGGCCGGGTGCTCCCACGCCACCGGGGCGATCTGCGTGAGAATCTTGCGCGGCCGGACGGCGGGCAGGCCGGGGGTAGCGGTCATGCGGATCTCCCGAAGAGGTGGCTGTCCATACGCCGCGCGACCGGTGGGGTTTCGGGCCTCCGGGAAACGCGCCTCACGCGTCCGCCAGGGCCTGATCCAGGTCCCCGATGAGGTCCTCGACGTCCTCGATGCCGATCGAGAGCCGCACCAGGCTGTCGGAGAGCCCCATCGCCGTCCGCATCTCGAGCGGCACGCTGGCGTGGGTCATCGACGCGGGATGCCCGATCAGACTCTCCACCCCGCCCAGGGACTCCGCCAGGGCGAATATCCTGGTGCGCTGCACGAATCGTTTCGCGCGCGCGACATTGCCGAGCTCGAGCGAGAGCATGCCGCCGAAGCCGGACATCTGGCGGCAGGCGAGGTCGTGCTGGGGGTGGGAGGGAAGGCCGGGATAATACACGCGCTGCACTTTGGGATGCGTGGTGAGCCACTCGGCGATGCGGCGGCCGTTGGCGTCGTGCTGCCGCATTCGCAGGGCGATGGTCTTGGCGCCGCGCATCGCGAGCCAGCAATCGAAGGGACCCGGCACCGCGCCCGAGCTGTTCTGGAGAAATCCGAGGCGCTCGGCCAGGTCGTCGCGCGGGGTGAGCAGCATCCCGCCGATCATGTCGCTGTGGCCGTTGATGTACTTCGTGGTCGAGTGGAGGACGATGTCGGCGCCGAACGCGATCGGCTGCTGGAAGAGCGGCGAGGCGAAGGTGTTGTCCACCACGAAGAGCGCCTGCGCGCGCTTCGCGATGCCGCCCGCCGCGTCGAGGTCGGTGAGCCGCATCATCGGATTGGTGGGCGTCTCGACGTAGACCATCCTGGTCTTCGGCGTGAGCGCCCGGGAAATCCGGTCCGGGTCCGCGGTATCGACGAACGTGAACGTCAGGCCAAGCCGCGCCCAGATGTGCGTCATTTGGCGGTGGGTGCCGCCGTACACGTTCTCGCCGGAGACGATGTGGTCGCCGGCGGAGCAGAGCTTCATCACGGCGTCGAGCGCGGCGAGCCCCGAGCTGAACGCGAAGCCGTGGCGCGCGCCTTCCAGCGCGGCGACGCAGCGCTCCAGCGCGTCACGCGTCGGATTGCGGGTCCGCGCGTACTCGTAGCCCTTGTTGGTCCCCAGGGCTTCTTGGATGTAGGTGGAGGTCTGATAGATCGGCGCCATCACGGCGCCGGCGAGCGGGTCGGGCGTCTGGCCGGCGTGCACCGCGCGGGTCCCGACGCGGCGGCCGAGATCTTCGGGGAACGCCTGGGTCATGGCGGGAACGTACCGACGCCTTCCGTCCCGGGCAAGCGATGCATACGTTAGCGGAAATGCCTCCCGCAATCGGGTTGCAGTGCCTGGTGGTCGACGACGAGCCGCGATTGCGGCGCGTGCTGGTGCGGCTGCTCGAGACCGAGGGGTTCATCTGCCGCGAAGCGGGCTCCGGGGTCGAAGCGCTCGAGCTGCTCGCCGCACAGCCGGCCGAGCTGGTGTTGAGCGATCTGCGCATGCCGCAGATGGACGGCGTGACGCTGCTCCGCGAAATCGTCACCCGTTGGCCCCGGACCGCCGTGGTCATGGTGACCGCCGTCGCGGAAGTGGAGAGCGCGGTCGCCTGCCTCCACCTCGGCGCGCTGGACTACGTGGCCAAGCCCTTCCACCTCGACGAAGTCCGCGCGCGGGTCACCCAGGCGCTCGACAAACGGCGCCTCATCATCGAAAACGAATCCTACCGGGTGCGGCTCGAGGAGCGGGTGGAGGTGCAGGCGCGGCGCATCGAGGAGCTCTTCCTCGAGGGGGTCCAGGCGCTGGCGGAGGCGCAGGAGGCGAAGGACACCTATCTCCGCGGGCACTCGCTCCGCGTTTCCGACTATGCCATCCACATGGCCCGCGCCATGCGCCTCGGCGACGATGTGATCGACGCCATCGCCCTCGGCGGACGCCTGCACGACCTGGGGAAGATCGGGGTCCGCGAAGAGGTGCTGCATAAAAAAGGAAAGCTCACGGAAGAGGAGTACCGCCACATCATGGAGCATCCGACCATCGGCGCGCGCATTCTGGGCCCGCTCATGAAGGATGCGCCGATTTCACTCGCCATCGTGCGATCCCATCACGAGCGCATCGACGGGCGCGGCCTCCCCGACGGCCTGTCGGGTGACGCCATCCCCCTGCCGGTCCGGATCGTGAGCGTGGCCGACTCCTTCGACGCCATGACCAGCGTGCGGCCCTACCGCCCCTCCCTCGACGTCGCCCGCGCGTTCCGGGAGCTCGAGGAGGGCACCGGCACCCAGTTCGCGGCCGAGGTGGTGGACGCCTTTCACCGGGCCTACCCCGACCCGACGGCCTTGCCGATCCGCGTTCCCGACTACGGCCCATTCCGGCTGTCGAACCGGGCCGTGGACGCGCGACGCGCCTGACGCGCGTCCGATTGACGCGACCCCCCCCGCTTTCTACGTTGCCGCCATGACCGACACGTTGATGGTCGGCGTTTCCGGCATCCGCGGAATCGTCGGCACGGATCTGACCCCGGAAATCGTCGCGCGCTACGCCGCGGCGTTCGGAACCTGGGCGAAGGCGGGGAAGCGGGAAGAGGGAAGGGGGAAGGGGCGCCCGGCGGTCGTGCTGGGACGCGATGCCAGGACCTCCGGCCCGATGTTCGCCCATGCCGCGCTGGCGGGTCTGGTGTCGGTCGGGTGCGACGTGATCGACGTCGGCCTCGTGCCCACGCCCACGGTTCAGCTCGCGGTCGAGCATCATCACGCCGCCGGGGGCATCATCCTCACGGCGAGTCACAACCCCATCGAGTGGAACGCCCTCAAGTTCGTCGGCCCCGACGGCATCTTTCTTGATACGGCGGACGGCACGCGCGTGCGCGCGCTCGCCGACGGGGATGGAATCCCGCGCGGCGACTGGTCGGCGGTCGGCCGGCTGCGCGAGGATGGGGATGCCCTCGAGCGCCACCTCGACGCGGTCTTGCGACTTCCCGCTGTAAATACGCGGGCCATCCGTCGGCGCCGGTTCACAGTCGCGCTCGATTGCGTGCGCGGCGCCGGTGGCACGATCATGCCCGAGCTGCTCGAGCGGCTGGGATGCCGGGTGAGCGGAATGGACCTCGACCCCGACGGCCGGTTTCCCCGGGCGCCCGAGCCGATTCCGGAGAACTTGAAGAGGCTGGGCGCGCTGGTGCGGCGGTCCCGGGCCGACCTCGGGATCGCGGTGGATCCCGACGTGGACCGGCTGGCCATCGTCGATGAGCGGGGGCGGGCGATCGGGGAGGACTACACGCTGGCGTTCGCGGTGCGGGCGGTGCTCGGTCAGGCGGTCCCTAAAGGACTCCCTGGCGGTCGCGGGCGGTCGGGCGGTCGTCGCAAGCCCGCGTCCGCCCGACCGGCCGACCGCCCGTCCGTCGTCGTGTGCAATCTGTCCACCAGCCTCGTGGTCGAAGATGCGGCGAAAGCGTACGGCGCCGGGGTGGTGCGGGCGCCAGTGGGCGAGGCGCATGTGGCGCGGAAGATTCTGGAGTTGGGCGCGAAAATCGGCGGAGAGGGAAATGGGGGCGTGATGTATCCCGCCTTGCACACGGGCCGGGACGCCCCGCTGGCGGCGGCGCTGGCGCTGGCGCTGCTGGCACGGGAGCGCGCCACCGTCGCTGAACTGGTCGCCGCGGCGCCGCGTTACGTCATCGTCAAAGGGAAGGTCCCCCGAGAGGGGACAGCGGCGCTCGACCGCGTCTACGCCGGGCTGCGGGGGCGGTTCGCCGAGGCGCTGGTGAACGTGGACGACGGGCTCCGGCTGTCGTGGGCGGACCGCTGGCTGCACGTCCGGGCGTCGAACACCGAGCCGATCATCCGGCTCATCGCGGAAGCGCCGAGCGGCGCGGCCGCCGAGGGACTCGTGGAAGAGGGGCGGCAGGTATGTGCGGCATCGTAGGGTACACGGGCAACAGGCCCGCGGCGGCGGTGGTGCTCGAAGGGTTGAAGCGCCTGGAGTATCGCGGATACGACTCCGCCGGGCTCGCAGTGGTGGGTCCCAACGGGGTGGACGTCTTCAAGGCGCCCGGCAAGATCGCGGTGCTCGAGAAGGAAATCGGGCCGGTGCTCCCCGCGGGGCACACGGCGCTGTCGCACACCCGGTGGGCCACCCACGGCGTGCCCAACCGCGCCAACGCCCATCCGCACACTGATTGCGGCGGCACCATCGCCGTCGTGCACAACGGGATCATCGAGAACGCCGGGCTCCTGCGCGCCGCGCTCCAGAAGCGCGGCCACGTCTTCCGGTCGGAGACCGACACGGAAGTGCTGGCGCACCTGATCGAGGAGCTTCACACCAAGGGCGCGCCGCTCACCGAATCGGTGGCGGGCGCGCTGCGGCAGGTGGAAGGCACCTACGGCATCGGCGTCGTGTCGAGCCGCGAGCCGGACACCATCGTCGCCGCGCGCAAAGGCTCGCCGCTCCTGGTCGGCGTGGGTGCGGGCGAGAACTTCATCGCGTCGGACGCGTCGGCGGTGCTCGCCCACACGCGCTCCGTGGTCTATCTCGACGACGGGGAGATCGCGGTCGTCCGGCCGAACGAGTACCGCATACTGGATCAGCACACGGTGGAGAAGCAGAAGGCGGTGACGCAGATCGACTGGGATCTCGCCACCGTGGAGCGGGGCGGCTACGCCCACTTCATGCTGAAGGAGATCATGGAGCAGCCCGAGAGCTTGCGGGACACGCTCCGCGGCCGGCTGCTGGAAGATGAAGGGGACGTGAAGCTGGGCGGCTTGAACATCTCGGACGAAGACCTGCTCAAGATCCAGCGCATCGTGATCACCGCCTGCGGCACGTCGTGGCATTCCGCGCTGATCGGCGAATACATGATGGAAGAGCTGGCGCGGATTCCGACCGAGGTGGAGTACGCGTCGGAGTTCCGCTACCGCAATCCCATCGTGGACGAGCACACGCTGGTGGTGGGCATCTCGCAGTCCGGGGAAACGGCGGACACCCTCGCCGCGCTGCGCGAGGCCAAGCGCCGCGGCGCGCGCACCCTCGGCCTCGTCAACGTGGTGGGGAGCACCATCGCCCGCGAAGTGGACGGCGGCATTTATCTGCACGCCGGCCCCGAGATCGGCGTCGCCAGCACCAAGGCCTTCACCAGCCAGATCGCCGCGCTCGCGCTGCTCACGCTCAAGATGGGACGGCTGCGGGCACTCTCGATTCTGCAGGGGCGCGAGGTGGTGAAGGCCCTGGCGCGGCTGCCCGAGCTGGTGGAGCGCGTCCTGGCCAAGGCGCCCGAGGTGGAGCAGATCGCGGAGCGGCTGGTGCGGGCTTCGAACGTGCTCTACCTGGGGCGCGGCTACAACTTCCCGGTGGCGCTCGAGGGCGCGCTCAAACTGAAAGAAATCTCCTACATCCACGCCGAGGGGTACCCCGCGGCGGAGATGAAGCACGGCCCCATCGCGCTCATCGACGACCTGATGCCGGTCGTGTTCGTGGCGCCCAAGGACGCGGTCTACCAGAAAGTCGCGAGCAATGTGGAAGAGGTGAAGGCGCGCGGCGGTCACGTGCTCGCGGTGGTGACGGAAGGGGACACCAGCGTGGCGCGGCTCGCCGATCAGAAGATCGAAATCCCCGAGACCCTCGATCTGCTCACCCCGGTGCTCACGGTGCTGCCGCTGCAGCTCCTGGCTTACTACATCGCCGTCCGCCGCGGCTGCAACGTGGACCAGCCCCGGAATTTGGCGAAAAGCGTTACGGTCGAATGAGGGCGGACGGGCGGACAGGCGGTCAGGCGGTCAGAATGACGGCGGTCAGGCGGTCGGGCGGTCAGGCGGTCATCGGCACCCGACCGCCCGTCCGCCTGTCCGGCTGACCGCCGTGAGAGTCGTTCTCCAGCGGGTCTCCCGGGCCGAAGTCCGCGTCGCGGGGAGCGTGGTGGGGAGCATCGGCCGCGGATTTCTCGTGCTCGCCGGGTTCGCCCCGACCGACACGGACGCGGTTCTCGCCTGGATGGCCGACAAGATTCTTCAGCTTCGCGTCTTCGGCGATGCGGACGGCAAGATGAACCTCGCCCTGGCCGACGTCGGCGGCGCCGTTCTCGTGGTCTCCCAGTTCACGCTGTACGGCGACAGCCACAAAGGGCGCCGCCCGAGTTTTGTGGACGCGGCGCCGCCGGAGCTCGCGAACGCGCTCTACGGGAATTTCGTGACGCTGCTGCGCGAGCGCGGGGCCGCGAGCGGGATCGCCGTGGCGACGGGCACCTTCGGCGCCATGATGGACGTGGAGCTGGTGAACGACGGGCCCGTCACCCTGATTTTCGAGCGATGACCGGCGAGCGCCCGCTGGTACTCGCCAGCGGCTCCCCACGCCGGCGGCAATTGCTGGAGATGCTGGGGATCCCGTTCCGCGTCGACGCCCCCGACATCGACGAGACGCGCCGCGCCGGCGAGCCGCCCGAGGCGTACGTGGTCCGGCTGGCCCGCGCCAAGACCGCCGCCGTGGCCGCTCGCGCGCCGGGCGAACTCGTCCTCGCCGCCGATACCACGGTCACGCTCGACGGGCAGGTGTTCGAGAAGCCCCGCACGCCCGAGGAAGCGGGCGCGTTCCTGCGGCAGCTCTCCGGCCGCACCCACCGGGTCATGACCGCGGTCGCCGCCGGCCGCGACGGGCGGCTCGAGGATGCGCTGGACGTGACCGCGGTGACGTTCCGCCGGCTGTCCGAGCGGACGATCGCGGACTACGTGGCGACCGGCGAATCGATGGACAAGGCGGGCGGGTACGCGACGCAGGGGATGGGCGCGGCGCTGGTGGAGCGGATCGACGGGGATTTTTTCGGCGTGATGGGCCTGCCGCTCCGGCTCGCGCTCGACCTGCTGGAGCGCTTCGGGCGTCCTTACCGCTTCACGCGGTAGACCTGGACCTTCTTGGACTTCCCCTTCACCTGCATCGGCTCGAGCGCCTCGACCTTGGGCGGGGACTTGAGCGCCTTGTAGAACGGCTCCGCAATCAGGATTTCGTTGGGCCCCGCGTTGGAGCAGAGCCGGCTCGCGGTGTTGACCGCGTCGCCGATGACGGTGTACTCGAGCCGGCGGTCCGAGCCGAAATTTCCCGCGAACACTTCGCCGAAGTTGATGCCGATCCCGATCTTGATCTCGGGCCGTTTCTTCTCTTTCCACTTCACGTTCATCTTCTCGAGCGCGGCGAGCTGATCGATGGCGCATTTCATGGCGCGGTCGGCGTCGTCGGCGTGGGCGATGGGCGCGCCCCAGAGCGCCATGATCGCGTCGCCCATGAATTTGTCGAGCGAGCCCGAGTGCTCGAAGACGATCTCGACCATCTCGGTGAAATATTCGGTGAGGAAGGTGGCCACGTCGTCGGGATTCATCGTCTCCGACATCGGCGTGAAGCCGCGGATGTCCGAGAAGAAGATGACCACCGGCCGCTTGGCGCCGCCCAGCTGCACCGCGCCTTCGGACTGCGCGATCTGCGCCGCCACGTTGGGCGCGAAGTAGCGCTGGAAATTCGAGAGGACCAGCGCTTCCCGCCGCAGCCGGTCGGAGAGCTGGGAGTTGCCGATGGCGACGGCGGTGAGGCCGCCGAACGCCATGAGGAAGTCCAGGTCCTCGTCGGCGAACGAGTGGATGGCGGTCTGATTGTCGACGTACAGGATGCCCAGCACCTGCTGGTCCGAGGTGAGCAGCGGCGTGCACATGGCGCTGCGCACGCTCTGGATCATGATCGACTTGCCCTTGAAGCGGTCGTCCGCCGCGGTGTTGTCCGAGAGGATCGCGACGCGGTCATCCACCACTTTCCGCGCGATCGACTGCGGCACCACCTTGGCGGCGTTGGCGTCCCCGGTGCGGCTGCGGGAGATCTTCGGGACGAGCTCCTTGGTGGTGGGATCGAGCAGCAGGATCGACACGCGGTCGACGTTCATCACCTGGAAGGTCAGGTCCACGACCTTCTCGAGCAGGCGATCGAGCTCCTGCTGCTTCGAGAGCTCCTGCGAGATGTCGAGCAGCAGCTTCAGCTTCTGCGCCTGGCGCTCCTGCAGCCCCTTGGCGTCCACGCGGAGATGGCCGCCGGAGGACCGGATTTCCTTGATCGCGGGCACGTTGCCCGACGGGCTGACCGGCATCTGGCGCACGATGGTGCCGCCCGCGGGCGGCTTGCCCCCGCGGTCCGCGGGGAGCGGCGTCGCCGGGGTGGGGACCGCCGGGCGGGCCGAGGCCGGGGTGACCGCGAGGACGCGGAACGCGACCTTGCCGAAGGTGACGACGTCGTTCTCGGAGGCGTCGGTCTCGGTGACGCGGGCGCCGTTCAGGAACGTGCCGTTCGACGATCCCAGGTCCTTGACGCGCACGCCTTCCGGCGTGAGGGAGACCTCCGCGTGGCGGCGGGAGATGGTGGGATCGTAGATCGGGATATCGCTGGTGACGGCGCGACCCACCACCAGGGTGCGGCCGGTCTGGAGGTCGATCGACTGGTCGCCTGACGTGCTGAGCAGCTTGAACACGGAAGCGAAAATATCCTCAATCGGCCGCGCGCGCGAGGGCGAGCGCCCGCAGGACCGCCTGCGCCTTCGCTTCGGTCTCGGCGTACTCGCGCGCGGGGTCGGAATCCGCCACGATGCCCGCGCCCGCCTGGATGACCACGCGGTCGGCGGTGACGATCGCCGAGCGGATGGCGATGGCGGTATCGAGCGTCGTGGCACCCCACCCGACGTAGCCCACCGCCCCGGCGTAGGGGCCGCGGCGCTCGGGTTCGAGCCCGTCAAGGAGCTGCATGGCGCGCACCTTCGGGGCGCCGCTCACGGTCCCCGCCGGGAAGCAGGCCTTGAGGGCATCGAGGGCGTCGTAGCCGTCCCGGAGGCGGCCGCGCACCTCGCTCACCAGGTGCTGCACGTGGGAATAGCGCTCGATGGCAAGGAGCTCCGTCACGCGCACGCTGCCGTACGCCGAGACGCGTCCCACGTCGTTGCGGCCGAGGTCCACCAGCATCATGTGCTCGGCGCGCTCCTTCTCGTCGGCGGCGAGCTCCGCGGCGAGCGCCTCGTCCGCGTCCGGCGTCGCGCCGCGGGGGCGGGTGCCGGCGATGGGCCGCAGGGTCACTTCGCCCCCCTCGACGCGCACCAGGACTTCGGGAGAGCTGCCGACCAGCGCGAGGTCGTCGAGCTGCAGGAAGAAGAGATAGGGCGCGGGATTGAGCGCGCGCAGGCAGCGATAGAGGCGGAACGGATCGACGCGAACCGCCGCTTCCTGGCGCCGCGAGAGCACCGCCTGGAAGATGTCGCCCGCCCGAATGTATTCGAGCAGCCGCGCCACGTCGTTCTCGAAGCGCTGGCGCGGATAGCGGGTGGTGGTCGGCACCGGCGGCGGATCGGCGGGGAGATCGAGCGGCTCGAGGTGGTGCGGCGCCTGCAGGCGCGCGACCATCTCATCGAGCCGGGCTTCGGCCTGGTCGGCGAGGCGCGCGCGCTCGCGCGGCGGGGTCCCCGCGGGCACCGCGACGTTGGCGACCACGATCGCGCGGCCGTGCAGATTGTCGAGGATGACCACGGTGTCCGCGATCAACAGCACCGCGTCCGGCACCCCGAGGGTGTCGGGGGGCGCGGCGGGCAGCCGCTCGATGGTGCGGGCGAGATCGTAGCCGAGGTAGCCGACCGCGCCGCCGGTGAAGCGGGGAAGGCCGGGAACCTCGACGGTCGGCAGCTCGCGCATCCGCGCGGCGAGGTGACCGAAGGGATCGTCGGTGTCGCCGGCGGCGCGCCAGCCGCCGGCGCGGGTCCAGTGCTCGATGGCGCGGCCGCGGTAGCGCCACGCCTCGCGCGGCTCGGTGCCGAGAAAGGTGTAGCGCGCCCAGCGCTCGCCGCCCACCAGGGACTCGAGCAGGAAGCCGAACGGGGGCCGGGCGATCTTGGCGTAGGCCGCGACGGCGGTGTCGGCGTCGAGGAGCACTTCGCGCACCAGCGGGATGACGCCCCCGTGCTCGGCGCGGGCGAGGAACGCGGCGCGCGCGTCGTTCATTTCGGTGCGGCGAGCAGGTAATTGCCGGGCTGTTCCAGCGCGGCGGAGACGAGGTTCGAGCCGGAGTGCGCGCTGTTGCGCGTCGGCCGCCACAGGTCGACGCCGTACTCGTACCACAGCTCGAGCGCCTGCGCGAAATCGCCCTGCGTGGCGTAGCGCGCGGTCGAGTCGAACACGGCGAAATTGGCGTAGCGGGTGTAGGAGATGTCCACCGTGGGCGAGCCGGCGGTGTTGAAGAAGAGGCCGGACGGGCCGGCGGTGAACCCGAATTCCCCCGGGGCGGCGTCCACCCGGAACGACACCGTCGACGTATCCGCCAGGATCGTATCGTTGCGGGAGACGATGCTTTGACCGATGAAATGGAACGTCGCGAGCGTCGTCGCCGCGCTGTCGCTTTCCGTCACCGGAAAACTGATGGTCTGATTGTTATGAAACGTGAAGAAGACCGGACCGAACGGGCCGGAATCGTCGCGCGCCAGCGCGAGCAGCTGGGCGCGATGCAGGCCGGGCGGCGGAACGAGGGGCGACGTGGAACAGGCGGCCGCGACGCCGAGCAGGGCGACGGCGCTTGTGGCCGCCCGATGCGCCCGCGAGATTGCCGGGCCATGCGCCCGCTCCGCGTCGGCCCGCTGCTCGCCGCACTGCTCCTGGCGGGATCCGGCGCCGCGGCCCAGGCGTGGAATTCCGACTCGGCGCTGGCGCTCGCCCGCCGCGCCATCGACCGCCGGGAGCACGCCGCCACCGATACGGGACTTCGCGACTACAAGGCGCTCGCGCACGGGTTCGTGTTCTTCCTCGGGCAATTCGGGGAGGGGCTGACCGAGCCGCCCCGGCTCGTCAAAGCCGACCAGCTCGAGCTGGAAGTGTACTGGAAAGCCCCGGGCGCGAGCAAGCAGCGTATCGTCGGCTGGCGCGACCGCGCCGATATCCCCACCGACATCAACTATCATCGCGATCATCTCGGCATCGTCCAGAACAATTTCGGGCGCAGCATCCGCATCGGCGACGGCGACGAAGTGGTGGACGTGCCGCACCCCTTCTCCATCGGCGGACCGCTCGATTACGACTACGCCCTCGCGGACACCCAGACCATCGTGCTGCCCCAGCGCGAAGTGCGGGTCATCGCGGTGCGCGTGCGCCCCAAGGACTTCGCCGCGCCCCGCATCGTCGGCACGCTCTATGTGGACGCGGGCACCGCGGACGTGGTCCGCATGGCGTTCGATTTTACCCCCGCCGCCTACCGGGATCCGGAGCTCGAAGACCTGAGCATCGTGCTGGACAACGCGCTCTGGCAGGGCCGCTACTGGCTTCCCTACCGGCAGGAGATCGAGATCCGCCGCCGCGCCACCTGGCTCGACATTCCGGCGCGCGGCATCATCCGCGGCCGCTGGGAGATCGGCGACTACGCCTTCAACCTCGGGCTCGCCGACAGCTGGTTCCGGGGCGAGGAGATCACCGCCGTACCGAAAGCCGAGCGGGATTCCTATCCCTGGCCCGGGCCCATCGACGCCGCCATCCAGGGCGTCGCCGAGCCGGTGCGCGTCAACGATCTCGAGGCCGTGCGCGCCGCCGCGGCGCAGATCGCGGGGGAGCGCGCCCTCACCGGCCTCAAGTCCCGGCGCCTCGGCGCGCGCGGCGTGAGCGACCTGCTGCACGTCAATCGGGTCGAGGGGGTGACCCCCGGCGCCGGCTTCGTCTGGCGCGCCGCCGGCGACCGGGTCGAGCTGCGCGCGCTCGCGAGCTACGGCTTCGCCGACGACCGCGCCAAGGGCGCGCTCTCGGTGGCGTACGGCGGCGGCCGCGGCACCCTCGAGGCGAGCGGGTATCGCCAGGTGCGGGACGTGGGCGACGTGCCCGTCATCGCGCCGCTCTTCAATTCCATTTCCGCGCAGGAATGGGGCGATGATTACGGCGACTACTACCTCGCCACCGGCGCCCGGCTCGAATTCCGCCACGGCGCCGGCCCCCGGGGCGAGTGGCGCGCGTCGCTGGCGCGGGAGACCATCGGATCGCTCGGCGTCGCGGCCGCGCCCGCGACCGGACGGTACCGCGCGAATCCCGCCCTCGGCGGCCGGAATGTGAGCGTGGCGCAGCTCGTGCTGCGGCGGGGGAGCGAAGGATTCGCGGTGCGTCGCGACCTGGCGGTGGAAGCGTCGCTCGAGGGCGGCCGGTTCGACGGCGGCGCGACTTACGGACGCGCGGCGCTCTCGGGCCACGTCCTCATCCCCGTCGGCGGCTCCCGTCTGCTGGTCCGCGCGCAGGGCGGCATCGCGACCGCCGCGCTCCCTCCGCATCGCGCCTTCGTATTGGGAGGGCGCGGAACGCTGCTGGGCGACTCCTTCCG
>Ga0070730_10003531_pt1 | contig 13963 bp, 7 predicted proteins | sample Coa_R1_3_FD_66447 | JGI IMG/M metagenome (GOLD analysis project Ga0070730, IMG submission 66447) | Surface soil microbial communities from Centralia Pennsylvania, which are recovering from an underground coalmine fire - Coalmine... | ecosystem: Environmental > Terrestrial > Soil > Unclassified ...
CACCGCCAGCCAGTCGAGCAGTTCCGGATGCGTCGGCGGCGTGCCGGTGTGCCCGAAATTCCCCACGCTCTTCACGATTCCTGCGCCGAAATGCTGCGCCCAGATCCGGTTCACAATCACGCGCGAGGTAAGCGGGTGATTCGGCTGCACCAGCCACGTCGCCAGCGCCAGCCGCCGACCCGTCGAATGTGCGCCCGGCCACGGCGCCACGATCTTATACGGCTCGATGCCCGCCGATAAGGCCGAGGGTACGCCGGCATTTACCAGCGGACCGAAGCTCGCCGAATTCGCCCGCCGCAGCAGATACGTGGGAGACGGTTGTCCCCGATCCCAAAGCGCCCGTATTTTGTCTTCCGGGATCAGCTTCGCTTCCAGGATCCTGATCTCACGGTTCGTGTTGTTGGCCGCCGCGCGATATGCCGGATCAGCCGCCATCAGATCGGCAGGCTCGATTTTGAGCACCGCCTCAAATCGCTGGGCTAGATACTTCTGGACGTCGGTTAGCTTGTCGGGCGCGATGGCCGCAATTTCGCGCAGGTCGGCTTCGAGCCCCTTGGGCAGCTTGGCAAGCCGTTGGTCGAGAATTTTCTTCTTGATCGGTTCGGCCTTGCCCTCGAGCGCCGACTTCAGCGCAGCAATCTCGTGCTCGATCTCGCCGTTGTGGTCTTCACGCTGCTGCGCCCGCGCCAGTAACTGGTACGGCGTTGCGTCCGGATCGATATATGGGAGCAGACGCCCCGGATCTTTGTCTTTGTGCAGCGGCGGCATCCAGTCGTGCTCGTCATAGGCGCCTTTAAATACCGCGGCCAGACGGTAATAATCGCGCTGCGGCAAGGGATCGTACTTATGGCTATGGCAGTGCGCGCACCGGACCGTCAGCCCCAGGACCGTGGAACCGAAAACATCCAACTCGTCCGAGATCACGTCCAGCCGGTCATCTATGTAACCCACCGGCCCCTCGTTAGTAGAATCTTGCGCCATGCGAAGAAAGCCGGTGGCGATCAGGTTGTCCATCAGCTCCTGCGTGATCTTCGGCGCGTGCTCGTAATCCGCCAGTTCGTCGCCCGCGATTTGTTCGAGCAGGAACCGGTCGTACGGTTTATCGGCGTTCAGCGAGCGGATCACGTAATCGCGATAGCGCCATGCCAGCGGCCGCGGATCGTCGGTCGTCATCTTGCCGCCTTCGGAATCCGCGTAACCGGCGGCATCCAGCCAGTAGCGCGCCCAGTGTTCCCCGTAACGCGGTGAAGCCAGCAGCCGGTCGATCAGCTTCTCATAAGCATCGGGGCTCTGGTCGGCAAGAAACGCTTTCACTTCCGCTGGTTCGGGTGGCATACCGGTGAGATCGAACGTCGCGCGCCGGATCAAGGTCAATTTACCGGCGTCTGGCGAGAGACTCAGGCCTTTCGCTTCCAACTTGGCCAGCACGAAAGCATCAATCGGATTGCGCACGCGTTCGGCATGACGCACCGTGGGAGCGGCAGTTTCGCGCGGGGGCTGGAAGGCCCACCACTGCCGGTCTCTGGCCGAAACCAGCGGGTCCCGATCCGTCGATGCCAGGTCCGCCGGCTCCGCCACTTCGGGCGCCCCCTCCGCGATCCAGCGCGCAACCTTGTCCAGTTCTGCCGGCGCCACTGGCTTGACCTTGGCGTCCAGCAATAATTTCTTTGGCGGCATTTCGCCGGCCTTGATCTTCGCGACGAGCAAGCTCTCGCCGGGTTTTCCCGGAACGATTGCCGGACCGGACTTCCCGCCTTTGAGCATCGTGGCTTTCGTACGCAGATCCAGCCCCGCTTCCTGCCGGCGAAGTCCGTGGCAGGGTGTGCACCGCAGATACAGAATCGGAATGATGTCGTCCTGGGTAACCGCTTCAGCCGCTTCGGCTGGTTGAGATTCGGACCTCGCGCCACTTTCGATCCAGTTTCGAATCACCGACAGGTCGGCATCGCTCAACCGTATCTTTCCACCGGGCGGCATCTTGCCGTCGTGCACCATCTGAAACAGCCGGCTCTCGTCCGGTTTGCCCGGCATGACCACGGCTCCGGTCTCGCTGCCCTTTCGCACGGCTTCGAATGTGCTCAGGTTGAGATCTTTGATTTTCAAAGAAGAGCCATGACACCCCAGGCACGTGTTGGCTTTGAGAACCGGCAGCACATCCCTCTCGAAAACGGGAGGGTTCCCAGGCGCAACCTGAAAGGCCCAGGCGAGGCTTCCAGCCGTGCACAGCAGGAGGGCGGCGCGTCTACTTTCCCTGCACAATGTGTCGTTTGCGATGGACACCGGACTGCTTTTTACCGGATCAGTATGTCACAGCCGGAAAAGAGGTGTCAAACCGGAGACTGGAGTTTCAATACAGAGATTACGCCTCGGTATCCCCGAAATCAATGGCGGCTGGCCGGATACGAAACCCGCGCGTTTTCACGCCGGTCCAGGTGAGCCCGACGGCGAACCATACCCCGCCCGCCATCTTCGCCGCGAGCGGAAGGCTCCACCAGATCCAGATGCAGAAAATGAAACCCAGCGCGGCGCATGCCGATGCCGCGAGAGGCTCGGGCTTTACCCGGATTGCCGCCAGGTTCACTCCCATGAACGCCAGGAACGCGCCGAAATTGATCAGCTCAGCCGACCGCTCATAACTGAGAACCAGTGCGCCGCCAAGCGCCAGCCCCCCGATGATCCAGATATTGATCGCCGGTTGGCTTCGTTTCGCATCCAGCCTCCCAAAGATTCTCTTCGGCAGCATGTCCTCGCGCCCCATTCCGTATAGCAGGCGTGCGGCCGCCGCCAGGCCAGTCACCCCTGTGCCGAAACAGGCCACGATCAGCACCGCCGCCATTCCCTGGAACAGCAGAATCCCGCCAACTCGCTGTGTAACATCAAGAAACGCCGTCTCCAAATTGGGGAAAGTCCCGTAATCCGGCCAAACCCGCTGTCCCAGGTAGACTTCGACTGCGCTGAAAACGCCGGTGATGAGGCAAACCAGCACCGTGGCCAGCGGGACTGTGCGGCGCGGATTCCGCGTCTCCTCCGCCAGCGTGGTCACACCGTCAAAGCCAATATAAGTCAAGGCGGCTAACGAAGTTGCGGTCATCACCGCACGCAGATCGAAGGTCGCTGGGTTATAGAAAGGTTGGGAGGAGAATATTCCGGTCCACCCACTTTGATGCAACAGGTAGCGCACGGCAAGTACTACGAAGGCTCCCACCACGGCGCACATCGTGCCCAGCAGAATCGTATTCGCCCGTGCGAGCGAGCGCACGCCGCGCAGATTCAGCGCGATCATACCAACGGCAAAAATGGTTACCCAGATCGCGTACGGAACTTCGGGTAACAGACGCTGGATAGTCAGCGCGCCGTAAATCACATTCACCACGGGAATGATCAGGTAGTCGAGAAACATGGCCCAGCCGACCAGGAATCCGGCATACGGCCCGAATCCACGCCCGACGTATGTGTAGGCAGAACCGGCCGACGGATAGAGAGCCGCCATGCGGCCGTAGCTCACCGCGGTCAGCATCATGGCCACCATGGCGATCAGGATGGTAGTCACGGCGTGGCCGTTGGAGATTTTCAGCGCCACTCCGAAAATGCCGACCGGGGCGATCGGCTGAATGAGCACAACCCCGTAAACCACCAGGTCCCAAAGCGTCAGGACGCGGCGATTCACCACGCAAGAAAGCCGCCGTCCAGGATCAGCGCCTGTCCGGTCATGTAATCGGAGGCCGACGACGCAAGATACACGATCGTGCCTTCGAGTTCTTCCAGTTTTCCCATCCGGCCCATCGGCACTTTGGCCAGCAGCTTCTCGCCCAGTTCCTTGTTCTGCTCAAAAGCCCAGATAGTCTGGTCGGAGCGGAAAAATCCAGGCGCCAGCGCGACGACCTGTACCCCGCCTGGCGCCCACTCAACCGCCAGTTCACGTGTTAACCCCAGCACGCCGGCTTTACTCGTCACATAGGAAGCTTGCGAAACATAGCTGGATGCACTGATTCCGTACATCGATGCGATGTTGATAATTTTCCCGGAATCCTGGCGCAGCATCTGCCGGGCCGCGGATTGCGCGCAGAAAAACAGCGCGGTCAGGTTGGTGTCGATAACGCTCTGCCACTGCTCCCGGGTCATGGCTTCGGCGTCCGCCACCGCCGAAATGCCGGCGTTGTTGACCAGGATGTCGATCTTGCCGAACTCCGTGACCGATCGTTGCACCATGCTTTCGACATCCTGCGGCCGGCAGATGTCCGCTTGAACCGGCACAACGCTCCGGCCGTGCTGCTCGAGGTCGCGCGCGACATCCCGAAGCCGCTCCATGTCGCGCGCCGCGATGATCAGATCGCAACCTGCTTTGGCCAGCCCGCGCGCGAAGCTCACACCGAGTCCCCGGGAGGCCCCGGTTACGATCGCCGCTTTACCGGTGAGATCAAATTGCGAGAACAGGCTCGGATGCATGGATCAGTAGACCACCTTTACCGGCTCCCGGTTCGATGCCGACTGCATGATGGCCAGGATCACCTTCGAAACGCGCACTCCGTCGTCAAGCGTAACCGCGGCAGGTTTGTCCTCCGCGACGCAATCAACGAAATGGCGGATGCTCTCATAGACAAAGCCCACGTGACGGCCGTGAATGAGCGGGGCATCCAGAATGTCGGGGCGGTCGCAGCGGTCCACCAGGTATCTCTCGATCAACTGGTTGTGCGTGAGGTCCATATTGAACATGCCCTTTCCGCCGACCACGCTGATCTTGAAATCGTTGTAGCCAGGACTGGTGTCCGGCATGATCCAGTGGTTCTCGATGGTGGCGACCGGCCCGCCGGCAAATTCGAGAATGGTCTGATAAAGATCGGGAACGTCCACGCCCTTGCCGCGCAGCACGCCGGAGCGCGAGACCGAATACACGCGGGCGACTTCATCGCGCAGCAGGTAGCGGAGCGTGTCAACAGTGTGGCTGCCGAGAAACCAAAGAATAGAGCTCTTGGCGGACCACGAGAGCATCTTCAGCGGCACATATAGCGTGTTGTTGAGGCGCAGGTAGGCGGAGACAATCTCGCCGATGACGCCGTTTTCGATGTCGTTCCTGGCGACCACGATCGGCGGGGCCCAGCGGTTGTGGAAATCGACCATGAACTTCACGCCGGCTTTGGTCACGGCTTCGGCGATCTCGGCGAGATCTTCGCAAGTGGTGGCAAGCGGCTTTTCGACGATGATGTGCTTGCCAGCGCGAGCGGCGGCGATGATGGGCTCGCGGTGCGCGAAGTCTGGCGTGGCGACCGCGACGGCGTCGACATCCGGATCGCGCAGCATCTCGCGATAGTCGGTGTAAATGCGGTGGGCGCCCCACTTGTGCGCTGCTTTGCGCGCGCGGGTTTCATCGACGTCGCAGACGGCGGCCAGCGACGCACGGTAATACGACGAGTACGTTTCTGCGTGCACATTTCCCCAAGTCCCGGTTCCGATCAGTCCGAATCTGACTTTTTCCATTGTGTTTAGGCGGGCAGTGTGCGTTCGAAAATGCGTAACCAGTTGCCGTGCATGATCCCTTCGATATCCGCATCCGCATAACCGCGCGATTTGAGAATGGCCGGCAGCTTTTGCAAGTCGGCGATGGTGTTGACGTCATGCGGCGTCTGTTCGGTGCCGAATTCCCCATCCAGATCGCTGCCGACGGCAATGTTGCGCGCATTTCCCGCCAACTGGCAGATATGATCCATGTGATTGACGACATCCTCCAGGCTGACGACGGTGTTCGGCGTGGCGCCGGCCACGAATTTCGGATAGAGCATCCAGATATCGAGCACCGCGCCGATGACGGCGTCGCGCTCGATGAGGCAGCGAAGCTGATCGTCGGAGAACTGGCGGTCTCCGGGAACCAGGGCGCGGCAATTATTGTGGCTGGCCCATACCGGACCGTCGAAGATCTTGAGCGCCTGCCAGAAGGCATCGTCGGCCAGGTGCGTCACGTCGAGCGCCATGCCGGCCTGGCGCATGGCGCGAAGCAGATCGGGCCCTTGGGACGTCAAACCTCCGGGGGATCCGGTGCCATGGGCGTAGGTGCCGACGCCGAAATGCGAGATGCCGGCGGCGCGCAGACCGCGCTCCCACCAGAAGGCGACATTGGCGGCCGACAGAATCGGATCTGCGCCTTCCATGCTGAGGACGTAGCCGAGCGGGCAATGCTCGGGATGGCTGTTCCACTGTCGCAGGTGGGTCTCGACATCGCTCCACGTGCGCAACTGCCGGAGCTGGCCCTGCGATTCCAGAATGTTGTAGTAAGCGAGCTGGCCTTGCGCCATGGCGGAAGCAATGGCCTGGTTTTTGAAATCGATATTGGTGGATCCGTGCGGATTGGAGCGGGCCAGCACGGTCGCAATCGAGATGGCGACCTCCCCGCGGCGCATGTCCGGAAGAGCCACGGTGTTCGTGCCGCGCCCTTGCCCGGGCATCCCCTGCTCGGCGCGGCGGATGTCGGCGACGGGCCGGGTCAGATCACGGTTCCAGTTGACCGCGTTCAGAGATAAGTCGAGATGAGCGTCAATCAGAAGCATGAGATCAAGCGCGGTGGGACCAAATGGCGTGGGAGCCGATGTTCACCGGGTATTGTAGGGTCAAGCTGATCGCGCCCGTAGTAACCTCGTTCAGTCGCATGCGTCCGGGCGATCAGATGCCTCCAGGAGGGCAATATGTCACAGCCCGGCGGAAAGTGTCAATGCGAAAACCCCACTTTCATCAGGGATGAGGCGCGCGTCTTGGGACGCGCAACAGACATCTCCGGTCTGCGGTTGCACTGCTGCGAAATGGCGTCCGCCGCGCGCAGCAATCCTTCGACGACGCGCTTGTCTCGCCTCGGGTTGAAGCGGGAACAGGGACCGGAGATGCTCATGGCTGCTATCGCGCGGCCCTGCGCGTCGCGGATAGGAGCCGCAACACAGGTGGCGAGCAGCGTGGTTTCCTCCCGATCGAAGGCGTAGCCGCGCTCTTTAACACGGCGTAACTCGCGACGAAACTCTCCCGCATCTGTGATAGTGTGCGGAGTCAAAGCGGGAAGTTTGCGGTGATCCAGAATCCCTGCCACCACCTCGAGGGGAGCGTCGGCCAGAATACATTTGCCCAGAGCGCTAGCGTGCGCCCACACCTTGGCGCCCGGCTTCTCGTTCAGCCGCAGCGCGTACTCGCTTGGCACGACCTCCAGATAAATCACTTTGTCGAGTTGAAGGTGGCCAAGATTGACGGTCTCGCCGAACTCGTCCCGCAGGCCGAGCATATGCGGTAGGGCCGTGTGACGCAGAGCTTCGGCGCTGGCGGTATCGTTGGCCAGGTCGGCGAGGTTGGGGCTGATGGCATAGGACCGGCTGCCTTCATCGCGCAGTACGTATCCCAGATGATGCAGCGTGCTAAGAATGCGGAAGACAGTCGACTTCGGCACGCGGGTGCGAACGGTGATCTCGTTGAGGTTCAGGCCGCCTGAACGAGACAATTCTTCCAGTATCCGAAAAGTGCTGCGCACCACCGGCACCAAATACCGCCCGTTGGTGACGCTGGCGGCGCGTCCGGCGTTCTTGGCCCGCATACACCAGATACTATCGCACGTTTCAATGGAAAAACACACGAATGAATGCTGATCCGGAAGGTCGAGTCGACGCCCGAACGCGATCGAACGAGATCGCTGGCGACACAAGCCGGCCGGAAAGGGAGAGGGGGGCTTCCAAGGAGAGCGGAAGAACCAGATCCGAAGAGAGCGGCGCGGCGCCGCCGGCTGCCCAGCAAGCCGAGTGACGTACGGTTCATCTATTGGAACAGTAATTTTCTCCTTGACATCAACCCCGGCCTATGGAATATTTCCATGAATAACCACCTGGAGGGTCATCATGAACAGTATCCGCTCAGCCGTGGGGCCAAGTGTAATCGCAATATTGGCATTGCTCGCCGGCGCTTCGCACGTTCTTGCCGACGTGACTGGCGCGATCTTGGGAACGGTTGCCGATCCGACGGGAGCCGTGATCGTCGCGGCCCATGTGGCGCTGCGGAATCAGAACACAGGATTCACGCGCACGGCCGCCACCGACCAAAGCGGCAACTATCAGTTTCTGCAGATTCCGGTGGGCCAGGACTACGTGGTCGAAGTGGAGGCTGCCGGATTCCAGAAAGGCGTGCAGACCGGCATCGTGCTGCAGGTGAACCAGTCCTTCCGCGCGGACTTTCAATTGCAGGTAGGCGCCGCCGCGCAGAGCGTGGAAGTGTCAGCGGCCATCATGCAGGTGGAGACGAACAGCACGCAATTAGGCGACGTGATTGACGACCACAAAATGACGACCCTGCCGCTCAATGGCCGCAGCTATCTCGATCTGCTCGGGCTGCAGGCAGGCGTGGTGCCGGTGACATCCGGCGCGTCTTTCTCAAACCACAATGCTTCCGGAAATCTGTTTTCGGGCATCGTCTCGGTCAACGGCATGCGTGAATCGGGCAATGCCTTTCTGGTAAACGGGGGCGACGTCGAGGAAGGGACGAACAACGGGGCGTCCATCGTGCCCACACTGGACTCGATTCAGGAATTCCGGCTGCTTACCAACTCTTTCGACGCCGAGTACGGCCGTTTCACGGGCGCGATCGTCAACGTGGTGACTAAGGGCGGGACCAATTCCATCCACGGCACGGCCTATGAATTTCTGCGTAACGATGTTCTGGATGCGCGCAATTTCTTCGACCAGAACCAGGTGAACCCGTCGACCGGCCAGGAGATTCCCAACAGCGCCAAAGGAGCCTTCAAGCAGAACCAGTTCGGCGGCGGCGTGGGCGGGCCGATCAAGAAAAACCGGCTGTTCTTCTACACGGATTACCAGGGCACGCGTCAGACGCGCAGCACGAGTAGCGGCATTACCGCGGTGCCTTCCGTGTCCGAGAGGGGCGGAGATTTTTCGGATGTGGGTGCGACGGGATTCCCGGCGCTGACCGGCGTGGTGCGCGGCGACAATACTCCCAACAGCGGCAGCATGAACGAGGTGCTGACACAACGCCTTGGATACACGGTGAACAATGGCGAGCCCTATTGGGTCCCGGGATGCACGACAGTGCAGAATGCCATCGATGGTATGTGCGTTTTCCCCAATCAGGTGATTCCGCAAAAAGCCATGTCGCCTGCTGCCCTTGGGACGATGAAGTTTATCCCCAATCCGACGGGTTTTCGCAGCGGGCAGCCGTACTATTCGACGACAGCATATCCCGGCACATTACGCGACGACAAGTGGGCGGAGAAAGTCGATCTTCACACCGTAAGAACAGGCGACTGGGCTTTCTATTATCACTTTGACGATGCCAGTGTGTTCAATCCATTTGCCGGCGGAAACATTCCCGGTTTTCCTTCCGACACGCCGACGCGCGCGCAGCAGGCGAACTTCAGCAACACGCGAACTTTTGGACCCTCCGCGGTTAATGAATTTCGCGTGAATTACACGCGCAACGCACTGCGCCTGGGAGCCGCCTCCGGCTCAGGTCTGGGCACTGTGTCCAGTTTCGGTTTTCAAGAAGGCGGGCTAGGCCTGATTCCAACGGTAAAGAACCTGGAAGGCGTTCCCGCCATCCAGCTAAACTCTACCGGCGTCAACTTCGGTGTGCCCAGCAGCACGTGGCAGTTCAACAACACCTATCAGCTGGCCGATAACTTTTCGAAGATCATTGGCGCCCACACAATTAAGTTCGGCGGCGACGTTCGCAAGTTTCAAATCAACATGCGCTGGCGGTATGGCATGAACGGCACATTCGGTTTCTCCGGGACCGAGACCGGAAACGATTTCGCCGACTACCTACTGGGCGCGCCCGATCTCTTTATTCAGGCGAGTCCCGGCGATCTGGACGCACGTTCGACGTATACGGGCCTTTACGTTCAAGACAGCTACAAAGTAAAGCCGAACTTCACGCTGAATTATGGCTTGCGCTGGGAGTTCAGCCGGCCGTGGTCGGACAAATATAACCGGCTGCAGGCGTTCGTGCCAGGGTTGCAATCCAAGCTGTACCCGAACAGCCCCGAGGGCTGGGTATTTCCGGGAGATCCCGGAATTCCATCGACGCTGGCGCCGACGCGGTACAAGAACTTCAACCCGCGCCTCGGTATGGCGTATTCTCCCGGATTCAGCGGAGGGGTTCTCGGCAAGCTGTTTGGCGGCCCTGGCAAAACCAGTATCCGCGCGGCGGGCGGAATCTACACCACAGCGTTTGAGCAGATCCAGAACAATTTCGAACTGGGGAATCCGCCGTTCGCGCAGTACTGGCAGAGTCCGACTTTCATCTATCTCGAGGAACCGTTCAAGGGCCGAAATGCTCCGGATCCGGGTCAGCGGTTCCCCTTTGTAAAGCCGCCGGTGGGTGTACCTACCAACTGGTCGATTTTTCAGCCCGTACAGAGCGTCCCGGGTTTTGTGATCGACAACAAGCTGCCTTATGCCGGGCACTTCAACTTCACCATCCAGAGAGATGTGGAGCACGTTGCCATCTTTACGATCGGATACGTCGGGACGATCGGCCGACATCTGTTGAGTCAAGTAGAGGCCGACCCGGGCAATCCTCAGCTTTGTCTGCAGACTCCCGGCTGTGGTCCGTTTGGCGAAAACACGATCTACCACCTGGCCAACGGTCAGACTGTTTATGGAACACGGCCATACGGTGTGACTTCGGGCCGCTATCTGAATCAGGGCATTCTCGATTTTGCCGAAGTCCAGTGGATGCAGACGTGGGCCAATTCCAATTACAATTCGCTGCAGATCAGCGCCAACCGGACCATCGGCGCACTCCATTTGTTAGCGGCATACACTTGGTCGAAGTCGATCGATAACAGCTCTGGTTTTGGCGACGTGGATATCAATCCTTACAATCATGCCCTGGGCCGCTCGTTATCCGCCTTCGACATACCACAGAACTTCGTGGTGAGTTACTCTTACGACCTCCCGTTTTCGAAATGGATCGGCAAGCATCGCTTGACCGATGGCTGGCAGTTCAGCGGCATCACCCGTTTTGCCAGCGGTCTACCCATCTTATTAGGTGACAGCGCCGACCCATCGCTGTGTGGTTGCAGTGGAGCCGACTTTCCAAACTTCAACGGACAGCCGATCCATTTCTACGATCCGCGCGCGTCGAGTAATCACCTGTATTTCTCGACCAGTAACTTTTCCGCGCCTCAGTTGGGAATCCTGGGGACGGCGAACCGGCGCTTCTTTGTCGGGCCGGGCTTGAACAACACGGATCTGGCGCTGCACAAGACTACGAGGATCACGGAGAGCATCGGGATGGAATTTCGCGCCGAATTTTTCAATGTCTTCAACCATGCGCAATTCCTGAACCCGGGCGGGGACATCAATTCCAGCAGCTTCGGTCTGGTGGGTTCGGCGCGCGATCCGCGGATCGGACAATTGGCGCTCAAGCTGCAGTTCTAAGGACGGCTCGCGATCCTGCGGCCGCGCCCTTTCAGCAGCGCGTGCCCGCCTCTTGTACGATGGGCATCGAAGCATGCCGATTCTGAGGTGGGTGGCGATCGTCGCGCTGTCGGCGTGTGCCGCGGCGCAGCAAGTTCCGGAGCAGGTGCGCGCGGAGGCACGCGATCATAACCAGAAAGGGATCGCGCTCGCGCGCTCGGGTAATCATGTCGCGGCGGTGAAGGAGTTCCGGGCGGCAGTGGCGCTCCGGCCGGATTACGGCGAGGCGCACTTTAATCTGGGGATTTCACTGACGCAGCTGGGAGAGGCGAGCGCGGCGGTGGACACATTCCGCGCGGCGGCGCGCCTGCGTCCGGATTCCGCCGTGATCCACCTCGCGCTGGCCTCGGCATTGTTCCAGCGCGGCGAGATTGAGAGCGCCATCGCCGAGTTTCACCAGTCGCTACGGCTGGATTCTTCCGTGCCCGACGCGCACTACAACCTGGGTCTGGCGCTGGGACAAAGTGGCCGCCTGGAAGAGGCGGTCTCCGAATTTCGGAAGGCAGTGCAGATCAGGCCGGCGATGGGCGTGGCGCGGACAAGGCTGGGCATCGCGCTGCGGAGCCTGGATCGGACCAGCGAGGCGGTTACGGAGTTGCGCGAGGCCGTGCGACTAATGCCGAGCGATGCGGACGCGCACTACAATCTCGGTTTGGCGCTGCGCGAGAAGGGGGATCGCGAGGGCGCGCTGCAGGAGTTCGAGGCAGCAGTAACGATCCGGCCGGACTTCGAGGCGGCCCGCTACAATCGCGCGCTCATGCTGCGTGAAATCGGCCAGACGCAAGCGGCGGCCGACGAGATGCGCCAGCTTGGCACGCTGAGCCGCTTTCGCACGGACCTCGCGCAGGTGAAGGTATTGCTGGACTCCGCGGCGCGCCACTTGAATCGAGGCGAGGCAGAGGGTGCTATGCAGGATGCGCAGGCGGCGCTAAAACTGTGGCCGGAAGATCCGGTGGCTTATTATCTGCTGGGGCTTTGCTCGGAGCAGAAAGGGAACAAGGCCGAGGCGCGTTCCAATCTCGAGCGGGCGATCAAATTGGCACCGGATTACGCAGCCGCGTGGAACAGTTTGGGGCTGCTGCGGTGGCGGGCAGAGGATCGTGCGGGTGCGAGGCAAGCGCTCGACCGGGCGGTGGAACTCTCGCCCGAACTGCCGGAGGCCCACTATAACCGCGGTCTTATAGCCGCCGGCGAAAACGATCTCCAACGCGCTGTGAAGGAATTTCGGGACGCGCTGGCCCTGAATCCGGACTATCTTGAAGCGCGCCTCAACCTGGGGCTGGCGCTACAGGGGCAGAAAAAGCTCGATGCCGCGATTGAGCAATTTCGGGCTGCGGTAAAGCTGCGGCCGGATCTGGCCGCAGCGCACAATGATCTCGGCCTGGCGCTGCTTGCAAGCGGCCGCTCAACGGATGCGGTCGAGGCGCTGCGGCAAAGCGTGGCGCTCAAGCCGGAGTACGCGGAGGCGCACTACAACCTGGGCCTGGCCCTTCGCGAAGCCCGCCAGGCGGATGCAGCGCAAGTGGAATTTGCGCGTGCACGGCGCTTGAACCCGCGGCTGCCGGTGCCTTAGCAGCCGGTTGCAAAGAAGGGCCTCAGCACCACTCCCTTTGGTCACGTCTCGGGAAGGTCTCTGCTACGTCACGCGAGCACGCGTCCCGCGGCCGATAAGGTGAAGTCGATGTCCGCGTCGGTATGGGCGGTCGAGATGTACCAGCGTCCATCGTGCAGGAGCAGAATGCCTTCGTCCAGCATGCCGATGGCGAAGTCGCTGTAACGCGCGGTGTCCGCGGCCATGGTGTCGCGGTAATTTCGCGCTGGACGCGGCATGAACGAAAGCTGGAAGACGGGGCCGACGCCGGAGGTCACCACTTCATGGCCGTGGGAACGTAGAAGTTTCTCCAGCCCGGAGCGCAGGCGCTCACCGCGGCGCGTGAGATCGGCATAAACGGCTCCATTGTCACGCGCGAGGACATCCAGCGCGGCTTGCGCGGCGGCCAGCGAGACCGGGTTGCCGTTCAAACTACCGGCGTGCACAACCTGACCGGAAGCGATGATGTCCATGTACTTCGCTTTTCCGGCCAACGCGCTGAGGGCGGTCCCGGCGCCGATGGCCTTGGCGTAAGTGGCAAGGTCAGGCTCGATGCCATACAGCCCCTGCGCGCCTTTCAAGTGCACGCGGAAGCCGGTGATGACTTCGTCGAAGATCAATAGCGCGCCGCGATCGCGCGTGATGGCCCGCAAGCGTTCGAGAAAACCGGGCTCCGGCGGAACGCAACCGCTGTTGCATAGAAGCGGCTCGCATATGACCGCGGCGATTTCCACGCCGCGTTGTGCAAAGATGCGCTCGACGGCATCGAAATCATTCCACTGTACGACCAGTGCCTCAAGAGGCGGCAGCTGGCCCGCCGAGGCGGGTATGGGCCCGTCCGATGCGGCGAACTGCTGCGACGTGGGGTGGTAGCTGGCGAGGATGCCGTCGCTCCAGCCGTGGTAATGTCCTTCGAACT
>Ga0070730_10003532_pt1 | contig 13963 bp, 11 predicted proteins | sample Coa_R1_3_FD_66447 | JGI IMG/M metagenome (GOLD analysis project Ga0070730, IMG submission 66447) | Surface soil microbial communities from Centralia Pennsylvania, which are recovering from an underground coalmine fire - Coalmine... | ecosystem: Environmental > Terrestrial > Soil > Unclassified ...
ACCTGGGGACGCATTTCAATCTGCGCCCGGGCAATGCCATGCGTTCATATCTGGTGCTCGGCGATGGCTCCCGGCTGATGCTGGACGCCCTCGGCGCTTTCGACTTCACCGGCCTCGATCTGGTCACCTTGTCGGCCTGCCAGACGGCGATGGGCGGAGCGAGGACGGATGATGGCCGGGAAGTCGAAGGCCTCAGCGCGATCGTTCAGCAACGCGGCGCCAGGCGGGTCGTCGCCAGCCTCTGGGCGGTGGAAGATGAGAGTACCGCACAACTCATGCGTGTGATGTATCAGGCGCTCGCCATCAAGCCGTCGGACGTGGCCGGTGCATTGCAGGAGGCTCAGCATTCCGTGCGCTCGCTCCAGCACGGCAGCCACTCCTACGATCACCCCTACTATTGGGCGGGTTTCGTGGTGTCCGGCAGCGGTTTCTGAACACGCAAAAGTCTCAGGCAGCGGACTTCCGCTTGCGGCAACGGTATGACTACGGTTGCTTCCACACGCGGTCAAGCTGATCGATGATCGGCGTCTCGTCCGCCGAGAACGGCGTACTCACAGCGACTGCCTTCCCGGGCGGGACTTCTCGACATGGGAGAGGCTCGGAAGGCCGCCGAAAAGAAACTGTAATATGAACGGCGGACGATTCGTTCCCACCCATACGCGAGAACTGTCCATGACCACACGAACCCCGCTCGACCACGACGAAATCGTTCGGCGCATCAGCCTCGACGTCATCGACGGCTACGACGAAGAATTGGAGATGGAGATCGAAGACCGGCATCCGCTCGCGGGTGTGCCGGCAGGCCGGCAGGGTGCTGCAGACCAGCGGGGCGCCGCGGAAAGGCACTACCGGCGGGACTATTTTCGCCAACTGTTTCGGCTCCAGGCCGAGCTCGTCAAGCTGCAAGACTGGGTGGTGGCTTCCGGAGAGAAGGTCCTGATCCTTTTCGAAGGCCGGGACGCCGCCGGAAAGGGCGGCATGATCAAGCGCATTACCCAGCGTCTCAATCCGCGCGTGGCGCGGGTCGTCGCGCTGCCGGCGCCCAACGACCGCGAACGGACGCAGTGGTACTTCCAGCGCTATGTGTCGCACCTCCCCGCGGCCGGCGAGATCGTTTTGTTCGACCGCAGCTGGTACAACCGTGCAGGCGTTGAAAAGGTGATGGGCTTCTGCACGCCGGCCGAGTACGAGGAATTCTTCCGCTCCGTCCCGGAATTCGAGCGCATGCTGGTTCGCTCAGGCATCCGCCTGCTGAAGTACTGGTTTTCCATCACCGACGAGGAACAGTATTTGCGGTTTCTCGGCCGAATTCACGACCCGCTGAAGCAATGGAAGTTGAGCCCGATGGATCTCGAGTCGCGCCGCCGGTGGGAGGAGTACACCAAGGCGAAGGATGTGATGCTCGAGCGCTCGCACATTCCCGAGGCGCGCTGGTGGGTGGTGCAGGCCGTCGACAAGAAGCGCGCGCGGCTCAACTGCATCGATCACCTGCTCAAGCAGTTCCCCTACCGGGAGACGCCCAAGGAGGCGATCGTTCTGCCGCAGCGGGAGCATCACGAGCATTACTCCCGACAGGCCGTACCTGCGGAAATGGTGGTGCCGGAGGTGTATTGATCAGCTGCCGGTACTGTTCGCTTCACCCGCGCTCATAACGGGCGGCCTCGACTCGTCTCCATGAGCAGGCGGGTAAACAGATACAAGCGCGGAGTCACACTCGCAAGATCGATCCATTCATGGTCGGTGTGGAAGTCACCCCCGACGAAGCCAAGTCCGTCCAGGGCGGGCGTCCCCACCGACATGGCGACGGCGGATTCGGAGGCGCCGCCATTTCCCGACAACGACACAGTCTTGCCGAGTTCGGCATAGATTGCCTGTGCCCGGGCTCCCAGTGCATCGATTTTCGCATTTTCAATGAGCGGCGGAAAGGCGGAGCCCGCCGACGTCACGGTGACTTCGGTATCCGGCACGATCGTCGGGACCAGCCCGGCTTTTATCTTGCCCAATATCTCATCGAACTCTTCCGGCTTGCGAAAGCGGACATCAAGGGTCGCTTCCGCGAACTCGGGGATGATGTTGCTGCGATCACTCGCTTTGAGGACGGTCAGATTGACGGTGGGGCCGTCGCCGGCATGCGGGACTTTGCCCTCCAACGCGCCGAGTTGATGAACCAGCTCAACTGCCGCGTTTCTGCCGTTCTGGGGCACCATGCCGGCGTGGGCGGCACGACCCTTCACCTGGATGAGAATGTCGCTCCCGCCCTTGCGCCAGACTGTAAGGGCGTCAGGTGGATCACCCGGCTCCATGTTGAATTCGACATCATTTTGTTTGGCCAGCGCCTCGATCAGCCGGGCTGAACCCGGAGAGCCCAACTCCTCGCTGCTGTCTATCAGTAAAGTGATGCTCGCGTATTTTTTGAACCCGAGGTCATGGAGGATCTTCAACGCCGTAACCGCATTCACGACGCCCGCCTTCTCGTCGCCGACACCGGCGCCGTGGGCGCGATCGCCCTCGATGCTGAATGGCCGTTTCGCCACAGTACCGGGGCCAAACACGGTATCGATATGCGCGATGACGAGAATTTTGGCCTTGCCGGCGCCATGGAACACCGCCACGAGGTTGGGGGGCAAGCCGGAGGTCTCCGCCGGCTCGGGATGGACTTCGGCACCGCTTGCCTTCAGGCGCTCGGCGAGTAGCGATTCAACCCGCTCGCCGCCGGACACATCGCCCGAGCCGGAATCGATGTTGACGATGGTCTCCAGGAGACCCAGCGCATCGCTGCGATTAGCCTCCACGGCCCGATAGACCGCGTCATCGCGATGTGCCGCCGCGTGGGCGGTCCCGCTCAACAGCAGAGCCAGGCTTGCGGAGACCATTCCGACCCTAAGATACATTGTCATTTGCTCTCCTCAAGCCAAAGTGTCCCGGGAAATCCGGCAGAAATCGTCGGAGCCATGATGTCGCTCCCTGCCGATGTTCGATTTCTTCCTGGTCCGCGTCGATGCAGACGATCTCGAGGCCCGTATCCAAGTGTGGACCGCGAGTACGGACCGCGCAACGCTTTCCCGTCGTCACTGCGCCGCGCGAGCGCGGCTCTTGATCTGAATCGCGACCGTTTGCATGTTGGTCACCGCCCCGGTCACCAGACGCCGCCGAGAGCCACGGTGATCGCCTCGCCATTCACGCCGCCGGCGGCGTCGCTGCACAGGAACGCGATCACTTGCGCGACCTCGCGCGGCTCCAGTACCCGATTCTGCGGATATATGGAGGCGCGCTCTCGCCACACCTGCTCAACGCTGACGTGGCGCCGCTCGGCATCCGCCTTTGCCGAGCGCTCGGCCATTGCCGTCCGCACCCAGCCGGGCAGCACGGCATTGGATGTGACTCCGAAGGGCCCGGCGTCTTGCGCGACTGCGCGGGCGAGCCCGATCACGCCATGCTTCGAAGCCGTGTACGCGCTGCCGGAGCGTTCCGCCTTTTCACCGGCGGTGGAGCTGGTGAAGACGAGCCGGCCGAAGCCGCGCTGACACATGCCGCCCACCGTCAGCCGCGCGAGCTCGAACGGAGCGTCGAGGTTGATGCGCATCGTTTCGCGCCACACCGCGGGATCCTGCTCCCACACGAGTCGCTCGTGGGCCGACCCGATGCCGTGGTTCACGACCAGCAAGTCAATCGGCCCGAGCCGTCGCTCCGTTTCCGCGACGGCCAGTGCACAGCCCTCGGGTGTGCCCAGATCGGCCGCGACATAATCGAAGCCCACCGCCGCCAATTCGTTCTCGCTGCGCGCCGCGATCATCACGCGCGATCCCCCTGCCGAAAGCAGAAGCGCCGCCTCGCGCCCGATCCCCCGACCGCCTCCCGTGACCAACGCGACACGTGTGTTCATCCACCTTCCCCGAAGTTCATGCTTTGCGGAACCACGCTGCCATTATCATCCGGAATGTTCAATACTGCTCGATCCGTGGACGATCGAGGGCGCTTGCGGCTGGATTGCGACGACAGCTCCCTGACCGATCCCTTGAATGGCATCGCAGCGGGCCACGCCGCCGAGGTCATGCCCAAGCCGTCGGTTTCCTGCCTCGAGAGCACCGACGGCATGCGCGACGGATACCGCGCGCGCGGATATGTTCGTCCCTTATCGACCGGAACGCTTCGCGCAAGGCTCTCAGGCCGATTTCAATTCAGACCCAGGAAGGCGGGGATCGCGGCCACATCGGCCGCGACCCCCGGCACTCCTACGGTGTCGCCATAAATCCGTGCTGTGCGGACGCCGAGTCCACGAACGTGCCGGCGACCTGCGCCTTGTCGTTCATCCCAAAGACGAGTGTCAGGTAGCCCGTGGCGCCCGGCGGATCGATCAAGGTGTAGGCGCCGGCGGTGAAGATGAACCCATGATACTTGCTGCCGTCATAGAAGTAGCCTGTCACTTGCCCGGTAGTGTCGATCGCCGTCGGGGCCGTAAAGGTGGTCGCGGGAGGATCGACGGTCGTATAGGACAGCGTGGCAGGGTCGTAGAGGAAGCCGTGATAGACGTTGGCGCTGTCGGTGAAGAAGCCGGTTGCCTGGCTGCCCGTATTGATCCCGAGCGCCTGCGTCAGCGTACTTCCGGGTGGATCGAGCGTGATGTACGTCCCGCCGGCGTACTCGAACCCGTGCCGCCGGACTCCGTCGAAGTAGCTCCCCGCGGCCTGACCGGTTCCGTTGATTCCAAATGCGGCCGCCCACGTCCCCGTTGCAGGACTCGTCGGATCCAGCGTGGTGAAACCCACTCCGGGCGTGTAGATGAAGCCGTGCCCGATACCGCTGGCGTCATTGTAGGACCCTACGACCTGGCCGTTGTCGTCGACGGCCCACGCCTGCGTAAGGGTGCTTCCGGGCGGGTCGAGCGTCATGAAACGCGTCTTGCCCTTGGGTGTGTAGAGAAAACCGTGCGTGCCGGCGGCGTTATTGAAAATTCCGGCCACCTGACCGCCCGAGTTGACGGACTTCGGCTGGGTTGAAATGCTCCCTGGCGGATCGAGCTGTGTGTAGTTGCCGTTCTTGTATGCGAAGCCGTGCACCACCCCGGCACTATCCGCGTAGTCGCCGACGACCGCGCCCTTTGAACCCACGGCGGTGGCTTCCGTCCACCTCGCAGCCGGATAGTCGAGCTGGGTAAAAGTGTACGCGGCGGCCTGTGCCGACCAACAAACACTCAACAGCGCACACGCGCTCGCCAGCGCGTAGATCGGATTCAGCAGTTCGGGATGCCGTGCCTCAAAGTTCTGATTCATTGTGAGCCTCGATGGGGATCAGGTTGTTTTGACGGGTAAACTGTTTATTGGCTGCGGTCGTGCGCAGTCTGGAGAGAGAGACGGACCCGCCACTCGAACGTCAGGGACCGTTCGACCCTGACGTTCGCCTTCGGCATGCGTCCATGTTTCCCGAGTCGGTGCGCACGCCGGCTTTTTGCGCAGTCGGCTTCTTGTGGTATAAACGCACGGAATTTTTTTTTCGTGCGCCGCGGCGCCGCCACCCTGAGGACCCGAACATGGGCACCATCACGACGAAGGACGGAGTCACCCTATTCTTCAAGGATTGGGGTACGGGACAACCCATCGTGTTTTCCCATGGGTGGCCGCTGTCGTCCGACGATTGGGACGCGCAGATGATGTTCTTCTTGAATCACGGCTTTCGCGTGATCGCCCACGACCGCCGCGGCCACGGACGCTCGACTCAGGTTGGCGAAGGCCACGACATGGATCACTACGCCGATGACCTCGCGGCTCTGACCGCGCACCTCGATTTGCGCAATGCCGTTCACGTCGGTCATTCCACCGGCGGCGGTGAAGTGGCGCGCTATCTGGGTCGCCACGGCGAAAGCCGCGTCGCCAAAGCGGTGCTCATCAGCGCGGTTCCGCCGATCATGGTCAAGGCCGAATCCAATCCGGGAGGGCTGCCCAAGGAAGTGTTCGATGGTTTACAGGCGCAGGTTGCCGCCAACCGGGCCCAGTTCTACCGCGATCTGCCGGCGGGACCGTTCTACGGATTCAACCGGCCGGGCGCGAAGGTCTCCGAGGGCATCATCGGAAACTGGTGGCGTCAGGGCATGATCGGCGGCATCAAGGCGCAATACGACGGCATCGTCGCTTTCTCTCAAACCGACTTCACGGCGGATCTGAAGAAAATCTCCGTGCCCACGCTGGTGATGCACGGCGACGATGATCAGATTGTTCCCTATGCCAGTTCGGGACCGCTGAGCGCAAAACTGTTGAAGAATGGAACCTTGAAGACCTACAAGGGCTTCCCCCACGGCATGTGCACCACGGAGGCGCCGACCATCAACGCCGATCTCCTGGCATTCATCAAGGCGTAGGGCGTCGTGGAGGATAAGGCCGGCGGCTCGTTTCCGCAGGCGGGCTACGAACGGCTGATCCTTCCCGCGCCGGTCGCGACCAACGGCACCACCGGTGCCGACGTCGAATCGACTCTGTTCGCGCAACTGAAGCCCGGCACTGTGTTCATGATGGGCGACAATCCGGCGCTCCCACGCATGCCGCAACGCCCCCGCCTGCTCGATTTCTTCCGGTGCCGGATCACCGACGTCACCTATCGTCATCTTCTCACCAGTGCCAAACGCGCCATGGAGGCGGGCCAGGACGAGAAGATCGTGCTGGCCTGCTTGCTTCACGATATCTCCAACGGCTGCTTGATCCGGACCGATCATGGCTATTGGGGCGCGCAAATGATTGCTCCCTACGTGGACGAGGAAATCGCCTGGGCGGTGGAAAACCACCAGGCGTTGCGCTACTTCGCCGACGAATCCGTGGGCTACGCCTACCCTGAGTCCTACGACCGATTTTTTGGCAAAGAGTATGTGCCGCCGGCTTACATCCGCGAAGCGGCGGAACGCGCAAAGCGGCACCGTTGGTACATGAGCGCGCGGCTCGTGACGCTCTACGACGTGTACTTTCTGGACGCTTCCGAGCGGATGGAATCCGGCATCTTCGAGGATCTCATCGGACGGCACTTCCGCGAACCGAAGGAAGGACTGGGGTTCGATGGCTCGAACGTCGCCCACATGTGGCGTACCGCGATTTGGCCCAACAACGCTCTATGATCGGTCGGCATCCATTTCCGCGACGATGGTAGTGCCTGGTCTCTGGCATTTATCTACTCCACGGAGGTGCGGTCGGTGCTTGGCATTACGCCCGGCCCGGATACGCGTTCAGTCGTCGAGCCCCAGTCCTCTCAAAATCCTGGGTGCGTGTTTCCCCACGCGCGCGGCGCGAGTCGCCGATTGTTTCGCTCCCCCGAAATGCAGCAAATAGCCTTTCTGTCTTCCGGGGGTGAGCGCATGAAATGCTTCCGCCAGCTCGGGATCCTCATCCAACCGCTTTAGGAATTCCGCGGGCATCTCGAAATCCGCGACACCCTTCATCTGCACTCGAGCGCCGGATTTCTCGACGGCAACGGCCTCCTTGATATAAGCCTTGACCGTGGTCTTTTGCTTATTGATATCCGACAGAGAGCCGAATCTGATTTGCCTCGAGGACTGCACGTTCTTGGTTTGCTGAATGAGAATGCCCTTGGGATCTTTGAGCAAAGCGCCTTTCATGAACAGCAGCGCACAGTAATCCTTGAAGCCATGGATCAAGACGACGTTGCCGCCATCAAGATCGTAGCAAGCCTGGCCCCATTTAAGTTCTTCATTGAGACCCGACGCCAGGCAAAGTTGCCGGAGCGCGGCGAATTCCGCGCTCCAGCGTTTTTCCTTGCCGTGTGCCTTGCTTACAAGCGGATTAGCTTTGCCCTTTACTCGATCCATTTGTGCCCCACGACACGGTTCTTTTTTGCCTCACGCCTGTCGAAACGCCGCCATCGAAATCGGTGCCGCTTGTCAAATCTTCATGCAGAAACCAATCGAATGCGCGTGATCTCCCCGGGTACCAGAAACCGATTGGGAGGGCCCCAATATCCGGTGCCGCGGCTGACGTACACCATCAGATTGTACAGACGATTCAGTCCCGCCGTGAACGGTTGGAAATAACGCACCAACAAATTCCAGGGCCAGAATTGACCGCCATGCGTATGCCCGGAAAGCTGCACATCGTAACCGGCCGCGGCAGCCGCCTCCGCGGAACTTGGTTGGTGTGCCAACAGAATCTTGGGGCGTTCGCCCCCCGGGGCCCCGATGAGCGCAGCGGCAGGGTCGCTGCGCTGCGCTGAATCGAAATGGTGCGCCGAGAAATCGGTGACCCCGGCCAGCAGCAGCGATGCGCCATCGTGCTGCAAGATCACGTGCTGATTTTTCAGCACGATGAAGCCGAGTCGCCGCAACTCCGCCGTCCACGCACGTTCTCCCGAGTAGTATTCATGATTGCCGGTCACGAAATACACGCCATGGCGCGCAGCCAGACCGGCCAACGGCGCGGTGTGCCGCGATAAATCGAACACCGAGCCGTCGACCAGATCGCCGGTGACGGCGATGAGGTCCGCATTCAACTCGTTGACGCGGGCCACGATGCGCTCCACGAAGTCCCGCTTGATGGTCGGCCCGACATGCAGGTCGCTGATCTGCGCGATCGAGAATCCGTGCAGCGCCGACGGCAGGCCGGTGACGGGGATATCGACTTCGACGAGCCGGGGCCGGCGCGCAATCACGAAGCCGGCGAGCGTGGAAAGAACCGTCAGTGCCACGGCCCATTGGGCCGACAACCGCGACAGGGATGCGGCGCTCGGCGTCGATAACGTCAGATGCGCACCGAGAAGCAGCACGTCGCGCAGTAAGGTGACGATGAATAGCGAGGAGAAGAACCCCATGGCGATTAGCCCGATCCAAGCGAGCCGATCGGCGAATACGCGATCCTTCATCATACGCGCGTCCATGGAAAGGGGAATGATCACGCAGGCGGCCGACAATCCGGCGAGTCCACCGAGGATGCTCCCGGGGCCGAGGCCCAATGCCGGAAGCAGCCGCCAGCCGATGTAGCCGGCCAAGGAAGCGAGTAGCCAGAAGGGGTGCAAAAACCGACGTCGAACGGTCATGGAGACTCGAGAACGTGGACCGGCTGTCCAAGCACTCCAAATGGGGGCGGGCCAGGCGAGATCAAGGCTTGCCCGGCGCCTACCCCCGCAAGCGCTTCAACTGCGCAGCGTTTTGTGCGGGGGCGGCGGGCACATCGTCGATCTCGACCGCCACCCGCAGACGCTCGAGCGCAGCATCCCATTGCGCCGCGATCTGCGCGAGATACAGGCGCGCATCGGCCAGGCCCTTGGTGCGGATCTCCCAGATCCGCTCGCGCCCTTCGCGGGTACTGCGTACCAGGCCGGCCTGCCCGAGCGCGTGCAGGTGCTTGGTGATCGCCTGTCGGGATACGCTGGTGCCCTGGGTCAGGCGCACGATGGATTGCGGACCACGGCTGCACAACTGCCCGACGATATTGAGGCGCGTAGGTTCGCCCAGCGCAGCGAACACGGGCGCGGCCTGGCTCAACGGGCCCCCGCCCGCCCGCGGTTTGGCAGAAGACGCCATCTCAGTCTCGCGCGCCGCCGGCGAGATATTTCTCGATCAGCTTGGTTTGCGCCGCCCAACCCTGCTCGTTGGCGGTGAACGCCTTGGCCCGGCGCTCCAGCGGCACGCGGTCGAAGCCTGTTTCGGTGATCGTCAGTTGCGTGCCGCCGGCAACCTCCTCCAAGTTGAATACCACCAGCGTCGTCGGCTCGTGCGAGTAGTCGACACCGCGGTCGATCGCGAACGGATGCCAACGAAATGAAAACCTCCGCATGGGCTCGATCGTCTCGACCGTCCACTCGACGGCAAGCCCGGCGACCGTCGCCTGCCGCTTCGCGACGTCAGGATCGACCTTGGTTGGCGCAATGCGGCCGGTGACGCGGGCGCCCGCCGTGAAGGGACCGTCGAGGTCGACCCCGAACCAGCTGCCGAACTGCTTCGAATCGCTGATCGCATCCCATACCCGTTGGAGCGGCGCGCGCAGCAAAATCCTCTTTTCGATTCGATCCGTACTCTCCGTCATCGCGCCACCTCCAGCAATCATCGAGCAACCCAGTGGTTGCCTATTAAATTAGCGTGCCCCGGCATGAAATGCAACCCCTCGATTGCATGCCAAGGCCGATCCAAGCGCCCGCCATTCGCCGAGCGTTAGGGGCCGCCCCCACGGGGAAACCCTGGACCATGCGCCTCTTGTCTATGTGCGATAGCAAACAGACGGCCCCCGTTGAAATAGAGCATAAGAACCGATCGAAGAACCGATCGTGTGCGCAGTGATACACAATATTTTATTGATTCAAAGCGACCGGCAGTCTGCCCAAGTGGTGCGCAGCGCACTCAGCAACAGCTCCGAACCAAAATTTCGGATTGAGTGGGTGAAATCGTGCGGCTTGGGTCTCGAACGATTGACCGCTCTGCCCATACACCGGCAGGGTGGACCAATTCCGATATCGGCAATCCTGGTGGATTTTCTATTGCCGGATCTTACCGGACTGGAAATCATCGATCGCTTGGCGGCCGCGGCACCAAACATCCCAATCATTGCCCTTTGCTCCATGTCGGATGAATCGTTGGCAAAGGAGGCGATTCAGCGCGGCGCACAGGACTATCTGTTGAAAGAGCACCTCAACAACTACCTGCTGCCGAAGACGCTGGCGGCGGTAATCGAGCGCGCATCGATCACGGAAGCGTTGTTCGACGAGAAGGAACGGGCGCAGGTCACGCTCAATTCCATTGGTGATGCGGTCATCAGCACGGACGTCGAAGGCCGCATCAGCTATTTGAATCTCGTGGCCGAGCGGTTGACCGGGTGGTCCTTGAAAGACGGTTTGGGCCGTCCTCTGGAGGAAGTGTTCAAGATCATCGATGCCGAGACACGGGCGAGGATTGCCAACCCCATGGTCAGGGCAACGAAAGAGAATGCCACCGTGGGACTGCCGCCGACGTGCATCTTGGTTCGGCGCGATGGCGTGGAGTCGGCCATTGAGGACTCGTCCGCACCCATCCATGACCGGCGGGGCCAAATCACCGGCGCCGTCATGGTATTCCATGACGTGAGCACAGCCCGGGCAATGACACTCAAGTTGGCCTATATGGCTCAGCACGACGCTCTCACCGATCTGCCCAATAGAAGTCTGTTGAACGATCGTATCGGCCAGGCGATCCGGGCGGCGAAGCGGCGCCATACCGCGCTGGCGCTCCTCTATCTCGACCTCGATCGCTTCAAGCTCATCAATGACTCTCTCGGTCACTCGGTTGGAGACCGGCTGTTGCAGTCGGTCGCCGTTCGAATGGGCGAGTGCGTTCGCACAACGGACACTGTGTGTCGGCTGGGAGGCGACGAATTCGTGATCCTATTGTCGGAAGTCGCTCATGAACAAGACGCCGCCCATTGCGCAGATAAATTAATCCAAGCCTTCCGCGCGCCTTACGTGTTGGACGGCCACGAACTGCATGTCACGGCAAGCATCGGCATCGTCGTGCATCCGGGGGACGGAACCGAAGTCGAAGCATTGCTGCAAAATGCGGATTCCGCCATGTATGAGGCGAAAAGTCGAGGACGCAACAACTATCAATTCTATCGCTCAGACCTCAACTCGAGTGCCGGTGAGCGGCAAACGCTCGAAAGCGGGCTGCGACACGCCATTCAACGGCAGGAATTGCAATTGCATTATCAGCCCATCATGAACCTGAGCACCGGCGCCGTTGCCGCTGTTGAGGCATTGATACGCTGGCAGCATCCCACGGAAGGACTTGTTCAACCCGACCAATTCATTTCGATTGCCGAAGAGTCGGGCCTGATCGTCCCGATCGGCCAATGGGTGCTGCGCGAGGCCTGCCGACAGGCCCGTGCATGGCAGGAGGCCGGTCTGCCGAGACTGCGGCTCGCCGTGAATATTTCGGCCGTTGAATTGCGCTCCAAGGAGTTCGTGGCGGGCGTGCGGACCATCTTGATGCAAACCGGCTTTGACCCTCTGTGCCTCGAGTTGGAACTTACGGAGACTTTCCTGATGCAGGACTCCAAGTCCACGGCTCTCGTCTTGAGCGGCATCAAGGGACTCGGCGTTCAACTGGCGCTGGATGATTTCGGAACGGGCTATTCCAGCTTGAGCTACATGAGACGCTTCCCCATTGATACGTTGAAAGTGGACCGGTCCTTCGTGCGCGACCTCGCCATGGACGCCGGTGATGCCAGTGTGGTCAGCGCGGTCATCAATATGGGCAAGAGTCTGCATATGCGAGTCGTTGCGGAAGGGGTCGAGGGGCTGGACCAACTGGTGTTCCTGAAAGAGCATGGGTGCACCGAGGCGCAGGGTTATTATTTCAGTCCGCCTTTGAAGGCGCTTGAGTTTGCCGACTGGACGCGTCATCTCGCCGCCGAGAGCACCTCCGTTTGATCGGCTTGGCTTTGTCGTACGCGACCATGCTCACCATCATGAGCATTTCCGTTCGATCGGCCTCGCCTCATCGCACGCGACCATGCTCACCCTCATGGGACTTCCGTTTGATCGGCCTCGCCTCATCGCACGCGACCATGCTCACCCTCATGCGTTGCCGTGATTCTCGTCCGGTTGGGCACCAGATACTTCTTCTCGAAGACGTCGACCGGCACCGGCTTGCCGAACAGATATCCTTGCATCTCATCGCAGCGCAGGCGTCGTAGCTGACGCAATTGCTCCTCCGTCTCGACTCCCTCCGCCACGACATTGAGCTTCAAGGCATGCGCCAGATTGATGATGACCGAGACCAGCGTGAGTCCACTCGCTCCGGAATTCATGTCGACGATGAATGCGCGATCGACCTTGAGGGTGTGCACGGGAAGTTTGGACAGGTAGCTGAGGGATGAGAAGCCGGTGCCAAAGTCATCGATGGCAATGGTGACGCCCAACGCCCTGATGGCGAGCAAGCTCGCGACACTGTGCTCGACGTCTTCCATGATGAGGCTTTCGGTGATTTCGAGCTCGAGGCCGGAGGCCGCGTCCGCAAAGCCACGGATCGCCTCCTCGATCTCCGCGACGAAGCTGCGGCTGCGCAGCTGCAGCGGCGACACGTTTACGGCGATGCGCACGGCGGGGAGCCCCGCGGTGCACCACCGGCGGTAGTCCTCGATCGCTTTGCCGAGCGCCCAGCGGCCCACTTCATGGATTAGCCGGGTCTCCTCGAGGATCGGAATGAAGCGAGCCGGGGGGACCAGGCCGGTCTTAGGATCATTCCATCGGATCAGCGCCTCGGCACCCGTGATTTTACCGCTCGTCAGGTGAACCTTGGGTTGGTAGTGGAGCACGAATTCCTCGTTTTCGAGGGCCTGACGTAGCCGATGCTCGATACCGAAACTTCCCGCCACGGTGTCGGTCATCTTCTGGGCGTAGAAGAGATAACGGTCCCCGCTCACCTTGGCCTTCTTCAGTGCGGCCTCGGCATTCTTGAATACCGTATCAGCATCGGTGCCGTCGTCCGGGAAGAGTGCGACCCCCACCTTGACGGCCATCCGGTACACGACATCATGGAGGCAGAAAGGATGAACCAGGAAGGCCGCAATCGTGCACTCGAGCAGCCGGATGACGTCCGCCTCGTTCGTCACATCGGGCAGCACGATGGCAAAATGGTCGGCATCCACCCGCGCCAGAACATTGACGTTCCCTGCATTTTGCGTCAGCCAGGCCGCCACCTGCTTCAAGAGCGCATCCCCGGCCGCTCGACCGAGACTGTCATTGAGCTTCTTGAAGCGCTCGAGATCGATCAGGAACATGGCGAGCTTGTGGCCGCTGTCGGCGGCGTGCAGCATGTGCTGCGTGACCCGGTCCAGGAACAAGCTTCGGTTTGCGAGGCCCGTGAGCGCATCGTAGTAGGCGAAGTGGTCCAGCCGCTCCTGTTTTTCGATGTGATCGGCGGCGAACGCGACGTTGCCGGCCAGCTCCGTCAAACGGGCGAGCCCGGCGGCGTCGAAATATTCGAGTTTGTTCGTGTACAGGGTAA
>Ga0070730_10003533_pt1 | contig 13959 bp, 10 predicted proteins | sample Coa_R1_3_FD_66447 | JGI IMG/M metagenome (GOLD analysis project Ga0070730, IMG submission 66447) | Surface soil microbial communities from Centralia Pennsylvania, which are recovering from an underground coalmine fire - Coalmine... | ecosystem: Environmental > Terrestrial > Soil > Unclassified ...
GCTGTTCCGGTGCGATCACACCATGTTGCACGGCCCACGCGACACATGGTCCGGCGGCTGAACCGGTTGCCGGATCTTCTCCGCCGTAAAAAATCATGCGGGCCTGCAATTTGGCTTCAGGATTCAATGTCTCACGGGAGACAAAATAAAAAAACTTAGCTCCGGTCTTCTTCAGATACGAATTCATGGAAGACCATGAGGGCGCCAGCTTCTGCAGCACTGCGAGCGACTTGACGGGCACGATAGCAAATGGATTTCCCGTGCTTACTGTCTGGATAGGGACATCGTCGGCGATGTCACGGATGGAAATTTCAGCAGCGCGCGCCACCTCGTCGCACGAATGGGTCTGGCCGAATTCAGGGTCGCGCTGGGTCATCTGGCCAAAAGGCAGTCCGTCAACGGTCGTAAATTGCACGGGAATCTGGCCCACGTTGAGGTCGAGGATGACTCTATCTGCCGTGCTGCGGTTATACGGAGCTTTTCCACTCAGGGCGTTCTCATGTAAAACCATGGCCGTGCCCAAGGTTGGATGGCCGGCGAATGGAAGCTCCTCGGTAACGGTAAAGATGCGAACCCGCACGCCTTTCTCTCGCTCCGTGGCCTCGTCTCGTGGGAAGATGAAGGTGGTTTCCGAAAGATTCATCTCTTTGGCTACCGCCTGCATCTCTGCATCGGTAAGTCCGCGCGCATCTGGAAACACGGCAAGCTGGTTGCCTTCCAGCGGGACCGCGGTAAACACATCGAGCTGAACAAACGGCAAGTTACGTTTTTGGTTGCGTGTTGGGTTTGACATGATTTTCTCCGCACTCTATGCTGCATTTCAGTTTAACCAAGAATCTTAACCAAGAAGCCTGGAAACCTGGAGATTGCCCTGGACAGCCCGCTATGGCAAAGTGAAGCACAGTTGATAACCCGCCGGCCAAAACTTGGTCCGATAGCCAGATCTGAATTCTCAATCCCCCGATTCATCATTCGATCCATGGCCACAGTTCTTTGCGCGGTTGTCGTGATGGGATCGTTGGCGTGGGCTGGCTCTCGTCCTCGTTATGGCGGCACGGTGCGTGTACTGCTTCAACACAAGGTCGCATCCCTTGGTCCCATGGATGAGAGCGCATATCCTGCCGACCATGACCGGCTCAGCTCTCTTATTTTTGAAACGCTCACCCAAATGGATACGCAGGGCCACGTGCGCCCCTGTCTGGCGAACTCCTGGCAGGCAGAGGCCGGAGGACGTGTCTGGCAATTTCAATTGCGCACAGCAAATTTCCACAGTGGCGCACCGTTGGCTTCGGCCACGGTGGCTGCCAGCTTGAAAGCAGCCAGTCCGGAGTGGAAGGTCAGCACCAATGGCAAGCAAACAGTGGTCATCGAGACTCCTGTGCCTGCGCCTCATCTGCCAGAGCTGCTGGCGTTGCTGCGCTATGCAATCGTTAAGAAGATGAGCGACGGCACGGTGGAAGGCACCGGTCCTTTCAAATTGAGCCAGTGGCAGCCGGGAGAGCGTGCTCTGTTCACAGCCAACGATGACTATTGGGGCGGACGTGCCTACCCGGACGCCATTGATGTCCACATGGGCATCTCTTTGCGTGAACATTTATTAGAGCGCCATCTCGGCCCAGACCATGCCGCCGAACTTAGCATCGACCAGGTGCGTACGCTCGAGCAGGGGAACCAGAATCTTTTGGTGTCTCGTCCGGCGGACCTGCTGGCAGTGGTCTTTCTTCAACAAAGCTTTCTTCAACAAAACCAGCCGGCTACAACGTCAAGCCGGAAGCCGGTGGACCCGCGTATACGAGAGGCCATCTCGATGGCCATGAGCCGCTCTGCCATCAGCAATGTCCTGCTGCAAAAGAAGAGCGTTCCTGCCCGCGGACTCCTCCCCCAGTGGCTCAGCGGATACGAATTCCTTCTGCCGACTGAGAGCAGCATGGAAAATGCCCGCAAACTTCGGACAGAGGCCAACTCGACAGCGCCGGTAACCCTAGCCTACGACTTCTCCGATCCGGTAGCCAAGATGGTAGCCGAGCGAATTGCCGTGGACGCACGGGAGGCGGGAATCCTGGTTCAACTCTTTGGCGACCCTCATACCAATACCGCGTCGGAGCGAAAAACTTTGAGTGCAGATGCGGTCCTGTTGCGTCTCCCTCTCCAGTCCCTGGATGCGACCGCAGCCCTCGCTGGATTGGCGTCGGGGTTGGAGCTATCCCCTGAAATCAGCACGGCGGTTCTTGGCGCCAATCGTCCTGAAGATCTTCTTGAGGTGGAGCGCAAAGCCCTGGAAGACCATCGCATCATTCCCGTCGTCCATGTTTCCCAGGCGTTGTGGCTGAACAGCAATGTACACAACTGGCAGAACCTTCCCAATGGCTTTTGGAAGTTGGACCAGCTTTGGATAGAAGGTGCAAAATAGTTTTCGCTGTGCTCCCTATGATGAATGGTCTGTTTGAGATCCTGGATCTGAATGTCGCTTAGAAAAAAACTGCTGCTGCTGGTCACGCTGAGCATCGCCATCAGTGTGGGCGCAGTGGCATGGCTGCTCGAAGCGCGCACTGGAGAATCGTTTCGGCAGGTGGAGCAGGAGCGCACGGCTACGCTGGTGGCGCAATTTCGTCATGAGTTCGACCGTGAGGGTGCGGAGATCACGCGGGGCGTGGAGGCCATTGCCGGGGCCGAATCCATGGTTCAAATGGGGTTGGAACTTGCCGGCGGCATTGATCCTGGCGGCTATTACAATGCCGCCCAGTCTTACGCCTCGGCGCAGCATCTGGATTTTCTGGACTTACTTACCCCTGACGGGGCCATTATCTCTTCTGCCCATTGGCAGGCACGGTTTGGCTACAAGCAGCGCTGGTTCCTGGATCAAGGCACTGCTGTTCCACAAACGGCATTCTTGAAACAGGTGGAGACGCCCGACGGCAACGTGCTGGGCATCCTCAGCCTGCGCGCGGCGAAGATCCGCGGGGCAAATTATTATGTGCTCGGCGGACGAAGGCTGGATGCTGCTTTTCTGCAGGCACTCTCCGTCCCTTCAGGAATGCGGGTGATGGTGTACAGCTCGCCGGAACAGGGCACCGGGGGATTTCTGAGTGCTGCCAGTCCCGACTTGGATACAGCCAAGCTCCTCCCCTTGGCGCAAAAAGCGCAAGAGAATCGGCAGGAAGGTTCGGCCATCATCAATTGGGGCGGCGGCCAGCAGGAAAGCTTTGATGCAATCGTGCTGCCCGGCTTGGGAGATCGCCCTCCGCCAGTGCTCTTGGTAGGCAATTCTTTGCAGCAGCAACTTGCCCTGGAAGAACATATTCGCAACATCGGTCTGCTGATTGCCGTAAGCGGTGTCCTCATCGGAGTGATATTGAGCGGCGTGGTGGCCACCCGGATCACCCAGCCGGTGAAAGAATTAGCGGTTGCCGCTGCGGAGATCGGCAGTGGCAACTGGCAGGTGCGAGTACAGACCAGTTCCAGCGACGAAATTGGACGGCTTGCCCAGGCATTTAACCAAATGACCGAAGAACTAGGGGCGCAGCAGGAGCGGCTGGTGCAGAGCGAGCGCGTGGCGGCCTGGCGCGAACTGGCCCGCCGTCTTGCTCACGAACTGAAGAACCCGCTCTTTCCTCTCCAGATCACGGTCGAAAATCTGCTCCGGGCTCGGGAGGCCGGCCCCGAGCAATTTGAAGAGGTATTTCGCGAGAGCACCTCCACGCTGCTGGATGAAATCGCCAACCTGAAAACCATCATCGGACGCTTCAGTGATTTCTCCAAGATGCCGGCCCCGGAGTTCCAGGCGGTTGATCTGGATGACATGGTGCTCGGTGTGGTGAAGCTGTTTCAAGGCCAGCTTATGCGCGAGCCCTCGCCCATTCATACTGACCTGCAATTGGGAAGAATTCCGCCTGTCAAAGCCGATCCGGTGCTGCTGCGCCGGGTCATCGAAAACCTGGTTTTGAATGCCGTCGACGCCATGCCTAAAGGCGGCAAGCTGACTTTCCACACTCGCGTGGCCGACAGGCACGCGTTCTTCGATCTTTCCGATACCGGCCAGGGACTTACACCAGAAGAATGCGAACGGCTCTTTACTCCCTACTACACCACCAAGCAGCACGGCACTGGACTGGGGCTGGCCATCGTGCAATCGGTCATCAGCGACCATCAGGGACGCATCAGCGTCAGCAGCAAGAAAGACGAAGGAACAACTTTCCACATCGAGCTGCCGCTGTGGGAATCGGAAACGGAGATTGAGATAGAGTCGGACTGGGAGAGTAACGGCTGAGGCCAAGAACTTTTTTAGCCGCGAATTTACGCGAATGAACACGAATAAGAGAATTGGGGAGTATAGAATTCGTGCGACGACACTGTATTTGTCCGCCAGTCCAAGAGAACACGAGTGGAGAATTTTCTTGAAAGAAGCCTCGCGAATGAACTCCGCCTCCAACGATAGAAAGCATTGGGATTTGTGCCACAGTATTATTGAAGTGTTTTATGCTGTTTATAACGAACTGGGTCATGGTTTCCTCGAAGCGGTATATGAAGAAGCTCTCGCATTGGCGTTGACACAGGCTGGATTCGCGATTTCCAGGCAGGTGGCAACACCTATTTGGTTTCGAGGGAAGAAGATTGGGGATTATAAGGCTGATCTCCTTGTGAACAGCTCGGTGTTGATCGAATTGAAAACAGTTCGCGCTATCGAACCGGCCCACGAAGCGCAGGTTCTAAATTATCTTCGTGCAACTGACATTGAAGTGGCGTTGTTGCTAAATTTTGGTCTCATACCAAATTTCAAGCGGCTTGTGTTCGATAACAGCCGAAAGGGTGTCCGGGTGAATTCACGCGGGATGTCTGCACTATGATATTTGGGCCAATTCGTGTTCATTCGCGCAAATTCGCGGCTAAAAATAGTTTTTTACACACACAATGAAGGCACAACTGCTGATCGTCGATGATGACGCCAATACGCTGGCATCGCTGGCGCGTGCTTTTCGCCTGGCGGGGCATGAGGTCACGGTCTGTGACAACCCTGTCCGCGCCCTGGAACTGGTGAAGACTGAGAAATTTGATCTTATCTTCTCTGACGTCGTTATGCCCGGCATGGATGGGCTCTCGCTGCTGGAGCACATCAAGGCGGCGGGAGTTACGACGCCGGTGGTGATGATGTCCGGACAGGCGCATATCGAGATGGCGGTCCGCGCTACCCGCCTGGGTGCTTTGGACTTTCTGGAGAAGCCAATCTCCACCGACAAGTTGCTGCTGACCGTCCAGAATGCTCTGCGCCTGGAACGGCTGGAGCAGGAAAACCAGCAACTGCGGCAGAAACTTGGCGGCGCAGACATCGTCTTTACCGGAGAAAAGATGCGCAGGCTGATGGCCCAGGTGGAGCGCGTGGCCTCCAGCGAGTCGCGCGTATGCATTTTGGGCGAGACGGGCACCGGCAAGGAGTTGATTGCCCGCGCAATTCACGCCAAGAGCAGCCGGCGTGCGGGGCCGCTGGTTACGTTGAATTGCGCCGCGGTTCCTGCCGAGCTGATTGAATCTGAGTTGTTTGGACATGAGAAAGGATCGTTCACCGGGGCGGCCAGCCGCCACGCCGGCAAATTCGAGCAGGCCCATGAGGGCACGCTCTTTCTGGATGAGATCGGAGACATGCCTCTGCACATGCAGGCCAAGCTCTTGCGCGTTCTGGAGCAGAGTGAGGTGGAGCGCATTGGCGGTGACAAACCGATCAAGGTCAACGTGCGAGTCATTGTCGCCACGCACCGCAATCTGGAAGAACTGGTGAGCAAGGGAGGCTTTCGCCAGGACTTGTTTCACCGCGTCTATGTTTTCCCCGTCACGCTGCCTCCGTTGCGGGAGCGCGTAGAAGATATTCCGGCTCTGGTCATGCATTTTGCCGCGCAGATCACCCAGCAAAACGGCTGGAAAGAGATACGGTTTGCCCCCGAGGCCATGCCGGCCATGCAGGCCTATTCGTGGCCGGGAAACATCCGAGAACTGCGCAACGTGGTGGAGCGCCTGCTGCTGTTCAGCGAAGGCGACATGGTGACCGCCGCCACGGTGCAAACGGCGCTGCCCGCTTTCTCCGCACAGCTCCCAACCGCTACTAACATGCATGCGCCGGTTGCCGGAGCGCTCTCTGACCGGGTCGAACAATTCGAGCGCCAGGTAATCCTGGATGAGATCAAGCGCCAGAACCATCACATCACCAATACCGCCAAGGCCCTGGGCCTGGAGCGCAGCCACTTATATAAGAAGTGCCAGCAGTTGGGGATTGATCTGCGCCAGATCCGAAAATAACTCTTGCCAAATCCGAACCGCGTTAGCCACGAATTGACGCGAAAAAACACGAATCGGACCGTCTCCCATAGGATTCTCGCGGCGCTGGCATCATTGACCGTGCTGTGCGAAACTGGAAGTGCTCCTGAAGGGGGCCTGTAGCTCAATGGTTAGAGCAGCAGACTCATAATCTGTTGGTTGGGGGTTCAAGTCCCTCCGGGCCCACCATCTTTTCAAGATGGAGCAAGAATGACAGCGATACCTAAATAGCTTCGTGAGTAAAACAGAATAAAGGTGGCCTGATAATGCCAAAAGACCGCGATCCTCAAGACGACGAATTTGATGATGATTCAGAGGAAGAAGAGGAAGAAGAGGAAGATTCAGAAGAACAAAAAGAGGTAATGCGGCAGTGGTTTCATCAGCATTACACTGATCCCGTCGAAAACACTCCCTATGAAAGTGCTGAAGGCGGATACCAGTATATTTGGGGCGGTCCTTACGATCCCCACGAAGAACTTAGCAGCCAGTTCAGCGGACAGTTCCCCGACGAAGTCATCGAAGAATTGGCTGCGGAACTCTCAGACATATCGTTTGAATGGACTGGAAACCCTGATGAAAACGCCCTGGACGAATACGAGTTCGACACTCTTGGCTCAAGTGTACATCGCGATTCTTTCGATGAGGCGATTCAAATCATTCGACTGATCTTAGATACAGACTTTTCCGAACATTTGCTTCAGCCGTTATGGCGGCAACAATATACCGCTGTATTTACGACTATGGAGACATACCTGTTCGACTTTTTCTATTCGGTAATACAGGTCGACAAGGAGCTTTTCCGTAAGTTCGTTGAAATAAATGAGGAATTCGGCAAAAAGAAATTTTCAATTTCGGAATTATTCGACCAGCACGAAAAGATAGAACAAACGGCCAGAGAGTTTTTAGCGAGCATTTCTTGGCATAATCTTCCTCGCGTCGAGCCATTCTACAATTTGGTTCTTGGTATCAGGTTTGACAAAGAGCTGTTTGGGAAATTGAGCAAGGCAGTATTGGTCAGACATGACATTGTCCACCGCAATGGAAAAAAGAGAGATGGCGAAACATGGGTTCTTACCAAGGATCAAATTATAGAGTTGATATCGTGGGTAAGAGCGTTTGTGGAACATATTGAAAATGAGTGGGCAAAGCTGAAGAAGACTGACGAGGATATTCCTTTTGGAGATGAATGAGATTTGCGCTAAGGGAACGAACGGAACCGTAAAATCAGCCACCAAATTGCAAGACCCCTGAAACCCGAAAGGAAATCAGGAGTTCGAGTCCTACCGGGTCCACCAAGAACACCAATACTTTAGGCCGTTGGAATCGTTGAGAGTATTAATTCCTTCCTCATCTAATTAATGTGTGCAGATCGATTTCTGGATCAGCCGATCCAACCGCGCTTCATTACTTTGGTTTCCACAGATCACTGCACACTTCCTGATTGGCCTGATGCAACCGCATCTAGCAGGTGTACGATGTACGAAGGGATTTCCAGGGCTTGCCAAGGTCTTCTCGGTGCAGAATGTTGAAGATGCGCCGGTTCCCCGAATCCTACCAGGCCCACTGGTTTCTGGCGTCGCTTGTCCCTGCCATGATTCAGGCTAGTGCGCGCTTTTATTGCGAAATCAAATGGTAAGTCCTTTTTTGGTTCTATAGTGTGGCGGTATTATGCCGATAGATTAGAAATCCATGAGTTTTTTTCTTCAGGGCGCGCGAGTGCTGGTAGCCAGCAATGATGACGTGGACTTTCTTCTTGTTCAACGCTTCTTCGCTGAGTCCGGGGAGAACGTTGTCATGGAGCACGCGCAGAATTATGACCAAGCTATTTCCTGTATGGCCTCGGGAGCCTACGACGCCATTCTCCTGGATCACGATCTAAGAGAGAACCGCGAAGCGGATCTCTTGGATACGATACGCGCACACGGACCGGATACCCCTATTATTGTGCTGATTCGGCAAGGCGATGCGCAGGGCGCGGCCAGCGCCATCCAGAATGGGGCCGCCGGTGTCCTGGTGAAGTCCAGGATCACCCCGGAGTTGGCAGGCACAGTCATTCGCCAGGCCATCGATGCCAAACATCAGCCGGCAGAATGGCATCGGACCACGGAGGCGTTGCGCGAGTCCGAAGAAAAGTTCTCAAAAATCTTCGACGCGAATCCGTTGCCTACGACCGTAACACGCATCAAGGATGGATGTTGTATCGATGCTAATGCGGCCCTTGTGGAAATGACCGGCCGGCCACGAGAGCAGATTGTGGGACAGTCTATCCTGGATGTCGCTTTTTGGATTACTCCAGAGCAGCGGACCGAGTTCATTGAAAGACTCCGGGCAGGGGAAAGAGTGCGTGACGAGGAAATTGAATTCTCTGCAGCGCAAGGGAAAATCCTGCGCGGCCAGATATCGATGGAATTGATCGAGATCGCCGGCGATCTCTGCTATATCTCGATCATACGAGATGTCACCGGTCAAAAGCAGACTGAGCAGGCGTTGATCGAAAGCAACGAAAAATTACGGGCCATTGTCGAGGCCTCGCCCGCAGCCATTACCGCGCTCGACCCCGCTGGGATCGTGCAGATATGGAATCCAGCAGCGGAAAAAATGTACGGCTGGACGGCGAGTGAGGTGGTAGGGAAGAAGCTTCCAATGGTGCCCGAAGAGGACCAGTTGCAGTTTTTAGCATTCCGGGAGCGCTTGTTGCAGGGCGAAAATATAGAGCCATTTGAGGCCACGCGCAAAAGCAAAGACGGATCTGTTCTGCATAGCCTTGTCTCCCTCGCGCCGCTGCGCCACAAAGATGGCGTGGTTTTTGGCACATTTTCCATACACTTGAATATCACCCGTCGAAAGGTGGCCGAAGAGGCGCTTCGACAGAGCACCCTGGAGTTGCAAGCAGCCAAGGAGACAGCCGAGGCCGCTACGCGCGCCAAGAGCGAGTTCGTGGCCAATATGAGTCATGAGATTCGCACGCCTATGAATGGCATTCTGGGCATGACGGAACTGGCGCTTAATACGGAATTGTCCCCGGAACAGCGTGAGTTCATCAGCCTGGTCAAGTCCTCGGCTGATTCTTTGATGGTGATCATCAATGACATTCTCGATTACTCCAAGATCGAAGCTGGTAAGCTGACCCTCGATCCCGTTGTTTTCAACCTGCGGGATACCTTGGATGACATCGTGAAAATCATGGGGGTTTCGGCCCAGCAGAAGGCCCTGGCTCTGACATGCTATGTGCAGCCGAGCGTTCCCCTGGAGTTAGTTGGTGATGTATGCCGATTGCGTCAAGTGATTCTTAACCTGATGGGCAACGCAATCAAGTTCACCCCGCAGGGAGAAGTGTCTCTTTCCGTCAGTAGTGGAGAACGCAGCGGCCAGTATGCCATGCTGAATTTTGCCGTCCATGATACCGGCGTTGGCATTCCCAGGGAGAAGCAAGACAAGATTTTCCAGGCCTTCGAACAGGCAGATAGCTCAACCACGCGCAAGTACGGAGGCACGGGATTGGGACTGGCCATCTCGACGCGCATCGTTCACCTGATGGGTGGAAAAATCTGGGTCGAGAGCGTGCCTGGAGAGGGCAGCACCTTCCATTTCACAATCCAGTTCACCCTGGTGGACCATCGAAGTACGGTTCCAGCGGTGACCAGTCATGGGGATCTGCGTGTATTCCGCGCCTCAACTGGGGGCGCTAACGATACCAACGACCTTGTGTTGAATGCCAACGATCAGCATTCTCACGAATCACTCCGGGTTCTTCTGGCCGAAGACAACATTGTCAACCAGAAGCTAGCCGCCACCATGATCGAGAAGATGGGACACACCGTGGTACAGGCCGCTACCGGCAAAGAGGCGGTGGAAAAGTGGGAGCAGAACCAATTTGACCTGGTTTTCATGGATGTACAGATGCCGGTGATGGATGGCTTCGAAGCGACGCAGGAAATTCGTTCCAGGGAGAAGTTGACTGGCGCGCATGTCCCTATCATCGCCATGACCGCGAACACCATGTCAGGAGATCGCGAACGTTGCTTGAAATCAGGCATGGATGACTACGTGGGCAAGCCTGTTGCCATAAGAGAATTGCTGAGAGCCATTGCCAAATTTGGGCCACCGAGGGTTTGCCAGGCCGATTCGGATATGGGGACGACAACCCTGGAAAGATCGGCCATGAATCATGGTTCGCTGACGGACTGAAATTCCCTGCGCAAAGCCTCAATTAGGTTCTTGTCGCCGCGCCGGGAAACCACATCCTCGATCGAGTGCCGTATCTTTTCGTTGTCCCGGAAGATGGCCAGCGCAGTAATCGCACCCCTGGCGGTTTGCGCGTTGCCGCTTTCCAGCAACGAGATCAGGAATGTGATGGCTGCTTCCGACTTGGTTAGGGCCATGGCGAGCAGCAGGGCTTTTCTCAAAGGATCGCCGGCCGATCTTTCCCACTTTTCTTTGAGGAGATCGAAGGCCGCAGGATGCCGCGATGTGCCGATGGCCAGGATCGCGGCTTCCCCGATGGACGGGTCTTCCGCATCTGCATATTGAGCTACGAACCGCAGTGATTTTTCGGATGGGTCGGCCAGCAGGCTGGAAAAACATTCGGCGATCACCTCCGGCTCATCATTTCCGGTAAGTACTTTCAGCTTGAGCAAGAGTAAGCCCGCTTCTCCGCCATTGGAAGCCAGAGCTCGGACAGCTCCGATTCTCGCCTGGGGTTCAGCGTCTACAAGCAGAGTTACGACCTCGTCCAGTGCGTCAGGATGGCGAGTACGCACCACTCCAAGAGCGCTGATGGCGCGTAGCTTTGCAGCGACATCGATTGGAGGGCCAAAAGACCCTTCCATCTGCACATGGCGGATACCTTTCAGGTAGATTTCCGGCTCAAGGTGATCCATCTCGTACAAGGCCGCGACAATCTCGGTGACGGCGGCGCATCCTTTGTCCAGCTTCTGCGGGTCCGACATGAGGCGTTCAAAGGCGGCCAGCAGATCAGGAATCACCTGCGATGAGCGCAACAGGCCGGCTGTTTTGGCGGCCTTGCCCGAAACCAGGTTGGATCGGTGCTTGAGAAAACGCTTGAGTTCCTGCGCAACCTCAGCGGGAGGTTCACCTCCGCTTCGAAGAGCGCTGAGCCGGTCAAGAGCTTGTTCTATTGGATCGGGCTTTTTCATCACGGGGTAACTAACTTGATCTTCTACCGCAAGGGACACCAAGGATGCAAAGGAAAACCGGAGTTGCCGCCGATTCCGCAGATTAGCGCGAGATAGACAAGACTTCAAAAAGCCTTGCCACCCTTTCGTCCTTCCCACACCTTCAATTTTTTTGGGGATACTCAGGGCTCTCCGGGGAAGCCATATCTTTCTTCTGCGCCCTTTGCTCTTCTCTGCGACTCTGCGATGAGTCTTGGTTTTTGGTTTCCGTCTGTGTTCCTCTGTGGCCTCCGTGGTAAAGAGTTTTGGTTATGGTGTCGCCAATGTGTTCGCGCTGGCATCGGTTTCGCAGCGGAGAGGCTGCGATGTGTCCACGCGGGTAGTAGACTATCTTTAGGTAACAGACGAGTTGGAGATTTGTGACTACACATCAAGATTTTCGCAAGCCCATCCTGGAAGGTAAAGGGGCAACCGATTACGAGAGATATATTCAAACGGACGACCTGCTTTCTCTGCAAACGCCCATCGATCAGCTAACGCATCCTGATGAACTTACGTTTCAGGTGGTACACCAATCATCCGAATTGTTGATGAAGGGCGCGGCCTGGGAGCTGGAGCGCGCTCGCGTGAAGATCACAGAAGGGGATTGCGCCAACGCGGCCCGGCTCATGCGCCGGGCCAGCGACATGCTGCAATATCCGATCTCGTTGCTCCATGTCCTGGAAACCATTACTCCCTACGACTACCACATCATTCGTGCTGGTCTGGGACATGGCAGCGGACTGGACTCTCCGGGATTTCTTGCTTTGCTGCACATCGCGCCCCGAATCGGCGATGCGTTTCATGAGCACTTGCGGCAGAAGGGCCTGAGTTACGACGACATCTATCGCCGCCATGAAGAGTTTTTTGGCCTGCACGACGTGGCCGAGCGCATGCTGGATTTTGACGAACGCATGCAGGCATTTCGCTTTCACCATCTGAAGCTGGCGCAACGCATCATTGGCGGAGGAGTGATCGGGACCATGGGAACGCCCGTGGAAGTCCTGCAACAACGGATGCAGCACCTGGCCTACCGGGAGCTTTGGGAACTGCGCAACCAGATCACGTCAAAGCAGAACGCAGCCGCGCCGGCCCCCGGGACTACGCCTTAAATCTGTTTGCACTGACTCAGTTATTCCTTGCTGCGCGTCGACCACAGGAAGGTCAGGCCAAGAGCGCACAAGGCCGCGCCTAGAAAATAGGGTGAGGGATCGTTCCTGACCCACTGATCGCCCCTCGTCACCAACAAAGCTCCTACAATCGCGAGGAAGAATGCCGAGAACTGCCGGGCGTGCCAAAGAATGTTTCTCGTGTTCATGTTTCACTCTCCAGTAGCGGTTTTTTTGAGGTACGATTGCATTGCTTGCCGGGTTAAGCATATCAGGGTTTCTTCGTGTTCCTTTGGACCTTTGTGGTAAAGGGTCTGGTTGTAGCTATGCAACGCCATGGGAATAAGCCCGTTCGTTTGGCGATAATGCCCCATGCCATCAGCGATTGAGGAAATATGAAGCTGCTTGTTAAGTGGTTGATCAACGCCGTCGCACTTTTGATCGTCAGCCAACTGGTGCCGGGGTTCGTGGTACGCGGCGTCGGGGCGGCGCTGCTGGCTGCCCTGGTGTTCGGATTTGTAAATTCCACCGTGGGGCTAGTGCTGAAGATATTAACCTTCCCCCTCACGATTGTGACCCTGGGATTCTTCCTGATTATCATCAACGCCATCATGCTCAAAATGGCGGCTTCGATCACTCCCGGATTTGACGTGCGGACTTGGACGGCGGCGCTGATCGGCGCGATTTGCCTGACTGTCATCTCCACGATTTTGCAATGGCTGTTGAAGGATCCGAAGAGGAACAGGTAGGGAATCCGATATCCCTTTGGCGACGAAGATCCTCGCCTTTGATTTTCAATTATCCAGTTATTTACCAACTTACCCAATTACCAAATCCCCGGCGTCAAGTTGGCATATCTGCCTTGGTTATGGCAGGATTTCTGTCGCTCATCCAATAGGGAGGAACATGCGTACACTCATTCTGGTCCTTTTGATGTCGTCCTTCGGCTTTGCTCAGGGTTCCTCGGCGGCTCCACAGACCTTCACCCTGAAAGCTACTCCCCAGACCGTCGCATGGGGTTATTACGATGCGGCCGCACAGCCGGTCCTGCGCATTCACTCCGGCGACATCGTGATTTTTGAAACCCTGCTCACCAATAGCCCTATGGGTCTGGAAAAAGCAGGTGTCGCGCCCGACCAGGTGCAGCAGAGCTTGCGCGACATCTATAAAGAGGTCACCAGCAGAGGCCCTGGGGGACATATCCTGAACGGCCCTGTTTACATCGAGAATGCGGAGATCGGAGACACCCTTGAGGTCCGAATCCAGAAGATTGATCTTGCCATTCCGTATGCCTACAACGGCTTCCGGTATGGCGCGGGCTTCTTGACCGAAGACTTTGCTTACGCGCGGATAAAAATCATCCCTCTGGACCG
>Ga0070730_10003534_pt1 | contig 13953 bp, 11 predicted proteins | sample Coa_R1_3_FD_66447 | JGI IMG/M metagenome (GOLD analysis project Ga0070730, IMG submission 66447) | Surface soil microbial communities from Centralia Pennsylvania, which are recovering from an underground coalmine fire - Coalmine... | ecosystem: Environmental > Terrestrial > Soil > Unclassified ...
CAGGCAGCGGCGGGAGGGCAGTTCGCAAATCAGGCCACACAGGCACAGAACGCAGCTAATCAGGCGTTGTTTCAGGAAGCTCTCGCGGCTCAGGGACAGGGGGCTCAGCAGACCGAGGCAGCGGGGCAATTCGGGAACACCGCTCAACAGCAGCTGTGGCAAGATCCTCAAGCAGCGCTCGCCTCGCTCACGGGAACGGGAACGGGCGTTACCCAGGGGGCAACATCGAGCCTGACCGGGCTCAATCCTCTCGCGCAATTTAACTGGGCCGGTCAGTTGCCGACCTTCGGCGGATCACCAACGACCGTGTTCCCGTCGAATGTCGTCGGCGCGGGACAGGTCGGGGCAACCAGCGCCATGAACACATTTAATGCTGGCAATACCCTTAACAATCAGCTTTTCAACGGCTTGGGCACGCTCGGATCGGGGCTGAATGCGATATTGCCGGGTGGTTTGAGCGGTACGTTGTTCGGTAGCAATGCGTCGAGTTCGCCGCTGTTTGGGGCTGCTGGGTTGTTTGGGACGGGGGCTCTTTCTGCTGCGGATCAAGCGGCCGTCGATGCGCTCCCCATGCTTCTTGGGGGGCTATAAATGGCCGATCCCTCCCTCCTTGGCATCCTCAGCGGTACGAATCCGCTCGATCCGCAGATATTGCAGGGTCAGGTCGGGGCACAGCAATACGATGCTTCGCTTAATCCCAATGTGGGGCACAACGAGGGGCCATTCGGGTGGTTGGGTAAGACCCTCCTTGGCATGGGCGGTATGAACGCCATGCGCCAAGCTGTCCAGCAAACGACCAATGCGAACACGGCGGCGTCGCCGGATTTGGCGAAGCTACTCGCCAATCCCGATCCGTATGCGGCTCTCGCGCAGGGAGGGGCCAATCCGGTCGCTGCCGCTCGACTTTTGCAAGGTGCGACCCCAGAGACGGTTGCGGCTGCGCGAAACCAAGCTGCGCAAGCTGCATTGGCTCAACTCAATGTGAAGGGCTATCAAAGGATGCTGGATGCTGGCGCGGTGCCATCCGCATCGACAATCTCAACACCGGCATCATCAAAGATAGCTCCTGTGCAGGGGACAGGAACGCAATCACCGTTCACGGGTGCGACTTCCTATCCAGGCGAGGGGGGATCTGCAGCTTCATATCAGCAGGCTACTGGAATTGATCCGGTCATGATGGTGATGGACCCCAGCACGCCTGCTCAGCTTCGGGGTAAAACCGTTGCAGCCATGACTCCTCAGCAAAGGGCGCAACTCAGGGCGGCGATCTTGGCGAAGATGAATGCGGGGGGTGCGAATGCCGCTCGATCCCAGCCTTGATCCTGTCTTCGATGCGGCAGCGCAGCAGTACAACCTCAATCCGGCGCTTCTGAAAGCGGTTGCTCTAACGGAAAGCAGCGGAGACCCTACGGCCGTTAGTCCCAAGGGCGCGCAGGGGTTGATGCAAATTATGCCGACGACGGCCGAGAGCCTTGGAGTCGATAACGCCTTCATTCCAACCGATGCAATACCTGGAGCGGCCAAGCTGCTTCGGCACGGGATTGATAAGCATGGCAGCGTTGAGGGGGCACTTGGGGATTATTACGGTAAAGCCGATCCTGCCTATATCGGCAGCGTCGCACGAAACTATGCCCTATTGAATGGAAATGGGACGCCGCAAGCACCTCCGACCGGAGCCGATGCTCTAGCGGCTCTTGCGCGGTCTCCCGGAGGCGTGCCAGCCGGTACGCCGGGTGCGGCTTCTCCATTATCCGCTGTCGATGCCGCCCGCATGAACACGGGGATTGGCCCTGGGCCTAATGCGACGCTTCCGGCGATGCCGAGCGATTACGTTTTTGGAAAGGGAATGGTTGCATCGCCTGATGCCGTGGCGAAGTTGGCTGCACTTTCCCCGCAAAACGGCGGTTCTGTTTCATCTCCTGCGACACAGCCTTCGGCTGGCGGAACGGTTGCGCAAGCACAACCCGATCTTTCAGATGCCGCACTTATCAATCTGGTCAATCAGTACCATCAATCGCTCGCGACACCTACTACTCCGGCCGCTTCTGGCGGAACAGACGCACCGAGCGCGCCGTCTACATCCCTGCCTAGCGCGCGCCCGGTTATGGACATCAACAGCCTCATTGATACCTACAACCAGTCTAAGACCTTTCCGTTAGGTAAGGATCTCGCTGTGCAAGCGCTGAGCATGATCCAAAAGATGATGCCGGAAGGCTATCAGCTTATGACGGGGCAGGGAGGAGTTACCAGTCTTGTGCCCACGCCGGGGGGGCCTGCTGATCCGAATGTCGCGAAGAATTTGGAACAGCAAAAAGCGTTGGGTCATACCATAGGGACTCCGGGAGACTTGAGGCAGGGCGCCGCAAGCGTGGCCTATTCGGAACCCGGAGGTCAGCCGGCATTTGTGCCGCATCTCATAATACAGAACCCGCATCTGCCGGAGGGGGCGCAGTTAACGCCGCCCCCTGCGAATGCACCGCCAGGCACACCGCCAACGGTTGCGACTCTTGCTGGGGGCGCGCCAGCCATTCAAAGCGCGGCAACGGCAGAGGCGGCGGGGAAAGCTGCGTTTGAGCCCACGACTATTGCTATCGCTGGTCGCGAGTATCCTGTTACGCATGAGCAATTCCGCCAGATCACTCAGCAACTTGGTATTCCGGAAATGGCGGCGGCTGCTGGAGCGCCCCCTGTACCTTCACCCGTTACGCCCGGCGCGCCTGTTTCTCCTGGACCCTCAGGGCAAGGTCCAGGCCAGCCGAATATCGGCACACAGGTTATGACAACCCCTGAACATCAACAGGCAGAGATACTTGGCAAGGAATACGCGGGCGTTGTGGATAGCTTCAACCATGCGCAGGCGGCGCAGGGGCCTCTCACGACTATTGCTAACTCTACGGAATTTCGCACAGGGCCATCAGCCCCGTGGCGTCTAGCATTCCAAAAAGGCGTTCAGGATCTATCGCAAGGGATAGGAGTTGAAAGTAGCGAAGACTTTGCAAAACGGATCGCAGCAGGAGAAATTATTGGTAAATCTGGCACACAGTTGGGTTTCGCCCTAAGCCGCACGCTTGGCACGCGAGAGGCGGCCCAATTAGTTCAGCAGGCCATCGCTACAAATCCCGGATTGTTGAACAGCCCGGAAGGAAATAAACAACTAATCGCCTTGATAAATCAGGGATTGCAGAGGGACATTGATAAGCGCCAGTTTTATGATAACTGGTTTAATACGCGTCAGCACTCCTACGATGGAGCCGGAGTTGCGTTCAACAATTCAGCTCCTGTGGAGAAATACATTAGCAATGTGCTTCCGTTCCGCCCCAAAACCCCGGAGGATTATAATCAGTTGAAGGGTGGGGTAAAGTATATCAATCCTGACAATGGCAATATTCAGCAGAAGCCGTTGAGTTTGCCAAATGGCTAACCCGTGGGACAGCGACCCGGTTGTGGGCGCGCCAACGGCATCTGGGACGCCGTGGTCGAATGATCCCGTTATCGCTCCTTCTCCTGCGCCTCCCGCACCCATCAGTGGAATCGATAGCCTCGCGCAATTGATGCGTGCTCAGCCGTCGATCCAGGACAAGATATCGAGCCTCGTAACCGGCGTAGGGGATGCGATCCCTCATCTGTTGGACCCTCAGCTGCGTGATATAGCGGCGAATGCGGCTACTTTCGGTTTGGCTGGGCCAGCGGGAGCGTTGGGAACTACTGCAGGGCAAAAGCTCTCAGAGCTTGCGAGCGGTGGGACAAGCGGCGCGGTCGGAGATACGAGCGGGGCATTTGGCGATCTCTATCAGCAGAATTTGCAGCGTGAGCGTGATCGGGCGAATACATATGCTTCCGATAATCCGGGATTAACAGCATTGGCGAGCGTTGCCGGTGCTGCTACGCCGTTCAAACCGATTGCCGGGACTGTCTCGGCTGCGCTATCGTTGCTGCGATCTATGGGGACAAATGCGGCAGTGGGCGCGGGAGTGGGGGGAGCAACGGGCCTTTCGGAATCAACGGCAACAGATCCTCTTGCGACACTGAGAGATGTGGGGCAGGGCGCTGGCATTGGTGCGGGGATAGGTGCCGCGTTACCTCTCGGGATAGGTGGATTGGCTCGCGTTGTCAGTCCTTCGATCTCGCCGAATCTGCAGACTTTGAGGGATATTGGGGTCAATCCCACACTCGGTCGCATGCTGGGACCAATTGGATCGCGGATCGAAGATGCAGCTAGCAGCATTCCCGTAGCTGGTGACTTCATAAAATCAGGACAATTCCAGGCGAATCAGCAATTCAATCGAGGTGTTATCAATCGAGCGTTAGCCCCAATTGGGGAAAGTCTCGATCCAGCTACGGCTCTTGGGCGTCCTGCGATTGATGAGATGCAAACGAAAATCAGCGGGGATCTCGACAAGTTCAAGGCTCTTCCTGTCGTCGCATCGCGTGATCCTGCGTTTGATACCCGCGCCACGGAATTGATGGCAGGGCAAAACCTACCATCGTCGCTTCCGCCTGATCGAGTAGCGCAGCTGAAGGACATTTTGCAGACCAAGATGCTTGATCGTTTCGATCCTTCTGGAACGATTAGCGGGGAAAATTTTCAGCGTGCGACAAGCGATCTCGGCAAGGAGGCGCGCAATCTTATGCACTTCGGGTCCGATAGCGATCAACGGGCTTTGGGTTTGGCCGTTCAGGATGCGCAGACGGAATTGCGCTCGATGCTAGGACGTACCGCCTCGCCTGAAAACGCTGTTGCTTTTCAAGCTAATAATCAAGCCTATGCGAATATGCTTAGGGTGCAGGATGCTGCATCGCGACAAGGAGCCGAAGAAGGCGTTTTCACGCCTGCTCAGTTAAGCGCGTCAGTTCGCAAGTTCGATCCCACCAAATGGAAGAGCCAATTTGCAAGCGGGGGAGCACTATTACAGGATCTCTCGGATGCTGGCAAATCGGTTTTAGGAAGTAAAGTTCCTGATTCAGGCACTCCGCTTCGCACGTTAGTAGGTTCACTCATTGGTGGAAGCGTTCTTGGGCGTGGAGCGGTAGAGCCGAGCACTTTAGCAGCTACGCTCGGGGGGAGTGCTGGGGCGATTGGCGCCTATTCCAATCCGGGGAGAGCGCTGCTTGGTCGGATTCTCGCGTCACGGCCGCCGGGAGCGATCCCATTGGCTGCCGGATTGAGACAGGCCACGCCAATCGGAACGGCGTTTAGTGCGCAAAACTTCTTACCAGCGCCGGGGCCGTAAGATGATCTGTGAACGTCCCGCCGTGCAAATGAAGTGGATAATGCGGAGCCCAAGCCAGGGGATGCCGATGAAGATGCCGATGGCGATAGGCCATTGGCCCATCAGATGGTCGCCGGGGCCGAGTAGGATCAGAAGCGCAAGAATGAATGGAACGAGGACGATGAGTGCCAGCCGGTCAACCCAAATCATCATATCCTCGCCCGAATTTCGCGCATATCATGTTTGCTAGGGAGATGCGGATGTCAAGGTTCCCATTAGCCGTCGCCGCATTCCTCGCGCTCATTGGGCACGCATGGGCGCTAGGCGGCGAGACCGATCCTATCAACGTGGTTAATCAGGGACTTTCGAGTCAGGCGATCACGCCGAGTGATTCGACGGTGCTCAATCCCATGCCTCGCGCGCTCTATATCGGGAATGCGACCGCCTGCAATATCGCCGTGAAACTAGAGAATGACAGCGCGGCAGTTACATTCTCGAATGTTCAGGTGGGGCAGATTCTTCCGTTCAGGGTCAAGGCGGTAATGTCTACGAATACGACTTGCACCGGGACGGTGGGGATTAACTGATGCGCGAGTTACGGGGTCCTCTGATCGTTATCGCTCTGGCGATGGTCATGGCCATGGCAGCGTGGGGCCAAGGTATCGGTATCGGTGCGGGAACCGATGATCTCATGCGGAGTGAGGCGGGGACGGCCGCTCCATCTGTGTGTCTTCTGGCGAATGTGGGATCTAAGTTATTAGCTGACACGGGATCATGTCTGAGGGCGCAATGAAAAAGCTGCTGCTGGCGATAGGGGCGCTTATTCTTGCGCTTGGTCCTTTCCCGACGAAAGCTGATGTACTGTTCCCTGCGCTGGGGGCAGCTGGTGCCGTTTCAGGGACTGATATTCTTGCCTGTTATCAAGGCACGGAGCCCGTACTCGGATGCACCTCAGCGCAACTTGACACCTATTTCTCACAGACAACGAAGACTCTCACCAATAAGACGCTGACAACGCCCACAATAGCCGGTGGAGCACTCTCGGGCACGTTCTCGGGCAACTTTACACTCAGCGGTGTGCCGACTCTTTCAGGGCTCTCCTCTGGTACGATCGCAACGTGTGCTGGGTTTGCGACAGCGAGTACCGTTCTGATCTCGGGAACATGCCCCGGTGGGGGCGGAGGCTCGCTCACCGTAACCGATGGCACGCACAGCGTTGCGAGCACAACCACACTGACGGTCGGCAACGGATTTCTGGTTGGTGGCAGCGCAGGAAGCGCGACGCTCAACTCAACCACAACACTTGATACTCAGAGCGGGACGGGTGCGTTCGCCATCCCCTCGACGGATGCCGGCGCGACGATCCTGCGAACGAATGCGAGCGGCGGTGCGGATACGATCGCTAACGCAACGGGGGCGTTCGGGGCAGGGTTCTCGACGGTCTACACGACAACCGCGTTTGCGGGGAACACGATCACCCCGGCGACCGCGACGATCAATGGGCTCTCGGTTCTCAAGCTCGGCTCCTATCAGTTTGTCGAGATCGACAGCGACGGGACGAACTATCATGCGGCACTTGGGCTGCCGCAACCGGCGACACAGACCGGGACGACCTATCTCGCCGACGATTTTACTTGGAAGACCACAGCAATTGGCGCCAATCCAACGGCGACAGCGGGAACAAGCGCCAACAATGGGTCGGCGACGACCTTCATGCGGTCGGACGCCTCGCCGGCAATAGCATCTGCTACCACGTCGGTTCTGGGCATCGCCAAGCAATTCCAGGCGCCGATCTCAATAGGTTGGGTAGCTGGGGTCAGTCCAAACAACACGATCCTTCTCGCCGATGCGGTACAGGCGCTAACGATTCAGGCGATTAACGGACGCCCCGAAGTGGCGCTAGGCGCGACAGGGACAGTTGATGTCTATGATGCTCCCTCCGGTACGGCTTGCAGCGCTGGGACAAAGGTGACGACCTCTTCCTTCAACGCCAACGGTACGGCAGCGACAAACCAAACGCTTCTTTCTTCACCCTATGCTTTAGCTGCTGGTCATAGCCTATGCCTTCAGGTAACAGGCGCAACATGGGGGGCGGGGGCCTCGGTGGCAACGATCTCGGCCTATGGGAACCCGTCATGATCCGGCTTGTCCTGACATTCGCGTTTCTGACGCTGCTGGCTATCGGATCGGCGCGGGCGTTCCTGCTGCTGTCGCCCGCACCTGTCTCGGGTGGATCATGCGCCGCAAACATCACGAGCACCGCGACAACGACGGATATTTTGACGGCGACGGCAACGGTTGTGAACAACCTCACGTGCCATTGAGAGGGCAGATTATGAAGATCAGGACACTCCTCGGGGCATTGGTGGGGCTGCTGCTAACGCAGGCTGCCTTTGCGGCATCGACGACGCTCTCTCTCGGGACGAGTACCGGACCAGGGGGAATCGTTCTCTTGTACGGCTCGACCTCTGGCAGCGTCTCCCTTCAGACTGCTGCGGTGGCGGGCACGTCAACGATCTTCCAGTTGCCGGCGACCAACGGCAGCAATGGGAACGTTCTTCAGACCGATGGCTCAGGGGTAACAAGCTGGACATCTGCGGGCACGGGTAACTGCACGGTCTCAAGCTCGGCGGGCGCCGTCTTCAACAATGGGTCCTCTGCTTGCATCACCAACACCGACATGACCTTTGCCACCGGCATCCTCTCGCTCGGCATCAACACGAGCGAGCTTGGCGGCGTCAAGATGTTCGGCGGAACGAGCGGCAACGTGACCATCGAGCCGAGTGCTGTTGCAGGCACGAATTTGGTTGCGACGCTGCCGGCGAATACCGGCACGATCTCCGAGATAAACCTTGCCGAGACATTTACGGCGGCAAAGACACTCACGGCAACCGCCCCGCAACTCATCCTAGGCGTTAACACAACGACGCTCGGCTCGGTCAAGATGTTCGGCAATACCAGCGGCGATTTGACGATCGAACCTTCCGCCGTGGCCGGAACAAGCTCGGTCGCCACATTCCCGGCAAACACGGGGACGGTTGCGGAGCTTAATCTCGCGCAGAGCTTCACCGCTCCGCAGCGGGCACCGACCGAGACGCCGACCATCTCAACATCAACTTTCACGCCGATCTTCTCAACCGGACAACATCACCGCATTGTGTTAACGACGGCGTGTCCCTGCACACTCGCCAACCCAGCTGCGATCGTCGCTGGGCAGACCGGCATGTTTGAGATCGTGCAGAGTTCGACCGGGAGCAACACGATCGGCACATGGGGCTCTGAGTACGAGTATGCCGGAGGCACGAGCACGATCACACTTAGCACGGCCAATAACGCCGTCGATTTCATACCATATTATGTAGATTCTACAGGATCATTTATCGTACTCGGCGGCATCATCAAGGGACCAGCACACTGATGAAACGGCTTCTTACGCTTGCCGCGATCCTATTCGGAGCGGGGATCGCGCTGCTATCGAGCAATCCTGTCTCGCTCGCTCAGTTCTCGCTCATGGTTCAGGGACCGGCAGCAGGCGGTGCTGCTTATGTCGGCCCCGGCGATACGGGCGGGACGGCGTTCGTCGCCTACATGTTCGGCCGCGCCTTTAACGCTGCTGACGCCACGGCAGGAGCCTCTATCTTCACATACTCCTGCGCCGCGCTCGGAGCCGCCCCAGGTACGGGCGGCACGCTCACCATGCACGTCCAATCTGACGGCAAAGTGAATGCGACTGACCTCACGACGATGAAGACGGACTGTCTCGTGGCGAGCGTCAGCGCAGCGGCGCTTGTTAATAGCGGAGGATCTCCTGCCTCAATCAGCGGTCTCGGATCAACCGCTGGGTTGCAGGCTGGGCTTACTGTGGATCTCCATTCTGCCGGGTCGAACATTCGTCCAGGAACCGTGACCAATGGTGCTCTTAGCGGGGGAGTTATCAGCGTCAACAGATTCTTCAATACGACATCAGGGAGCACGACAGTTGACTTCTACAACGTCGCACTCGTAAGTGCCCCCAATCGAGGAAATCCCGGCACCTGCGATCTAGATACTAATCTGACCACTGGTCTCCTCGTTGATCCGGCTTCTCAATTGGCGAATTTGGTTCCTATCGTTACCGAGCAAGCGCATACTACGACTGGAATCAAGTCGAGCGGTACTTGTTCAAGCCCGGCTATTCCTTATACATATTGGGGCATTGCCGAAGGATCGAGCACTACAAGTGTGCCGGCGTTTCTTACGTTGGATAGTGGTGCTTTTACCTCTGCCATCACGACAAGCAGTGGCGGGAAATTTCAGGTCACTGCCGGCTCTTCTGCCGTTTCGGTCGCATCCATGTCAGCTACGGGGTTGCAATCGGTTGGTGCGTTGGTGGCAACCGGCTCTACAGGAAAGAATTTTCTTGCTGGAACTACCGCGACGGGGCTCACGACAGGTACGAATACGACGACTTCAAAACATACGATGATATTCGATGATAATTGGGGGTCCACTGTTCCTGCTGTCGGCGAGGTGATGGTGTTCTCCAGCGATCAGAGTGCGAACTTCGGGACTTTGCAATCGGCTGCGTGCACCGCGTACACGGGCGGCGCTTCGTGCTGATTCGCTTCCTTGCAGCGCTTCTACTGCTGTGCGGATCGGCGTTCGCTCAAGTTCCAGCGACGATCACGGCGAATATCGACAATGCGCCAGCATGGCAGGCGTCTCACACCTATGCGACGCCGGGGAACGAGGTCAGCAATACGGGGGGTAGCGGCGTCGCGGGCACGCGAGGCTACAAGAATATCTCGATAGGATCGTGCGTCTCGGCCGGCAGTGGCGGCCCAACCGGGACTGGAGCCAGCATCGCAGACGGCACCTGCACATGGAAGTATCAAACCGATATCGACTACACGTCGATCATCCAATACAACCAGTTGGGTATCCCGACTCTCGCTGTTCCGCTCCCCTGGACAACGGGCACCGCCTACAACAAGAACGATACGGTTATCAATCTAGTCGGTGGCCTAGTCTATGGATACGTGGCGACGAACGCAGCAACCTCCGGGGCGACGGCGCCGACTTGCACCTCCGGGACGTGCAGCGATGGCGCTGTCACGTGGCAGGAAGCCCAGGCCGTAGCGAGTTCCCCGATCCTCCAGACCACAGGCTATATCACCTCCGGAACATTGACGGTGACGGGCTCAACGACGGGGATTGCAGCGAACTCGCAGCAGATCATCGTCGGTCCCGGCATGGCGTACAATACCATGATAACGACAGGGAGCGGTTCGACTTGGGCGACGCTGCCATCGAGTCAAACGGTTGGCTCTAGTGGCAGCCCGATTCCTATCTGGGTTTTCGGGAGCATTTGCGGGTCACACGGTGGCGGTGCCGTTAACCGTATGGTCGGGAACTACGTTGGGGTGCTCTGGAACGGTGCAGAGTACGTAGACGACGGGAATAACATAGCATCCTGGCCGCCATACCCGATCGTAGGTTCTAGTGGGGTGCTCGCGACTTGGCACAACTCGGTAGGTCTCGGCTCGGGATGCGGCGAGGGTATGCCGATCAACGTGGCCTACGCTCCTTACACAACCACTCTCACGGTTGCGGCAGGGGAGTCGATCGCCGATCTCGCACAATCAGCATTTGCCCTTCAATACGCGCAAGCTGATGGCGTGGCGATCCGGTGCAGCAACACGACCGGCGGCACGATGGGGCAGAATTGCATGTATCTGGGCGACGGCTCCGTTAGGCTCAGTCGCATCCAATTAAAGGCACATGACAACGGGATTTATCAAGCCGGGGGGTTGATCGACCAGGTGCTCGTCGACGCACCAAGCGCGACGGGAACCGGAATATTTACCGACTTTGAGGGGGTGATCGCAAACTCCGTCATTTACGCCGGCGAGATTGGGCTTGCGGCGAAATATCGGAATTTGTTCATCAACGATACCGTTTTCGGTTACACCGGGGCGGCGGTGGGGATTTATTTCGCCGACCATCAGGACAATGCGGAGACGGGTGCATCTACCTTACGCAATACGGCGGTGTTTGGGTTCACCTATGGGTGTGGAACTGTCGCATCTCAGCCTACAAACGGTTTCGAGACTGCGCAGGTAGCGAGCGATTACAACGCGACCGACGTGACGAGCGGAGGGTCGCAGAGCGGAACATCTTTCAGCTTCACGTCCAGCAATCTGTTCGGTAGCTCTAGCGCACTGTCTATCTCCTGCCCCGGCACGCACACGCTATTCAGCACGCCTTTTACGACAGCGAATTTTACGAACGTAACAAGCGGATCGTTCGATGCTCGGCTTGTGACAGGTTCGGCCTTACAAGGCGCGGGGTTGGCGGCAGGGACGTTTACTTTTACCGCCGACGAAGCCAATGGCAGCAACGTACTGTTGAACAATGGTGAGACGTGCTCACCGGGGCAGTCGCCTTTCTATGGCAAGCCGAGTTGTCCCTACATGGGCGTCGGCGTCAGCGGTACGGGTATTCCAGGTGGGACAAAAGTTACGTTTAATGGGAGTGTGATCGTTCCTTTCCTACCCACTGGCGTTACTCTGAACGCCAATGCAACAGCGACTCAAGCAACGCAGAGTTTCACTGGCTCCTACGATCCAATCCAGGCGACCGATCTGTATAGCAATACGCGATCAACCTACGACATTGGCGCAGCGCAACTTGCTATAATTGGACCGGTCAGCGGTGGCCGCCATCTATTCCGATGAAGCTGTTTGCTCTCGTCATTGGTACGTTATTGATGGCGGGATTTAGCAGAGACGCGTCGGCGCAACTGTCGATGACATTGACCTTTAATTGTGGCTACCCCTCACCGGCCCTACCGACGGTATGCGACGGGCTGTCTCCGACGACGTTGACCTTTACCGATACGGCCTCGCCCTCTACTGGCATTCCTACGGTCGGCGGATCGGTTATGGATATGGGGGACTATCAGGGTCCCTCGTCTCTTGGAGCGAGCGCGGTTTGCCAGCACCATCATGGTCAGATCAGCGCGGACGGCAACTGGACGGTGATCTTCGCACCAGACTGCACGGGAAGCCGAGTTGAGTTCTGGGTCTACTTCGGGAAACAGGAGACGGCGAACACCACGGCTGCGTTCAACCAGCTCGATCCCGTCACTGCAACTTTTTCCCAGAATGGTACGCAGATCGGGCAGATAACCTACCCCGAGCAACAGTGGGGCCAGTGGTGGCGCTGGACGAACCTCCCGGCCACAGGAACCTATGCGAGCCGAGAGGTGGTTCGCTCTCCTAGTGCGCTCAGTTCCGCACATCTGATGCTGCCTTTTGGCGACTCTACGATGCAAGGCGGATTTCTTGCCGCCTATAATGGACCGAATAGCCAGGACGGGGTGCCGGACATCTACGCCGGGCCGGCTGATCCGGGGCCGATTGTGACCGCAATGGGCAACACGGGAGATCGAGCGGACATCGGAGTCATCCCGGAGCAGTGTGCATCATGGATGATCTTCAACACTACTGTTGCCCTGGAATCCTGCCTCGCCCATGCCGAGGCAAACGGCTCGATCCCGTTCAGCAACCTCGACATGGGCGCGCACGCGATAGATAACACGGGCGCGATCCTTAACGTCGAGCACGCGCCACAGAACAGTCATATTCCCCGTGGTGGCGAGGGGATGTCGTTCGGCACGAACCAGGTCTATACGCCAGGGCCGGCCGTCTTCCATGTGCCGACGCAGATCAAAGTAGCTCCACTTCACGGGGCTGTAGCTTCGGCGAGCGGGAATACATTAACCTTCTCGACGCTCCCCCCTGGTCTGATCCCGTGCGTAAGCGGTTGTCCCGGAAACTCTTACGCGAGGGACTTTACCAATCCCAGCGGCATCCCGGTCAATAACGACCAGGTGGTGTCGGTTAACACCTCGACCAAAGTTGTTACGATGTCCGGCAGCATGGCCGGGGTTGCGCCGGGCGATATCATCCAATTTGCGCAGAGCGGAAGCCAGTGGATACCTAACCCCTCCACGGTGGCGCCTCCTGCTCAGCCGACTGTCACTCTGACAAATACCGGGCTGACGCAGATCCAACAGGATACGCACGTCAACAAGGGCATGAATATCGCGATCAGCTTTGTGGACTCGTCAGGGAATGAGTCCTCGGCCTCGCCAGAGCTTCAGTCGGAGATCACCATGCCGAGTGCGAACAACAATTGGACAGTGAATTCGCCAACCTGCCCCGGTGGGGTGGTGGGATATAACGTCTACGAATCCGGATTGGGGACGATCACGGACGGGAACAATTGGCAGGTTTACAGCGGAGATCCAGAATCTCAGCAGAACCAGACACCAATACCCTGCGGGACAGACTTCGCCTTTAGCCCCTATGGGCCAGTTCGTCAGTGGAGCTTTAACGGACATCTCAACCACATGCCGACCTCTCCCGGCTTCGCTTATATGATGACCGATGACCCGTACTATCTGATGCTCGCTCAACAGCGCGCGAACTACGCGCCGATGTTCCAGGGCGGCTTGGGTACTTATCAGTCGTTCGTCGGATCATTCCCGATCTACGCTGGGCTCTTCGCAAGTGGCAACGAGGCGAGGACGCTGGCTTGGGGTCTCGACGGCTATTTTCAAGCTCGTATCGCTTCAGCGTTGCCGGCCAGCCTCCCGACGTGGCTCGCATCGCCGAGCCTGTTCGATACGTATCTGACTGATGAGCAGCACTTTACCGATCTTTACGTGACAGCGACTGGCATCGATGAGACGAAATAT
>Ga0070730_10003535_pt1 | contig 13951 bp, 12 predicted proteins | sample Coa_R1_3_FD_66447 | JGI IMG/M metagenome (GOLD analysis project Ga0070730, IMG submission 66447) | Surface soil microbial communities from Centralia Pennsylvania, which are recovering from an underground coalmine fire - Coalmine... | ecosystem: Environmental > Terrestrial > Soil > Unclassified ...
GTCACGCCGGACGGGACGCACACGACGACGCGCGGGTGGGCGAAGCGATGCTGGTGGACCTTCTGGATGAAATGCCGCAGCATCTGCTCGGTGACGTCGAAGTCGGCGATCACGCCGTCCTTGAGGGGGCGGATCGCCTGGATCGTCCCCGGCGTCCGGCCGAGCATCCGCTTTGCCTCGACGCCGACCGCGTGCACCTCGCCCGAGCGCTGGTCGATTGCGACGACCGAAGGCTCCGAGAGGACGATGCCGCGACCGCGCACGTAGACGAGCGTGTTCGCGGTGCCGAGGTCCACCGCCATGTCGCGACCGCCGAAGCCGGTCAGTCCTGAGAAGAGGCCCATGAACAGGTCACTCTAGCCTCAAACCGGCACAAAACCTTGACTCCGCCGTGACAGATTCCGGCTTAGCGTGCGCGACATGAACGTGGTGACCCTGATCGGGAACCTGGCGACCGAGGTCGAGCTGCGCGAGGTCGCGCCCGACAAGCGAGTCGCGAGCTTCGTCCTTGCCGTCGATCGCGCGAGCCGCGATGGCGGTGCCGACTTCGTGACCGTGTCGGCGTGGGACCGCCAGGGCGAGCTGTGCGCCGAGTACCTGGGCAAAGGCAGGCGCGTGGCGGTCGACGGACGGTTGAAGTCGCGCTCGTGGGAGGAGGAAGGCAAGCGGCGCAGCGCGATCGAGGTGGTGGCGCGGCGGGTCGAGTTCCTCGGCGGCGGCCCACGGCCCGACGAGGAGGGCGGCGCCGGAGCAGACGTGCTCCCGTTCGAGGCGCCGGCCGCAGCAGGCTAGTGGTCACTCCGGCAACAGACGTTTGCCGTCCGTCGCCAGAGAGGCATATTCTTCGCGTAATGGATTCGTCCGACCGGCGGGCAGAGTGATGTCCGCGACAACGACAAGCGAGGGTGCGACCTAACCCGCCAGCGCATTGCGCGCGGCGGGTTTTTCGTTGCTAAGGCTGGAAGCGCCGCCGGATGAACCGGCGAGGCCCGGCCGGAACCCAGGGGAAGGAGCCCAACCGATGGCAAATCACCTCACGCCCGAAGAACTGTCGAAAGAACTCGGCCTCGACAGGCAAGAGGTGATCAGGGTTTGCGTGGAAGAGGGTGTGCCGATCTATCAGGGCAAGATCGACAAGTACCTCTTTCTCATGACGCAGCAGCACCTGGCCGCCCGACAGTCGGCCGCCTAGGTCACGGGCATCAGGCGGATTTCTTCGCCGGCGCCTTGCGAGCTCGTTGTCGGGCGCCGGCTTTCCCGTCCTTGGAGCGTTCCGCGGAGCGCCGGCTCTGCGCGTCGGCGACGCTCTGGCGCAGCGCATCCATCAGGTCGATCACAGGCGCCTCGGCGACGGGCTCCGGCGCGACGATCTCCTGGCCGGCGATCTTCGCCTCGAGCATCTGTGCGAGCTCGCGGCGGTAGTCGTTCTCGAAATCCTCCGGCGCCCAGTCGCCGGACAGGCTCGAGATCACTTGCTCGGCGAGCTTCAGCTCGGCGTCCTGCACGGCGGTCCCGGCCACGGCTTCCTCGATCTCGCTCTTCGCGCGAACGTCCTCGGCGAAGAAGAGCGTCTCGAGAAGGAGCGTGCCCGCCCTGGCGCGGATCAGGCAGAGGTTCTCCTTGCCCCAGAGGACGAACTTGCCGACCGCCGCCATCCCCGACGCCTCCATCGCCCGGAGCAGGAGGACGTACGGCTTGCGCTGCGCCTCGGCATCGCTCGGCGCGAGGTAGTAGGTGCGGTCGAAATAGACGGGGTCGACGTCCTCCAACCGGACGAAGCGCAGGATCGCGATCGACTGCGAGCGCTGCAGCGCGACGGCCTCGAGATCGGACTCCTCGACGAAGACGTACTGGCCCTTGGCGAACTCCCAGCCCTTGACGAGCTCGTCCGGCTCGACGTCGCGCTCGTGGACGGGACACCAGCGCTTCTGCTTGATCGGCGACCCGCACTCCCTGTGCAGGGTGCGGAACGAGACGTCCTGCCGTTGGGTCGCCAGCGCGAGCCCGACGGGGATGTTCACGAGGCCGAAGCTGATTGATCCGTTCCAGATCGTGCGCATCGGAGGTTCCATTCTAGTTGGGGACCGGCCGAATTCTCGATTTTCATCGGCTTCCCTGCATACGATTGCGCGTATGGAGCGGCGCACCGCGCCCGAGCTCTGGCGCGACGCCGTCGGCGCCGCGACGGGCGAGCCTGCCTACCTCGAGGAGGTCACGGACGGCTGGCGGGCGGTGTCGTGGAAAGAGGCGGCGGAACGCGTCGACGCGCTCGCTCATGCGCTCCTGGCGCGCGGAGTGCGCCACGGCGACCGGGTTGCCGTGCTGGCGCGCACGCGGCTCGAGTGGATCCTGCTCGACTGGGCGGCGATGTCGATCGGCGCCGTCGTCGTCGGCCTCTACCCCACGAGCTCGGCGAAGGAGTGCGAATACATCCTCCAACACAGTGAGGCGGTGCTCGCCTTCGCCGAGGACGAGGAGCAGACCCGCAAGCTCGTCTCCGTCCGCAGCTCCCTGCCTGCGCTGCGCGAGGTGATCCCGTTCGACTGGCTCGACAAGCTCGAGGCCGACGGGAGGCTGGCGAAGCATCTCCAGCCGGAGCCGGTCGCCGAAGACGACCTGGCGACGCTCATCTACACGTCGGGCACGACTGGGCCGCCGAAAGGCTGCATGCTCACGCATCGGAACCTCGTGACGGCGGCGTCCTGCGTGGTGGATGGGCTGCAACAGCCCGGCGACGTCGTGCTCCTCTTCCTGCCGCTCGCGCACAGCTACGGCCGGCTCGCACACCAGGCGGCGTCTTTCCGCGGCGCGACGGTGGCGCTCGTCGCAGACGTCGCGCGGGTGCCGGAAGCACTCGCGGCGCTTCAGCCGAACGTCCTCCCCGCCGTCCCGCGGGTGTACGAGAAGGTTCACGCCAACACGCTCGGCGAGATCGAGCGCGCCGGCGGGCTGCGACGGAGGATCGGTCTGTGGGCGCTCGGGGTCGGAGCGCGTGCGAGCCGCATCCGCCGCGAGGGAGGTTCTGTCCGTGGCGTCCTCGCGGTTCAACAGCGCCTCGCCGACCGCCTCGTCTTCTCGAAGGTCCGGGAGCGGCTGGGCGGGCGCCTGCGCGTCGGAGTCTCCGGGGCCGCGCCGCTCTCGACCGACGTGATGGAGTTCTTCCACGCCCTCGGCGTGCCGGTGATCGAGGGATACGGCCTGACGGAGACCGGCAGCTCGGCGACGGTCAACGAGCCCGACGACTTCCGGATCGGCAGCGTCGGCCGCCCCGTGGAAGGCACCGAGATCCGGCTGGCCGAGGACGGCGAGATCCTGATCCGCAGCGACGCGGTGTTCGCCGGGTACTACAAGGAGCCTGAGGCAACGGCAGAAGCCCTGACCGAGGACGCCTGGCTGCGCACGGGTGACGTCGGCGAGGTCGACGGCGAGGGCTTCCTGCGGATCACCGACCGCAAGAAGGATCTGATCATCACGGCCGGCGGGAAGAACGTCGCGCCGCAGAACCTCGAGAATGCGCTCAAGACGTCACGGTTCGTCTCGCAGGCGATCGTAGTAGGCGACCGGCGCCCCTACGTGACCGCGCTCGTCACGCTGGACGAGGCAGAGATCGCCTCGAGCAGCCGGGACCCGGAGCAACTCGTGCAGGAGATCGTCGACGACGTCAACCGAGACCGGATGCGCGTGGAGCAGATCAAACGATTCACCATCCTCCCGCGCGACTTCTCACAGGAAGAGGGCGAGGTGACACCGACCCTCAAGCTGCGCCGCGCGGTCATCCACGAGCATTTCGCGGCCGAGATCGAGAAGCTGTACGAGCCGGAGGACTAGTGGTTGCTCCGGTAAGTCCAGTGCCCTTTGGCCGTGCGAACAGCGAGCAGGCCAAGGACGCAGGGAGGCCGCGTACCCGAAGGTACGCGGCCGACCGAGGACACCGGCATGCGACGCCTTGCAGCCGGACAAAGGGTGCTGCTCCTTGCCGGAGCGACCACTAGCTCGTTCCGGCCAGGCCGGGCTAGCCGAGGATTCGCTTGGCGCCGTCGTATTCCGAGGAGTACCAGCCCTCGCTCAGGCTGTCGATGCGGACGACGTCGCCCGTGTGCGGAGCGTGGATGAACTGCCCGTTGCCGACGTAGATCCCGACGTGGCCGAGGCCGGCGAAGAAGACGAGGTCGCCCGGCTCGAGCTGGCTCCGGGACACCGACACCGAGTTCGGATAGTTGTACTGCGCAACGGTGTAGTGCGGCAGCGAGACCCCGACCTGCGAGAAGACGAACATGACGAAGCCTGAGCAGTCGAACCCGCTCGGGCTCGCCCCGCCCCACACGTACGGCGTGCCGAGGTACTGCATCGCGATCCCGACGACTCCGCTGTACCGCGCTCCCGGTACCGAACCGCTCGGGGCGCTCACTCCGACGTTGCTGAGTGTCGACTCCTGGGTCCGCGCCGCGACGCGAGCCGCGCGTGCGGCGGCCTCCTGGGACGACTGCTGCTGCGCGATCATCTGCTGGAGCTGCGTGCGAACCGAGCCGTAGAGACGCTGCTCGGCGGCGAGCTTGCGCCGGATGCGGTCGCGCGCCGCTGCGCGAGTGGCGACGAGACGATGCGTGCTCGCCCGCTGCTGGCGCAGCAGCACCCGGCGATGCTTGATCTCGCGGGCAAACGACCCGACCTCGCGGATCAGCGCCGTGTCCTGCTTCGAGACCGAGTTGACCGTCTCGATGCGCGAGATGAGGTCGTCGAGGCTGTGAGCGCCGAGGAGAACTGCGAGGGACGACTGCTGGTCGTCCGAGGTGTAGATCGCGACGAGCCGCGCGGCGAGCACGCGCTGCGCGAGAGAGAGATTCCCGTGCGCGACGCCGAGCGCCTGCCGGTTGACCGCGAGTTGATGTTCGACGCTCCTGAGCTTCTGGTTCGCCGCCTGGTAGCTGCTGTTCGCCCGCTGTGCAGCCGCGTCGAGCTGCTGCAGCTGGACGAGTACCGACTGCGCCTGGGCCCGCTTGGTGCTGATCCGGCCCGCGTGAGCTCGGGGCGCCGTCGCCCCGATCAGGCCAACCGTGAACAGCCCGATGAGTAGCACCGAGAGCGCCGCTTGCCGTCTCGGCACGCGAAATGACGTCCTCCCGCCCGTCACAAGGGGTGGACGGTAACAGGGCTGCAGGATGGCCGCAACTCGGGAACCGTCACGAAAAACCTGCAATTTGACATATATGGTTTACAAGTAGGACGGCGTACCCCGCTGCACAAAGTCGTCGCGTCGAGTACGGTCCGCCGTTGTGCTCGGGCGCACGAGATCCCGCACCGCGCGGTTTGCAGGCCTCGCCGCGGTGCTCCCACTCATGGCCGCGTCGGCCGCGATCGCCGCTCCCCGCGGCGCCGGCCATGGCGGGGCCGGCCCGACACGAGCGCTGAGCAGTCGCACGCATCAGGCGGTGCTCAGCCTCTACGCGCTCGACTCGCAGCTCCACGCGTGGCGGGCGCGCGTCGCCTCGCTCGAGGCTGAGACGGCCGCGCTACGGCAGCAACGCAGCGCGCTTCGCCGGGAGCTCGGTGCCGCGCAGTCGTCGTTGAAGACCGGCCAGCACCGGCTCGCGCTCGAGATGCGCACGCTCTACGAGCGGGGCAACGTCGATCCGGTTGCGGTCATGCTCGGAGCACAGTCGCTCACCAAGGGACTGCGGGAGCTCGACGCTCTGTCTCGCGTCGCCGACCAGAGCCGACAGATCGTTGACAGGACGACCGCCGCGCGGACTCGCCTCCTGGGGTCGCAGGCTCGCCTCGCAGCGGAGGAACGCCGGCTCGCCGGGTCGCTCGCGGCCGCTCAGCAGGGCGAAGCGAGGCTTTCGGCCGCAGCAGCGGCACGGCAAGCCTACGTCTCCTCCCTACGCTCGCAAGCGCAGCTGCAGGCCGCACAGGTGCGAAGCGTCGAAGCCGCAGCGCATGCCGCCCAGAAGAAGTCGCAGCAGCTGCAAGGGACTACGACGTCACCTCCACCTCCTCCCGCGTCGGGCAAACGGCAGCTCACGGTGAGCGCGACGTGCTACGACCTGCCGGGACGAACGGCGACCGGGATGCCCGTGGGCCACGGCGTGGTGGCGGTCGATCCCTCCGTGATCCCGCTCGGCAGCCGCCTCTACATCCCGGGCTACGGCAACGGAGTCGCAGCCGATGTCGGCGGCGGCATCAAGGGCAACGTCATCGACCTGTGGTACCCCACCTACAAGGAATGCGCAGCCTGGGGTCGCCGCACCGTCACCATCACGATCTCGTAGCTCCGCGAAGCCGGCGCCTCCCTCGCAAAGCGCCAGCTTCGCCCGCTTCAAGCTAAGCTGGGCGCCCCGGAAGGGGGTGGCGCGGTGGCTGGGCTCGTGGAAACGGTTGATGAACGCCAGACGGAGGCGCTTCGCGTCCTGCTCGTCGACGACCACGACCTGTTCAGAACCGGGTTGCGGAATCTGCTCGAGGAGCAGGGCCTCGCAATCGTGGGCGAGGCCGGAACGGGCGCCGAGGCGGTCTCGTACGTCCGCGAGCTGACTCCGGACGTCGTCGTCATGGATCTCAACATGCCGGCGATGGGCGGCGTCGAGGCGACGCGCCACATCGCGGAGCTCTCGCCGCTCACACGCGTCGTCATGCTGACGATTTCGGACGAGGACTCGGACGTCACCGATGCGATCCTCGCGGGAGCCTGCGGCTATCTCCTCAAGGACGCATCGATCCAGGAGCTCGTCTCCGGCATCCGGGCGGCCGCGCGCGGCGAGGCGCTGATCTCCCCGCACATCGCGTCGAAGGTCCTGCAGCGGATCCGGGCGACCAGCGCTCAGCCCGAGATCGAGGAGATGATTCGCGCGGAGCTCTCGGAACGCGAGATCGAGGTGCTGAAGCTGATCGCGAACGGGAAGGACAACGCCGTCATCGCGGCCGAGCTCCACATCAGCCCGAAGACGGTCAAGAACCACATCTCGAACATCCTCATGAAGCTCCAGATCGACAACCGCATCCAGGCGGCCGTCTACGCCGTTCGCAGCGGTATCGTCTAGCCGGAGGACCCGACGTCTCTCCGCCGGCGCCTGACGCCCTGCAGCTTGCGGAGCAGCGACCGGAGCCGCGCGAGCTCTCCATCGGCCGTTTCCAGGCGGTCGGAAAGCTCGGCCAGCTCGGCCGCGACACCGTGTGAGGTCACCGCGCCCGCATCTCGCGCCACCTCGCCGAGGCGCCGCTCGATCCGCCACCGCTCCGCTTCGAGCGCGAGCTTGGCGGCGTAGCCGTTCGTGAGCGTGGACTCGATCCTCTCGAGGCTCGGTGCGTCGGCTCCGTCTTCGGGCAACCCGAGGAGCTCCGCGATCTCGTCCCTCGGCGGCATGACCCACGATTATCGGGCTGCAAAGAGTCGTAGAAAATGGGCCGCACGGCCCATCTTCGGACCCCGATCGGCCCATCCGGCTTGACGTTTGGGGTCTCGCTTGAAAAATGGAAAGGCCGTGCCTCGTCGTCCTGCCGCCGCGCTGACGGGAATCGCCGCCCTTCTCCTCGTCCCCGCCGCCGTGGCGGGGCCGAACGAGGTCTTGCGACAGGAGCTCGCGAGCGCCCTGCGCGCACCCCACGTGAGCCCTGCGGAGACCGGAGCGGTCGTGCTCGACCTCCGCACAGGGCAAACCCTCTTCGCCCAAAACGCACGGCTCGCGCTTCGGCCCGCTTCGAACGAAAAGCTCGCCACGACCTATGCTGCCCTGACCGCGCTCGGGCCGGCCTTCCGCATCGAGACGGACGTGCTCGGCGACGGGCAGCAGAGCGGAGCAACCTGGCGCGGGAATCTCGTACTCAAGGGATACGGCGATCCAGCGCTGACATTCGCACAGCTCTCGTCGCTCGCGCGGCAGGTGGCTGCAACCGGGATCAGGCACGTCACGGGCCGGGTCGTCGGCGACGAGAGCTGGTTCGACACGCGCCGCACCGGAGCCGGCTGGAAGGCGAAGTTCTATCTCCACGAGTCGCCCGCCCTGTCGGCGCTGATCGTCAACCGCGGCTGGACGGGCCGCTACGAGACGCCGCGCCCGGCGCTCATGGCCGCGCAGGTCTTCCGGCTCGACCTGCGCCGCATCGGCGTCACGGTCCGCGGCGGGACGGCGACCGGCGTGGCGCCGGCCGATGCGATTCAGCTGGCGAACGTCGAGTCGCCGACGCTCTCGGCTCTCGTTCGGCACATGGACGTCTACAGCGACAACTTCTACGCCGAGATGCTGTTGAAGGAGATCGGCGCCGTGCAGGGCAGCGCGGGCTCCGCCGCGGCCGGGCTCGTGGTGACTCGCCACCTCCTCGCGGAGGCCGGCGTGCCGCTCGACGGCGTCAGGATGGTGGACGGCTCCGGGCTCTCGCTCATCGACCGTTGGACGCCGCGAGCGCTGGCGACACTCCTGCAAACGATGTGGCGCGACCCCGACCTGGAGCCGTACCTCGTCGGCGCCCTCCCGATCGCCGGCGAAACGGGCACGCTCGAGTACCGCATGCGCGACGGCCCCGCGCGCGGGATCGTACGGGCGAAGACGGGGACGACCGACGATTCCTCGGCGCTCTCGGGCTTCGTCGGCAGCCGGTTTGTCTTCTCGATCCTCGAGAACGGCCACCCCGTCAAGACGAGGAGCGCGGAGCGCTCGCAAAACCGGTTCGCGCAGGTGCTCGCTGCCAGCGCGCGACGCTGAGGCTCGCTGGGATACGGAACGGACTCCCTGCGCGAAGAGCGAAGCTCTTCGCGCGGCGCTACTCGCCGATCAGCGCGAGCAGATCGCTCTCGGCGAGGATCGGCACCTCGGCTTTCTGGGCCTTCGTCAGCTTCGAGGCGCCGGGCCCCTCGCCGACGACGAGCCCGGTCGTCTTCGCGGAGACCGAATCGGTCACCTTCGCCCCGAGGGCCTCGAGCCGCGCTTTCGCCTCCTCGCGCGAGAACCGCTCGAGCGTGCCGGTGATGACGTACGTGCTGCCCGTGAGCGGCCCCTCGCGCGGCCGCTCCTCGGCGCCCAGCTCGAAGCGGAGGCCGAGCTCGCGAAGCTCCTGGACGAGGGCCTGGTTCTGCTCGTCCGCGAACCATTCGACCACGTCTTCCGCGCGATCCGGGCCGAAGCCCTCGACCTCGGCGACCTCCTCGGGCGTTGCCGCGATCACCGCTTCGATGGCGCCGAAATGGCTCGCGAGGTTGCGCGCGAGCACCCAGCCGATCCCGGGAATGTTGAGGCCGAGCAGCACCCGCGAGAACGGGACCTGCTTGGAGCGCTCGATCGACTCGATCGCGGCACTCGCGGAGATCTCCGCGAAGCCCTCGAGGCCCGCCAGTTGCTCCTTGGTCAGGCGGTAGAGCTCGGGCAGCGAGCGAACGAGGCCCTCCTGCCACAGGACGCGGATCGTCTGCTCGCCGACGCCGTCGATGTCGGCGACTCCGGTCCAGTTGATCAGCGTCTCGAGACCCCGGGACGGGCAGGCGCGGTTCGGGCACCTGTGCATCGCCTCGCCCTCGGGCTTCACGATCTTGGTGCCGCAGAGCGGACACTCCTCCGGCATCCGGAACTCGCTCGTCCCTCGCCGGTGCGGGCCCGCGGGGCCGACGATCTGGGGGATGACGTCGCCGGCGCGCTGGACGATCACGTCGTCGCCCGCGCGGATCCGCTTGCGGTTGATGTCCTCCTCGTTGTGCAGCGTCGCGCGGGTGACGGTCACGCCGCCGACCTGGACCGGCTCCATGATCGCCCACGGGTTGAGCGCTCCCGTGCGCCCGACGCGGATGCGAATCTCGAGCAGGCGCGTCACTGCGGTCATCGGGGCCCACTTGTACGCGCGTGCCCAGCGCGGACGGGAGTGCAGCACCCCGAGCCGCCGCTGCTGCTCGAGGGAGTCCACCTTGATCACGACCCCGTCGATCTCGTAGTCGAGCTCTAGCCGCCGCTTCTCCCACTCGACGCAGGCGGCGGCGACCTCGTCGATCGTCTCGAATCGCTCGGCGTACGGATTGGTGCGCAGGCCGTGCTCGCGCAGCCACTCGAGCATCTCGAGCTGGGTCGCGAACTCGACTCCCTCGCGCGCGCCGGCGCCGTAGACCCAGATGGAGAGCGGGCGGTCGGCGGTGATCGCCGAGTTCTTCTGGCGGAGGCTCCCCGCCGCCGCGTTGCGCGGATTCGGAGCGAGCTTCTGATTCGTCCCGGCGAGCCGCTCGTTCAGCTCCCGGAAGCCCGAGATCGGCAGGTAGACCTCGCCGCGGACCTCGAGCAGGGCCGGCGAGTCGCCTTCCAGGCGCAGTGGGATGGCCTTCACGGTGCGCAGGTTCGGCGAGACGTCCTCTCCCTGCACGCCGTCCCCGCGGGTGGCGCCGCGCACGAGGACGCCGTTCTCGTAGGTCAGGTTGACCGCGAGTCCGTCGATCTTGGGCTCGAGGACATAGGCGACCGTCTCGTCGGCGAGCAGGCGCTTGCGCACGTCCTCGTCCCACTTCCGCAGCCCCTCCTCGGTCGTGACCTTCTCGAGCGAGCCCATCGGCTCGAGGTGCTGAACCTTCGCGAACTTGTCCGAAAGGCCGCCGACCCGACGCGTGGGCGAGTCCGGTGTGACGAGCTGCGGATCTTCCGCCTCGAGGGCGACCAGCTCGTCGAAGAGGGCGTCGTACGCCGCGTCCTCCATGATCGGCTCGTCCTCGACGTGATACGCGATGAGCGCGCGGTTGAGGACGTCGCGCAACTCCGCGGCGCGCGCGGCTGCCGTCGTCGCCCTAGAGGACGGCAAGGAGCTCCTCGGCGCTGTGCACGATCGCATCAGGCCGCTCGGCTTCGAGCTTTGCCGCGTCGTGGATCCGGCCCCAGGTCACGGCGACGGCGAACATTCCGGCCGCCTTCGCCGCGCGAATGTCGAACGGCGAGTCGCCGACATACGCCGTCTTGGTCGGGTTCGCGTCCAGGCGCTGGGCGGCCAAGAGGAGCGGCTCGGGATCGGGCTTCTGGTGTTCCGTTTCATCTCCCCCGACGACCGTCTCGAAGAGGTGGGCGATGCGCACCCGGGCGAACCCGAGCTCGACCGTCGACCGGCGTTTCGCGCTGACGATGCCGAGACGCCGACCCTCGTCGCGCAGCTGAACGAGCACGTCCTCCATCCCGGCACACGCCTCGAGCTCGTCGTGGAGCGGCTCGTTGTGGGCTCGATAGACATCCACGAGCTCTTCGACCTGGTCTGGCGCGAGCGCGCGCATCTGCGCCTCGAGGCCCGGCCCACCGACCGTCTGCATCAGCTCCCGGTCCGAGTAGTCGCGCCCCAGCACCTCACGGGTCGCGTGCCGCATCGAGGCGAGGATGATCCCGCCTGAGTCGACGACGGTGCCGTCGAAGTCGAAGAGCACTGTCTCGAAGCGCATGCCGTCGATCGTATCCGCGGCTCATCAGTAGGCTCCGGCCGTGCCCGAGGTCTCCGACTTCCGTTACCTGGTCGTCCCTCACACGCACTGGGATCGAGAGTGGTATCTGCCGTTCGAGGTGTTCCGGCTGCGGCTCGGCGCGATCGTGGACGGCGTCCTCGATACACTCGAGAGCGATCCCGCCTTCACCTCGTTCACCCTCGACGGTCAGGCGATCGTGCTCGAGGACTACCTCGAGGTGCGCCCGGAGAACGAGTCGCGCGTGCGGGCGCTGCTCGCGGCCGGCCGGCTCGAGGTCGGCCCTTCCTACGTGCTGCCCGACGAGATCCTCGTCGGCGGCGAGTCGCTCGTTCGCAACCTCCTGCGCGGACGGGCGGTCTGCCGGCGCCTCGGCGCCGAGCCGAGCGGCGCAGGCTATCTCCCCGACAGCTTCGGCCACCCGGCCCAGCTGCCGCAGATCCTCGCCGGCTTCGGGATTCGCACCTTCCTCTTCTCTCGCGGGCTGGGCGACGAGCTCGACGACGTCGGCGTCGTCTTCCGCTGGCAAGCCGGCCCCGCCGAGGTCGTCGCGTGCCAGATGCTCCCGCACTACGACAACTTCGCGCGCCTGACCTGGCACCACGACGCGGAGGAGCGCGTCAGCGCGATCGTCGAGCACCTGGGCGGGTACGCCCGGCGCGCCGGCCAGGACGAGATCGTTCTCGCGAACGGCTCGGACCACCTGCCGATCGAGCCGGAGCTCCCGTCGATCCTCGGGGAGCTCGGGAAGAAGCTCGGCGCGTCCTTCCGGATCGGGCGTTACGACGAGTACGCACCCGAGACGGACGGTCTGGCCGTGCACGAGGGCGAGCTCGTGGGCAGCCGGCTGCAGAACGTTCTGCGCGGCGTCAACTCGGCACGGATCTACCTCAAGCAGGCGAACGAGCGCGCCGAGCGGCGGCTTCTCTCGATCGAGACCGCGGCCGCGCTTCGGACGCTTCGGGAGGAAGCGCCGTACCCGGCCGACGATCTTAGGCTCGCCTGGCGCGACCTGCTTCGCAACCAGCCCCACGACTCGATCTGCGGCTGCTCCTGCGACGAGGTGCATCGCGACATGCTGGTCCGCTACGAGCAGCTCGACCGGACGCTCGACTACGCGGAGCGTGAGGCGCTCGGCGTCGGCGGGGCGCTGGTGAACACGCTCCCCTACCGGCGGCGTCGGGACATCGACGGCGAGAGCGTCGAGCTCGATGGCTTCAGCGGTGCGAGGGCCGAGCCACTCGATGCCGAGCGAGGACAGCCCGACCTCGAGCGAGTCGCCGAGTTGCTCGTTTTCGAGGACGAGCCGGACATCGGCGACCTCTACACGTTCTGCCCCGGAGGCGAAGCCGCATCGGCGCAGCTCGTCAGCAGCCGAGCAAACGGCAACACGTTGGTGCTCGAGCACGAGTTTCCAGGGATCCGGATCGAGACGACGGTCCGGACGATCGTGGGACTCGACCGCGTCGAAATCACGAGCGTCGTCGAGAACGACGCAGCTGATCACCGGCTCCGTGTGCTCGTTCGCTCCGAGGGCGGTGCGGACGACGTGAGAGCCGAGGCTCAGTTCGCCGTCGTTCAGCGTCCGCTCACGCCTCCGGCGGCGAGAGTCAGGTGGGCCGAGCCGCCCGTGCCGACCGCTCACACGCTCGGCGCTGTGGCGCTGGGCGATCTCGCGCTGCTGACGAAGGGCCTGCCGGAGTACGAGGCATGCGCGGACGGGTTGCGGCTGACCCTGCTGCGCGCCGTCGGGAAGATCTCGCAGGGCCCGGGCATGGAGACGCGCCCGATCGGCGCAGGGCCCCAGATCGCCACGCCGGACGGCCAGTGCCGCGGCCGTCACATGTTCGAGTACGCGCTCCGCTTCGACGGCGGCGAACTTTCGAACGCCGCGCTCGTCCGCGCGAGCCAGGACTACCGCACCGACTTCCTTCGCGGCGACCCGTTCGAGCCCCCGCTCGAGCTCGGCGGCGACGTCGTCTTCTCGTGCCTCAAGCAGGCGGAGGACGCCTCCGGCCTCGTCCTGCGCGTCTTCAACCCGAACGCACAGCCGGAAGCGCTCATGCTGAACCGGCCTGCACTGCGAATGCGGCTCGACGAGGAACAGGCGGTCGACGGCGGCCTCGAGCTCGCGCCCGGCGAGATCGCGACCTTCCTAATACGCGACTGAGACCAGATACAGGCCCCAGGGCGGCGCGGTGGCGCCTGCCTCCGAGCGTTCCCGGCCGTCGAGCAGCTCCGGAATCGCGTCCGGGCTCTCGACCATCGTCCCGACGAGGCTCCGCACCATGTGGCGGAGGTAGCTGTCGGCCGTGATCTCGAAGTCGAGGTGATCGCAGCGCCTGATCCACTCGGCTCGATCGACGACGCGGACGAAGACCTCGTGCTGCGTCTGGGTCGGCGTGAAGGCCCGGAAGTCGTGCTCGCCGGCCAGCGCAGCCGCGGCCGCAGCGAGCGCATCCTCGTCGAGAGGACGCGGGAGCCACCAGCTGCGCCGCACCTCGAACGGCGACGGCGTCGCGCGCGTGAAGAGCCGGTAGCGGTAGCTGC